>QFCE01002530.1_pt1 | contig 294777 bp, 257 predicted proteins | sample 5346091 | NCBI WGS metagenome assembly QFCE01 (sample SAMN09062252, study PRJNA434731) | Human gut metagenome, whole genome shotgun sequencing project. | isolation source: stool timepoint A chromium assembly | host: Homo sapiens | collected 2015 | reverse complement strand
CCTATTTGGGACGACAAACAGAGCCGTTTTTTATCGACAGAAGATGCTGCCAGAGCCTGCAGAGCAAACAGTGAGCCATCTTCCGCCGGAAAGACAGCAGCGGCGTTATAATGGGCAGGGCCGCCGAGGGCATGGGAACATTGGAAATGATTTTTTAGGGCAACGAGGAGAATCCGATATGCAAAAAACAATTCGACTGCCGTTCCCGGCCGCCGACCCATTCATTCTGTGCGCTGCGGATGGGCGCTATTACCTCTACTGTACGAGCGAGGACGGCAGCGGTTTTCCTATCTACACTTCCGAAGATCTGCAGCTCTGGGAGCGTTGCGGCACCGCTCTGGGCAAAGAAACCTCCCGCTGGGGCGTGGGATGCTTCTGGGCACCGGAATGCTATGAGATTGACGGCATATACTATCTGTTTTACAGCGCAGATTGGAAAGTAAACCCCACTGGCGCTTTGGAAAACTTCCGCATCGGCGTGGCGCGGGCCAGCACCCCGTCCGGCCCCTTTACGGATATTTCCGACCATCCGATTTTTGACCCCGGCTACCCTATCATTGACGCGAACGTATTCGCCGAAGATGGGCGATATTATTTGTATTACTCCCGCTGCTGCTACGAGCACAAGGTCGACGGCCTGGAGGAGAGTTGGATCTATGGTGTTGAGCTGGCTCCGGATTTTTCCGGTGTGAAGGGAGAGCCTGTTTTGCTGCTGCGCCCCGAGCAGGAATGGGAGGGACGCAGCGCGGCGGCTACCGGCCGGCGCTGGAATGAGGGTTCTTATCTGATGAGGCATGAAGGCCGGTATTACATGACCTATTCCGGCAATTTTTTTGCAGGGCCGGATTATGCAGTGGGCTATGCTACTTCAGCGCACCCATTAGGCCCGTATGCCAAAGCGGAAGAAAACCCTATTCTGGAACGGAGCCGTCATGTTACGGGCACCGGACATAGCTGTATGTTCCGCACTACGGATGGTACCCTGATGATTTGCTATCACGGACGGACCAGGGCAACCGGCCGGGATCGTATCGCATTTATCTCTCCCGCGCATTTCACACCGGACGGAAAGCTGATTGTTGAAACCGAGTAAATACGGGAAACCGCATGCGGCTCTTTTTCGGCTTCGTGAGCTGTCCACTGTCCGCGGAGGCAAGAGGGATATCCGCAATAAAAAACGGGCCGCCTTTCTGGAATTAGAAGGGCGGCCCTTGCTTTTGCATTATGGCAACACCGCACAATTCACGGCTGATGCCTTAAGGGTCGTCTCGCTTGCAGATTTTCCGGCAGCTGTCACAAAAATCTGCCGGCGCGATTCGACACTTAGAATTGTGCGGTATTGCCTTATATTTCTTCGTCAGCCAGAGCCTGTGCCTTTAGGCAAAGTTCGGCGGCCTTGAAAGCATGCTTCTGTGTCATGGCAGTCTCGGTCCTGTCGATACAGTCCCGGATCAACCGGGTGAAAAAGGGAAACCCCACCTGTCCGGTGGCATCAAACCGAAATTCTCCCTTCCGGTTGGCCCAATAAACCATGTTTTCCTGCTTTTTGTCAGCGGCCAGATCAATATATTTGCGCAGTTCAATATAACCGTCAGTGCCCAAGATGAAGGTGCGTCCATCTCCCCAATTGCGCAAACCGTCCGGTGTGAACCAGTCTACCCGGAAGTAGCCGGTGGCGCCGTTGGAGGCGGCAGCCGTACATTCGCCGAAATCTTCGAACTCCGGGTGGCCGGGATGGGCGTAGTTGGCTTTGCGGGCAAAGGTGATATCAGCATCTTCCGCTCCGGTAAAATATAGGAACTGTTCCAATTGGTGGCTTCCGATATCACAAAGAATGCCTCCACAACAGGCCTTTTGGTAGAACCAATCCGGCCGGGCGTTTCCCAGCCGGTGGGGGCCGAAGCCCTCCATATGCAGAACACGTCCAATCTCGCCCCGGCGAATCAGCTCATCGGCAAGCGTTGCAGCCTCGTTGTGCAGTCGTTCGGAATAATAGACCATATATTTCCGGCCGGTTTCCACCACGGCACGCCGGGCTGCGGCCAGCTGGTCCGGCGTGGTCATGGGGGCTTTGTCAACAAAGTAGTCCTTGCCTGCCGCCATGACGCGAAGCCCCAGCGGACAACGTTCGCTGGGAACCGCGGCGCTGACGATCAGGGAAATGTCGGGGGCATCCAGCAGCTCATCCAGACAGGATGCAGCATGAGCCTGCGGAAAGGCGCTTTGGAATGCGGAAACTTTTTTCAAGTCCTCATCCCACACGCCCACCAGCTCCGCTCCGGCGTCCAGCAGGCCGTTCACCATGCCGTAAATATGTCCATGGGCCAATCCGGCCGCAGCAAACCGAAATTCTCCCGGCAATACTGTGGGTGTGGGCTTCGGGGGCAGATGCAGTTCCATTTTATAGCATCTCCTTTGCATTTTGCGGGGAAGGGGAGAGCTGTTTCCTCTCGGTCCCCGCCCTTAAGGCTTCAAACGTTTAAGACGCCGCCGCACAGAACAGCTGTTCTGTGCGGCGGCTGCTTTTTATGGATTTCACAGCATCAGTGCAAAGATGCCGCCCTGTACGCTGCGGGCGATAAAGGCCACATAGCGTCCGGTTTTGGTGTCGTACCAATCGGAGAAGGGGACGCGGGATGTGGTTTCCCGCAGTTCCTTCGCAATGGGCGCGATCAATGCGGTGCGAACGGCCGCGTCGTCCGCCATGCGGGCCGTCCAGCAGATCCAGTCCGACTTGGTATAATCGGCGCGGGAATCCAGCGGCAGACCGTAGGTGTTGATGCGGGGCAGGTAGCTGGCAGTCTCCGCCGCGTAAAAACTCTCCGGCATTAGGCCGAGACCCAGCACCTTATCCCACAGCAGGTTGTATTTCATGCTCCAGCCCTGGCCGTCCAGCGTCAGAGGCGTATTGCCCTTGTCGCCGATTTTCTCCAGCAGATGCTCCGCCATGGTCTTAGCCTGTTTCGCATAGGACTCCTCGCCGGTCAGGCGGGCATAGCAGGCCACGCCGATGATGGCCTTGGCGGCCAGGTTCACGTTGTGGGCCAGATGCCCGGCAAAGTCATCGGTGCAAAGCTGTTCGTCGGGGTCCTCCCCGTATTTTACAAGGTACTGCACCCAGGTGTCCAGCAGGGAGCGATACTGCTTAGCCAGCGCGGGGTCTGCGCCAAAGGCGCGGCCTGCCTCCAGCATGATGAGCATATTGCCGCATTCTTCCACCGGCATCTGATAGCGGACGTCCCACACATCGGTCCCGGCGGGATAGAGGTAGTAGGGCGGATAGCACTCCCCCTGACCGACGTGCCTGCGGGCGGCATAGACCTGGCCGGTGGCCAGAGGATAGCGGCCCACATCGTGGGGGGCAAAATCCTCGGTCCACACCGGCATAGAGGCAAATTCCAACACGGGCCGGCACAGAGCGTTGACCAGCTCCGGGCAATACTTCAGAAAAATCGGGATGGAAGGATAGCTCACATCCACGGTGCCGATGCAGCCGTTGGAGTCGTTCTCCTTGGAGAGAAACGCCATCTCGCCCGCCGGCGTGGCAATCAGCTTGTGGGCGGCAAAGGTGTGGCGCCACGCAGCGTTGACGAGCCGCTCGTAGTCCTCGCCCGCCGCGTTGCGGGCATCCTCCGCCAGCCGCGCGTCCAGCCGGGCGCAGTCGTTCAGGATCGTGTCAAAATGTTCCTGCACACAACGGATCGCATCGGTGATCTGCCGGCCATCCCGGCGGTACCAGGGCTTGCACAGATCGCCGAAATAGTTGATAGAGGCGATGTCATCGTAGGCGATGATGAGCTGCGCGGCAGGGCCGCCCGCTGAGAGAGAACAGCAGGTCTGCAGGCCGTCGCCCACAAGCGTGGTCTCGCCGTCGGCGCTCAGGTACAGATAGCCCCAGTCGATGGTCGAATGGTCGGCGGAGTGGCTCAGCGGCTTCTGGGTAGTCTGCCCGCACCAGGCGGTACTTTTGCCGTTGAGAACAAAAGACGCGCCGGACATGGCGGGGCGGATATCTCCATCATAGCACAGCCGGTCGGACAGATGCAGTTTCACACGAACGTCATGCTCTGCGCCATCCAGAGAAACTGCGGACAGCGTCACCAGGGTGACGGGCATGCTGAGCAGATCCAGATCCTGCGGAAGAGCCGGCGAAGCAAAACAGGTCTCAAGCCGCACGCCGGCAAATTCACTGGTAAAACAGGTACGGGTGGCTGTCACCTTTAACTCAGTCAGGTCGGCCTCGGGCTCGGGGCCCGCACCGAGAAAGCGGCAGGCCGCGCCGTCTACGGTCAGCACGCCGCGAATCGGCTTTGCGGGGCCGCTCCAGTGGCAGGCGTCTGTTTGGGTCATGGTGTCTGCGGGCATCCAAATGGAAAGGTATGGGTCGGACGCCAGCAGAGGGATTGCAGGGAGCCGGTCAATACAAGGCATAAAATGTGCCTCCTTGTCTATCGTTGATGAGAATCAGCCTTTCAGGCCTTGGATGGAGATGCCTTCCACCAGATTTTTCTGGAAGAAGAAGAAGAGGACCAGTATCGGCACCAGCGAGGCTGCGGACATGGCAAAGGTAGCGCCGTAATCCGACATGGAGCTGTCGTTGAACATCTTCAGCGCATATGCGACGGTGTAGGTTTCCGGTTTGTTCAGGTAAAGCAGAGCGCCCATGAAATCCTCCCAGCTGGACATGAAGGTCAGCACGGCAACCGTTACCAGCGAAGGCACGATCATGGGGACAATGATACGGAAAAATACACCGTACCAGCTGCATCCGTCGATTTTGGCCGCTTCGTCCATATCACGGGGAATGCCGCGAATGAACTGCATGATGAGGAAGATATTGAACCCGCTGGCAAAGAAGGAGGGAACGATCATGGGAAGATAGGTACCCACCCAGCCCATGCTGTTGAACAGCACAAAGCGCGGGATCATCATAACCTGGCCGGGCAGCATCATGGTGACGACCATCAGCACGAACCAGATATTGCGGCCCTTGAATTTGATACGCGCAAGGCCGAAAGCGACAAGCGCGGAGGAAGCCATCATGCCCACGGCAGACAGAAGCGCTACCAAAAGTGAATTTGAGAAAAAAGTTGTGAACGTATAACCTCCGAAGCCTTTCCAGCCGTTGATATAATGCTCCAGTGTAAAGTTTTCGGGGAACAATGACGTAGCGGTGGAAAAAATGTCACCGTTGGGTTTAAAAGAAGAGGCCACCAGCCACAGAACCGGGTACAGCATCAGGAAGCTGACGACGATCATCAGAGCGTGGTAAAAAAAGGTGCCGAGCTTGCGCTGTGCGGAAAAGCTATGTGTGATAGATTTGATCATCTCTGTTTTACCTTCCTTCCGATTCATAATAAACCCAGGCGCTGGAGGAGCGGAAAATCAGAGCCGTAAAGAAAGCGATGATCAGCAGCATGAACCAAGCCATGGCGCTTCCGTAGCCCATCTCGAACTGATTAAAGGCTTTGTTGTACAGATGAACTCCATAATACAGCGTGGTGTTCAGCGGTTTGCCCTTGGTGATCAGGTAGCTGGAGTTGAACGCCTGGAAAGCGCCGATCACCTGGTTGATGAGGTTGAAGAAGATAATGGGGGTCAGCAGAGGAAGCGTAATGGAAAAGAATCGGCGCACAGGGCCGGCGCCGTCCACGATGGCGGCTTCATAATAGCTTGACGGGATATTTTTAATGGCCGCCAGAAAAATCAGCATCGAAGAACCGAACTGCCAGACGCCCAGCGCAATGAGCGTTCCCAGCGCGGTTTTGGGATTGCCAAGCCATGCCGTATCATCCGGAAGGCCGAAGAAGCCCAAAATTTGATTGATGACGCCCTTGGGTGAAAACAGCTGCTTCCACAGCAGAGCGATGGCAACGCTGCCGCCCATCAGCGAGGGGATATAGAACGCCGCGCGGTAGAAACTGGTCACGCGGGTCGCACGGGCCAGGACCATGGCTACAAGCAGGGCAACCGTCAGTTTGACAGGTACTTGGATGAGGGCAAACTTGAAGGTTACCTTAAAAGAGGTCCAGAACAGCTCGTCCTCAAAAAACATCTCTTTGAAGTTTGCAAGTCCCACCCATTTGGGGTCGGACAAGACGTTGTACTTCGTAAATGCCAGATACAGCGAGGTAAAGAACGGAATGGCGGTAAATACGACGAGACCGATGATAAAAGGAAGGATAAACACGTACCCCGCCACATTGTCCCGATCCAGCAAAGTGCCGCATTTGTGTTTGAGACCGGTGTTTTTCGTCATGACAACGGCTCCTTTCACAGATTTTGGGGAAACTTTAAGAAACGCGCCGAAGGAGCTCCCTTCGGCGCGATAGAGCATCGTATCTTTGTATACCGGTCCGGCCTTATGGAGAACGCCGGACCCGGATGATGCGGCTCAGACGCCTTTGGCCTTGTAAAGGCCGTTTATTCCGCAGCCAGAATCGCGTTTGCTTCATCCATGAACTGCTGGGCAGCCGTTTCCAGATCGGTGATCTCGCCGTAGCGGACCTGATCGGAGTACTGAGTCAGTAGATCGGAGACTTTGCTGTGCGCCGCAGGATCGGGATTCATCAGCGGGGAAGCCATCTCCGGCTGGCTGACATAGTCGATGAACTCAACAACTTCCTCGCTGACGTCATCCAGCGTAGGAGCAACATATTCGCGCATCTTGGAGGAAATGGGAACCGCGCGCTCGATGCCGACAATGTCGTAGCAGGCTTCATTGTTGGCAAAGAAGTTGATAAAGCGGATCGCGGCATCTTTCACGTCGCTGTCGGCGCCCACGCACCAGAACATGGCGGGTTTAAGGTAAGTAGCAGAAGCGGTGGCGTCGTCGCGGTTGGGAATCATGACCATGCTGATATCCTTACCTGTGGCATCGCGGTACGCCTGCAGCTCGTTGGAGTTCTGATAGCGGCTCCAGGAATCCGATACCATGGAATCAAAGGCGGTGGTAGCAGTCTCTTCGCCGATCATCAAGCCCCAGCCTTCCTCTTGAGACTGTACGGCCAGCTCCCACATATCCACGACATACTTTGGATCGTCAAAGCCCAGCGCGGAGGCATCTTCGTTGTAAAGGTTCAGGCCATAGTTGCGCACGATAAAGCGCAGGTTATCGGCAGAGCAGCTCGTCACGAACGTGTCGCGCAGGCCGGTGGCCTCGTAGACTTTCTTGGAAACCTCGATATACTCGGACATTGTGGGATTCATCGGCAAGCTCAAGCCCAACTCATCCAAAATGTCCTTGCGATACAGCATAACAGGCGCATTCGTACCAGTAGAGATCGCGTAGACTTTGCCGTCCACTGTGCCGGAGTCCAGAATATTCTGCTCTACGTTGCTCATATCCAGGCTGCCGTCGGCAATATAGCTGCTCAAATCGGCGGTAACGCCGTTTTCTACATATTCCGCCAGCTTGGCGTAGTCCATCTGGAACACGTCGGGCGTCTGACCGCCTGCAACCTGAGCGGGAAGCTTGGTCCAGTAGCCGTCCCAGTCGGAATAGTCCATGACCACGTCGATGTCGGGATTCAGCTCCTCAAATTTTTCCAGCATCTCAGTCGTCATCTCATGGCGCGTCTGAGAACCCCACCACAGAACGTTCAGGGTGGTCTTGCCTTCGGCGCCGGATGCGGTGTTGGCGCTGGTGCCGGTACTGGCAGCGGCCTGTGAGCCGCTGGAGGCAGAACCGCTGCAGCCGGTAATGACGCCGGAAAGCATCAACGCGGCGCACAGGGTAGCGATTATTTTCTTCTTCACTTTAGAGAGCACCTCCGTATGATTTGTGATATAGGGATGAGCGGAAACACAGCCCGCTCGCGGAAGATGCGTTTGGCTCATCTCTATTCGCGATATCCATATTATAGCGGTGATTTCCCTAAAACTTAATTCATATTTCTGATTTTTTTGTACGTTTTTTCGGGTTTTTGTCTTGCCTTTTTGCCCGGCGCCCCCAAAAGGCCAAAGAAAGAGCGCGCCATACTTTGGCCCCGCCTGAACGGATCCTGATATGCTTTTTGGGAAAGGCGCGGTTACCCCTTACTCCGGCCTGCCCGGCTGTTCATCCAGAAAACGGCGGTAGTCTTTAGGCGTTGTACCGGTATATTTACGGAACAGCTGGCTGAAATAGTGGGGGTTATCGCCCAAACCAACTTTCTCAGCAATCTCATAGCTGTGAAGCGAGCGATCTGCGCGCATCAGCGATTTGGCATGCTCCATGCGTATGCCCAACAAATAGCTGCTGAACTTCTGCCCCACGGCACGGGTAAATTCACGGCCGATGTAGTCCGCGTTCATATACACGACTTTGTCCGCCAGATATTGTAAGGAAAGCGACTCGTCGGCATAATGGACACTCGTATAGGAGATTATCTGGTGCACGAAATCGTTGCTGCGAGCGGCGCCCCCTTCCCTGCGCAACCGCAGCAAAGTACGGCTGATGAGTTCCTCCAGAGACCTTCGGTCATGCAGAGCGTCGGTAATAATGTTCATGCCCCATTCAGCCTGGCCCGCGCCCATGCAGCCGATCACTACGGCAACCAGCGTTTCCTGCAGCAGGCTGGGATCCTCCACTGTTTTGACAAGCTCTCCGACCTGCTTTTCCAGCTGTTCAGCATCCGCCTCGCTCTCCCGCAAGGCATTGAAGCTGTCTACCAGCGATTTGATGCGCTGACGCCGCTCTTCATACAGATAAAGCACCTTTTTCCGCTGCCGGTCGACGGCTTGGCAGGCGCGCAGCAACGCTTCCTCCATCTCTTTCTGAGAGCAGGGTTTAAGCAGATATTCGATAACGCCGTATTTCAGCGCCTGCTGTGCATACTGAAAGGTATCATGGCCAGAGAGGATCAGCGTTTGAAGCATGGGGTGCAGCGTCACCGCACGCTGAACCAATTCCAGCCCGGTCATGCCCGGCAGCCGGATATCGGTCAGAAGAATATCCGGCATATCGTCGGTCATGCTGTCCAGTGCTGCAATTGCATTGGGACAGGAGGCCGTCAGCTTAAGATCCAGCTTTTCCCAATCAATAATCCGTTCCAGTCCTTCACGGATGATAGGCTCGTCATCTACCAATAGCAGTTTATACACGGTATCCTCATTTCTCTATTTCATGCTTTGTTATGCGGCTCGGGCCGGGTATCCGGCAAATGAACGGTAATTTGTGTTTGGCCCTCCTCACTGCAGACACGCAGCCCATACTGCTCGGAAAAGGCGTGCTGTACGCGCTTGTGGATGTTGCGCATTCCAATGCCCAGCCCCTCCGGCTGCACCTCGCCGCTTTCCAGTTTGTTAAGAATGTCTTCGTCTGTACCAGGGCCGTTGTCCTGCACGATAATATCCACACCATCCGCCGTTGCAGCACCGCTGACACGAATGACGCAGACGTCCAGCATTTTTTCGGCGGCATGGTGAATGGCGTTTTCCACCAGCGGCTGGATGGTCATGGCCGGAATCCGGCAGGTTAGGATATCCTGCGGAAAATCATACTCCACCTGCAGCCGTTCGCCATAGCGGATTTGCTGGATACTCAGGTAATCGCGCGTGACCTGTAAGTCCTCGGATACGGTAATTACATCCCGCTTGTCATTCAGGGAGGAACGCAGCAGCTTGCCCAAAGCGTTGGTCATCACTGCGATGCGCTGGTCCTCCAGATTCTGGGCCAGGCAGTAGATGGATTCCAAAGTGTTATATAAAAAATGCGGCCGGATTTGGGCACGCAGCTGTTGGATCTGCTTTTCCTGCAAAAGATGACGCTGTTCTTCTTTTTCATGGTTGACTCGAGTCCATACGCGGGTCATCCAATCAAAACCGCGGTGCAGGTCGCCAATCTCGTCCAGCCGCCCCTGATATGGGCTGTTATGGGTGGTGATTGGCTCTCCGCTGATGGCAAAGGCGTCAAATTTCTGCAAAAGGAGCTGCAGATCGTTCAGAATGTTATCGATCAACCCGGTGCTGACGGCCAATGTTAAAAGTACTGCGGCAAGAATGCAAAGGATGGTAACGCTGACCGCTACCAGCGTGGTGGCCCGGATGCCGCTGTAATCTACTAATGTCACATACTTCATCCCATTGCTGGACGTGTAACGGACACAGAGCATCGGTTGGCCGTCCAGCTTCATATAGGTGTAGCCGTCTTCGCCCACACCGAGAGTCTGGATGGCCGCGTCGCTGGCGTACAGACAAAGCCCGTCGTTATAAACAGCGCACCGCGGCATCACGCCCATCTGTGCCATGCTGTGGTTGTATTGCTCCACCAGTGCGGGGAAATCCACTTCGATCAGCAGGCAGCCCAGGGTGTCCAGGTCCATATCCTGCATTTCACGAATTTCCCGTACAAGAAACAGACGGGTTTGCGCCCCCTCTTCCGTAAGCCAGACAAAACGCCCCCGATGGTTGACAGCGGCGGTGATCCGTTCTTCTGTCAATTCGTCGCTGCCCGCAGATACTTCAAAAAAGTGATTGTAAGAATTGCCCCTGCTGGTTTTTAGCTGAAAGCTGACGGCGTTCGAAAACCACAGGCTGTAATAGGCCACCCGGTTTGCGACCTTTGTCTGAGCGTTGATCCACGTCAGTGTGCCGGGGGCTGCCTCCTTCATGATGGACAGGTTTTCCTGAAGGGCTGTATCTGTCAGGATGCGGTAGCTGATATCCTCAAAGTTCATCAGTTCGTCCTGAATCTGCTCTGCGAACAGGGAAATCATCTGAGCGCTGCTTTTGTAGAGCTGTCTGTCGTAGGCTCGAAGCGGGATATAGAGGGTCACGATGGCGACAATGCCGACCGGCACAATGCCAACCAGCAGAATCAGCAAAAACTTTGCGCGTAAGCGCAGATTCTGCCAGAACCGAATCAATTTTTGCATAAACTTCTTCCTTTTTATATTAGGATAAATAAGCGGGTATATCAATGTCAATTCAGATTTTCGGTTTTCTGTTCATTTTTTCGAGCCTTTTCGCATCCTGCTGCCCAAAAGCATGCCTCCGAAAGACAAAGTCGAAATTTTGTCAACAATTTACGAATTTGTGAATTGTGTATCCCTATAATCTCCTGTATGCTATGCCCGGAGAGGTTTTATTGAATTTAATATGTAAATTGTATCATATCAGAAATCCGCTTTCCAGTGTCGGAAGGCCTTTCCGTATCACACATATCTTAAGGGGGAATACGCCATGTCTTTGCTTCATTCCGAATACAGGGATCGGCTGGCCCATTGGCAGCGTGTCTTGGCCAGCGATTTTTACCGTCCGCTTGAAAGCATCCAATTTGACGGTTTTACCACCATGCGGCATCTTACGCCCGGCCAGGCCGCGCAGGGACCGTTTTGCCCGATGGAGGAAGGAACGGCCTGGGGGCACACTTGGGAATATATGTGGTGCCGCGCCGATATCACCTTGCCGGAAGCGGCGGCCGACAAAACGGTTGCCATGGAGCTGGACCTTGGAGGCGAGGCCACGCTCTTTGTGAACGGAAAAGCGTTTGGCACCCGCCGGGCCGAATGGGTCAGTGTACCGCACCATTATATCTGTGACAATATTTTGACCCATTGTGCCCAACCGGGGGAGCGTTTTTCACTTCTGTTTGAGGTGTACGCGGGGCATTATTTTCCGGATGTGGGAGGCTGCAGCACAGGACCGGTGCTTCCCGGAACTTTGCAGGACCCTGCGGCGGAAGGCTGCCGCAGCCGGATGGGACGCAATACCTTTGGCATCTGGAACGAAAATGCTTACCAGCTCTGGATGGATGTTTCCACTCTGTCCATGCTGATGGATGAGCTGCCGGAAGATTCGCTGCGGGCTTCACAGATCGCCGACGGCCTGGAGCGGTATACGCGCATCGTCGATTTTGAACAACCGGCTGAAACGCGGGACGAGTGTTACCGCCAGGCCCGTGCCTCGCTGCGGCCTCTGCTGGAATGCCACAATGGTTCCACGGCACCATTGATGGCGGCAGTGGGCAATTCTCATCTGGATCTGGCTTGGCTGTGGCCTATGCAAGAGACTCACCGAAAGACGGCGCGTACATTTGCCGCCCAGCTGCGTCTTTTGGAACAATATCCGGAATACCGCTATATCCAAAGCCAGCCGGCCGCCTACGAGATGTGCCGGGAGCATTACCCCGAGCTGTATGAACGCATCCGCAGCGCCGTCCGGTCCGGCCGCTGGATCGCGGAGGGCGCCATGTATGTGGAACCGGATACCAACATCCCTTCCGGCGAGGCGCTGGTGCGGCAGCTGGTGTTTGGCAAGCGCTTCTACCGCGATGAGCTGGGTATTGACAGCCAGGTCCTGTGGCTGCCGGACACGTTCGGCTACTCCGCGGTTCTGCCGCAGCTTTTGGCAGGCTGCGGCGTTCGGTATCTGGTTACCCAGAAAATTTTCTGGAGCTATAACGAAGGCGACCCGTTTCCCTATCATTACTTCAATTGGAAGGGCATGGACGGCAGCCAGGTCGTGTCCTTTCTGCCTACCAACTACACCTACCGGACCGATCCGAAGGAATTATGCGGCGTTTGGAAAAAGCGGGTGCAAAAGCGGCATCTGGAAGATTTCCTGATCCCCTTCGGTTACGGAGACGGCGGCGGCGGCCCGTGCCGGGACCACATCGAGTATGCCCTGCGGGAACGCGACCTTGAAGGGATGCCCAAGGTAGAGATGTGTTCCCCGCTGGAATTCTTTGAGGCCCTGCAGGCCAAGGGCGGGCCTCAAAACACCTGGGATGGAGAGCTGTACTTCAACGCTCACCGCGGTACATACACCACACAGGCTTCTGTGAAAAAAAACAATCGCCTCAGTGAGCGCGCGCTTCACCACATGGAATTGTGGGGGGCATTGGCGGCGCGGCACGGCCACCCATATGATGCCGAACAGGCGCAGAGGCTATGGAAAACGCTGCTGCTCAACCAGTTTCACGACATTCTGCCGGGGTCTTCCATTGCCAGGGTATATAATGAAGCGAACCAGGCGCTTGAAGCGTTACAGCGGGACGCGCAGACGCTGTGCACCGACGCCCGCCGGGCCTTGCTCCGCCCTGTGAAACAGGACGATGCCGTAACGGTCTTCAACGGCTTGGGCTTTGCACGCGAGGAACTCGTTGCTCTGCCCCAGGCTTTCGCGCACGGTGCGCAGACTGCCGAGGGTGAGCCGGTTGCAGTGTGCGGCACGCAGGCGTTGGTAACGCTGCCCGCTCTGGGGGCGGTGACGTTGCTGCCCGCAGGGGGCGGCCAAAGCCAGCCCAGGGCGTTTGCAAAGCAGTTGGAGACTGGCGTCCTTCTGCAGAACGAACGCGTGGCGATGCAGGTGGACCGGCAGGGACATGTGATCTCCTATACGCTGGATGGGCGTGAGATGGCGGCGGGCCGTCCGATGAACGTCCTGCGGATGTACAAGGACGTACCCCGCATCTTCGACGCATGGGACATTGACAGCAACTACCGCGAACAGGAGGCCTGCACCGCACGGGCCGACACGCTTGAACTGCTGAAAGAGGAAGGCTTTTCCGTCTCAGTTCGCTGGACCGGGAGCATTGGCCGCTCGGCGGTTACGCAGGTCATCACCCTGCGTACAGGAAGTCCGGTGGCGGAGTTCGACACCACGATTCAATGGCGGGAGCTTCACCGTCTGCTGAAGGTGGAATTCCCGGTAGACGTGCGGGCTGAAAATGCGATCCATGAGATTCAGTTCGGCTATGTGGAACGTCCGACGCATCGCAGCCGCGGCTATGACCAGCAGCGGTTTGAGGTATGCAACCACCGTTACACCGCCCTGTGCGATAACAGCCATGGATGTGCGGTTTTGAACGACTGCAAATACGGTGTCGGAGTAGAGCAGAACAGCATTGAGCTGACGCTGCTGCGGGCTGCGGCCTCTCCGGAGATGGCCAGTGACCAGGGAGAGCATCGCTTCCGCTACGGGTTTACGGCTTGGAGCGAGAGCTTTGCACAGGCGCCTGTTGTACAGCAGGCGGCGGCCTTCAACGACCCCGTCTGGCTTGAAGCGGGAAGCCTGCAGGCCTTTTCTGCCTTTTCCACCGACGCGGCGAACGTTGTCATCGACACGGTGAAGCGGGCGGATGATGAAAGCGGAGATTTGATCCTGCGCCTGTACGAAAGCAAGAAGGCTGATACGTATTTCCACATCCGCTCCGATCTGCCGGTGGAGACGCTGATACCCTGCGACCTGCTGGAAACGCCTGTCGGCAGGGCCGCAGCCTTGAAGGCCGAGCTGCACGTCCGGCCCTTTGAAGTGAGCACCTACCGCATAAAGCTGCGGGAATAACCAATTGGAAAGAAGGAGAAGATTGCTATGTCAAAAACAAGGCCGCGCGTTGTGCTTGTAGGGGCGGGCGGATACGGCAGGCTGTATGTAGAAGCTCTGACGTCTCAGGATATGGGGGCGGAGCTTACGGCCATTTGTGATATTGATCCCAATCTTGCAGAGCGCGTGCCGCAGATACGGCAGCGGCAGATCCCTGTTTATCCTACTCTGGACGCATTTTTTGCCAAAGACAGCGCCGATTTGGCGGTGCTCGTATCGCCGGTGCATTTCCATACCGATATGGTACTTTCCTGCCTGGAGCATGGCGTGAACGTTTTGTGCGAGAAGCCGCTCTGCCTGACCGTAAAGGAAGCCGCCGCCATGCAGGAAGCCAGTAAAAAGACGGGAAAATTCCTTTGCATCGGCTATCAGCTCAATTACCGCAGGGACGTACAGGCGCTCAAGCGTGATATTTTGCTTGGGCGTTTCGGCAAGGCAAAGCACATCGCCGTCTACCATGGCTTCCGCCGCGGCGCCGCTTACTATGCACGCAACAATTGGGCCGGGCGGATCACCTGCCAGGGGCGGGAAGTATTCGACAGTCCCTTTACAAACGCGTGTGCCCATCATTTTCAGATGCTGACCTTTCTGCTGGGACCGACAATGCGTACAGCCTGTGACATCGAGAGCGTGCAGGCGGAGCTGTACCGCGCGAATCCCACGATTGAAAACTATGACATTGCCGCGCTGCGGTTTCAAACGGCACAGGGGCTGCCGCTCCTGTACTATACGGCGCACCCGATCCGCACAGAGTTTTGGGGGCCGGTGGGCGTGTTGGAATTTGAAAACGCCACCATCACTTACACCCGGGAAAAGCCGGTATTTCGCGGAGTGATGGCGGATGGAAGCGCCTTTGATTACAGCGGCGTGGCCCCAGGCGCCGATATGCAGAAGCTGATGGATGCGATTCAGGCGGTTGACAGCGGTGACCCGCCACTTTGCGGTGTGGAAGCGGATCTGCCGCATATCCACGCGGTACGTCTGGTGCAGCAAAACCCTATCACTCCGGTGCGTTCCGAGCTGGTGCAGCCGGTGCATACGGATACGGATGATTTCTATTGTGTTAAAAATCTGGAGCAGATGCTGGTTCACTGTGCGGAAAACCGGGCATTGCCCTCCGAGCTGGGGATTCAGCTGGGTTGACAGCGCGCCATTTCAACAATTTACAAAGGCAGGCCCCGTTTGGCCTGCCTTTGTAAATTGAGACACAGATGCCACATGAAATTTCATTTCAGGTTTCTTGATTGGGTGAGTCGGAGAGCGGCCGGGCAGGGGCGGGACAGGATGAACTTGTCCAGCCCCTGCCCGGCTGCTGCCTATGTGACCCGCCCTTAGCTTTGGCAAGTATGAGCCGGGCGCGTACCCGTTTGTCGGGCTGGCCCGCATGTTCCACGGCATCGGCGCCATGAAGAAAGCTATGCGGTTGGCCACGGCCCCTTCTTCTGGTTATTTGCGAATGTATGTGTGAGCGCCAGGAATAAAATATAAAAAACGCCGAGGGAAAATGTAGGCTTGTAGCGGAGGCGAAGGGAAAGGACAGCTTTCCGATCAGGGGATGAAAGCTCCCCGATGAAGAACTGAATATGGAGAATCACCTGTTTGACACTGCCGCTGCGGTATAGCGGAAGAACGGCGCGGGTAGCTCTGCTGCCTGCGTCTTCCCAAAACAGTATATCCCCATATTTATAATGCGTCTTTATCGTGCAGCACCTATTGACAGGTGCGGGTTTTGTGTTATACTACATTTAGAAATTCATCTAAATGAGACGCGGCAAAATGCCGCGCCTTTTGTCCGCACGGCCGGACGGAACGGAGGGTATCATGCTGACCATCACCAACTTTTCAAAAACGTATGCAGGCGGCAAAAAGGCTGTTGACAATTTGTCGCTGACCGTCAATGCAGGCGAGATCATGGGCTTTATCGGCCACAACGGCGCAGGCAAGACCACAACACTGCGCGCCGTGGCGGGCATTTTGGATTTTACCGAGGGAGAGATCGTCATCGACGGGCATTCCGTAAAGGACGAACCCGTGGCGGCAAAGCAGGTGACGGCGTTTTTGCCGGACAATCCGGATCTGTACGAATTTTTGACGGGCATCAAATATCTGGCTTTCATTGCGGACATCTACGGTATCTCGAAAGACGTGCGCGAAGAGCGTATCCGCAAGTATGCGGATGCCTTCGAGCTGACGGGCGCGCTGGGCAGCCCCATCGGCGGATACAGCCACGGCATGAAGCAGAAGCTGGCTGTCATTTCGGCGCTTATCCGCGCGCCGCGGCTGCTGATTTTGGATGAACCCTTTGTCGGGCTGGACCCGCAGGCCGCGTTCGTGCTCAAGGGCTTTCTGCGCGAGATCTGCGCGGCAGGCGGCGCGGTGTTTTTCTCCACGCACGTACTGGAGGTAGCGGAAAAGCTGTGCGACCGCATTGCCATTATAAAAGGCGGCCGACTGGTGAAAATGGGCACCACGGCGTCCGTTGTTGGAGATGAGAGTCTGGAACAGGTGTTCCTGGAGCTGGCGCAGGAGGGCGGTGCACATGCGTAAACTGTGGGTGCTTTTGAAGCTGAATTTCCGCGCGATGCTGCGGGCGTTTTCGTTTCGCAGCGGAGCGGGCAGCAGCAAAAAGAAGGCCGCGGGCGGCCTGGGCGCGCTGCTGCTGATGGCCTTTTTGGCGCTGTACCTTTCCGGCGTGTACAGCTTTTTGCTGGCCTCCATGCTGGCGGAGGTGGGCATCGTGGAGATGGTGCTGCCTTTGATGGCGCTGATGGCCTGCGTGATGTCGCTGATGTTTACATTATTCGCAGCCAGCGGTCTTGTGTTCGGCGGCAAGGACAGCGATATCGTGCTGGCGCTGCCGGTGCCGGCCTTTACCGTGATGCTGAGCAAGATCCTGGCGCTGTACCTGGAAAATCTTGTGTTCTGCGGGCTGTGGATGCTGCCCACAGGCGCGGCTTATCTGGTGTATGCGGGGCTGGGAGCGGGGCAGGCTGCGGGCTTCTGTGTGCGGCTGCTTGCCGCCGCATTGTTTTTGCCTTTGCTGCCTTCCGTTTTGGCATTGCTGGGGGGCTGGGTGATCGCCTATTTTTCCGGCCGTATGAAGCACAAATCCCTGGTGGGCACGGTGCTCAGCATCGTGCTGACGGGGGCGGTGCTGGTGGGGAGCCTGCAGATCAATGCGTTGGCGGCGGCACTGCTGCAAAACATCGAGGGCGTGCGGCGCACGCTGCATACCTGGCTGCTGCCGCTGGGCCTGCTGCTGGACGGCCTTGTGGGCAGCTGGGGCGCGCTGCTGGGCTTTCTGCTCATCAGCCTGGCGCCCTTCCTGGTGCTTGTCTGGGGTATGAGCACGCAGTACAAGCGAATCCTGTCCAGCCTTGCCAGCCATGTGACGCGCAGCGATTACAGGCTGCGTGAGGTCAAGGCCGGAGGCCGGTTTGCGGCGCTGTTCAAAAAGGAATGCGGCCGCTATTTTGGCACCACCATCTATTTGCTGAACACCGGGATCGGCGCGGTGATGCTGCTGGGCTTTTCGGTATACGTGCTGTTCGTGCGGGGACAGGCGGCGCTGCTTGTTGCGCAGATGGGCGGCGCGCAGGCGGTGGCTCCCATGCTGGCGGCCGTTGTCTGCCTGATGCAGGCGACAGTGAATCCCGCGTGTGTCTCCATCAGTCTGGAGGGCCGTACGCTGTGGATTTTGAAGGAAGCGCCCGTCCCGCCCCGTGAGCTGTTTGGCGCAAAGGCGTTGGTGAACGTGCTGGTGTCCGACGTGCCCGCGACGCTGAGCGTGCTTCTGCTGTGGTTTGGGCTGGGCCTGTCCGCGCCGGACGCATTGGCGCTGCTGGCACTGTGTGTGTGCATGGGACTGTTCATTCCGGTGGCGGGGCTGGCCGTCAACCTGTGGCTGCCGCGTCTGGATTGTGAAAACGACACCATTGTGGTGAAGCAGTCTGCCTCATCAATGATCGGCATTTTCGGCGGCATGCTGGTCGTGGGGCTTGGCGCACTGCTGTGGGCTGTTGGCGGCAAGCTGCTGGGCTTCGTGTGGTTCAGCCTGGCCGCGGCCGCGGTGCTGCTGGCGGGCGCGGCGTTGGGCTGGCACTGGCTGTGCGGTTCCGGCGCGCGTATCCTGCAGAAGCTGTAAGGAGGCGGGAACAGTGGCGGAGAACATGAAAAAACGGGAGGCGCGGATACAGAAGGCCGGCGGAGTGATCGGCGGCGTGATCGGCATTGCGTCCATCGTGTTCGCCATGGCCGTCGTCGTGTTTTCCGGTGTGAGTGTAAAGCTCACCGGAACGGCGCTGGAGCTTTCCGGAGGGATCGGGGACAGGGCGTCTATCCCATACACGGAGATCACCGGCGTGGAATGGCGCGATGTTTTTGACAAGGGAAGCCGTACCTGGGGGACCGGGACCGGAAAAATATCCAGCGGTACCTTTACCAATGATGAATTCGGCGCATACCGGCTGTACCTCCACAACCGTGTGCGCTGCGCCGTTGTCGTGCGGCACGGAGCGGATGAGACCACTGTATTCAACGGCGAAACAGAGGAAAAGACAAAGGAAGTTTATGAAGAGCTGGCATCGCGCGCAAAGACATAATCCGGTGCGGCGCTCACCAAAAGGCCCGGCGCAACAGCGCCGGGCCTTTTGGCGTTCTTCCACACTGTCAGAGCTTTTTTACCTGCCGAAGCGTAAAAACAGCGTCGCCCGCAAGCCAGCCGGTGAAAGGCAGCATTCCCATGGTACACCCCTGCGGCCAGCCGTAAATGCCGTGCAGATCCAGCACGCGGGAAACATAGACCAGCGCAACGGACAGCATCAGGGCGGCCGCCAGGCGGAATACCGCGTGCCATTTCATGTCGCGCCTGACGGCCTGCTTTTCCTGTGCGGAAAGCGCCGCCGCCGCCGCCACGGCCTGCTCGGCGGAAAGCCCGTCCTTGCAGAAAAGCTGCAAAAGCGGACGCCCAAGCAACTCGGAGATGGGCTGGAACAATACAATATCCGGATAATTCAGTCCGGTATCACACAGGCAAAGACACCGGGTCGGGGATAGAGGAACGGCTGAGGGATTGGCCGTCTAAACGGCCAATAAAGCGGTAAAAAATTTCGACTTCCTGCTGGCGAATGCCATCGGGTCCCACCTCAGCCTCATGGACAAGGATCTTGTCAATAAGGGCATTAAGCAGTTCGGCGGTCAGTTCCGTGGGAGTCGCATATTTCTCCACAATGGCCAGCCATTTTTCGGCGTGTGAGAGTTCCGCCTTGAGGTTCTGTATCCGGATTTCCAGCTGCTGTTGTTCTGCTTGGTATTTCTCCAGCAGCATGGTGAAATTGCGTTCCGTGATTCGGTCTGCAGCCCGATCCTCATACATGCGTGTGAACAGGGAATCTACATCACTCCGACGCTTTTCCAGACGGTTGAGTTCTGTCAGTTTTGCTTTGGTCTGTGCTGTGCACTCGCCCCCAACATTGTCTTTCACTTTCTCCAGCAGCCGTTTGCAATCTATTTGCGCCTGTCGGCACCAGTATTGGAGACGGGAAAGCACATAAGCGTACAGAACATCATAGCGAATATAGTGAGAGGAGCACCAACCACGCCCATGCTGTGAGTAATAGGTACAGGAGTAATAGCTGTACGGCGTTTTGTTCTGCCGGTTCGTAGCGAACCGCATCGACCATCCACAGTCCGCGCATCTTACCAGCCCTGCAAAAATCTGCGTGACCGCGTTTTTCTGGCTTCTGCGTCGCTTCGCGCTCAAGTCCTGGACACGGTCAAATACATCTCTGGAAATAAGCGCCTCATGCGTTCCCTCGACCCGTAGCCATTGTTCCTGTGGCTTACGGATACGCTTTTTGTTTTTATATAAGATGTTTGTTTCTCTGTAGTGGATGGTGTTTCCAATATACGTCTCATCCTTGAGGATGCTCTTGACCTGGGCGATCGTCCATGCATACTTTTTGGACTCCGGCGCATTTTTGTAGATATTCGCAAAATTCCCGTACCGCTGGTAATTCAGCCAGCTGGGAGTGGGCACCTTTTCCTCTGTCAGTATCCGTGTGATTTTCGCCGCACCGGCCCCGTAATAGGCAGTCTCATAGATTTTTTCCACGATCCACCTTGTTTCCTCATCGGGGATGATCCGGTTCTTGGCAGACGGGTCTTTTTTGTATCCGAGGATGGCATATGCGCAGACACGCTCCTTGTTTTTGAATTTGGTGCGTAACGCATCCTTCACTTTTCGACTGGTGTCCTTTGCGAACCATTCATTGAACAGGTTTTTAAAAGGAACGAAATCACTGAGAACTTTTTCCGTATCCTCATTCTCAGCCACCGCAATGTACCGAACGCGCTTTTCCGGGAATATGAACTCAAGGTAGTAATCCATCATGATGTGTTCACGCCCAAACCTGCTGAGATTCTTTGTGACCACGCAGTTGACTTTCCCGAGTTCGATATCCTTCATCATACGCCGGAAATCTGGACGCTCGAAATTTGTACCGCTCCATCCATCGTCCACGTATTCGTCCACGACATGCAGACCGTTATCCTGTGCATACTGCTGTAATATGGCACGCTGCGTTTCAATGCTTACGCTGTCGCCGTAGGTTTTATCGTCACGGCTCAGTCTTAGATATAATGCTGTATTGTAGATAGGCTGTTTCAAAAAAGAACCTCCTTCGATGTGAAACAACCCGCGTTTGGAAATTTTCCTGCACCCACAGCATACCACAAACACGGGCTGTTATCCAGCTTTATCGTTTCACGAATTCACCTTTTTCCGGCAACATTTTGTATCGTTTCTTCCACCAGTTCCGGCAGCGTTTTTTCACTCGATTCAAAGTGTTCTGAGATTCTGATCCGGTTCTTCCCAAAAACAAAAAACGGCATGTAGCCATCCTCTGATTGCATGCCGTTTTTCAATTCTGTATTGTTTTTCTTTACACGGTCTAATCCTATTCTTATCCCTCTTTCTTCACGTATGGTCATCATATTGTTTCATTTGGATTTCGATATAAAAAGGCTGCCGCTTCATTCGAGCAGCAGCCTTCGGTCATTATTCATGGACGCTGTATCCCAGGATACTGTAAATATGGCTTCCTATATATTCCGACAAAGCCGAAGTGGTATAGGACAGTAATGTGCCTCGCATGCTTCTGGTACTTTTAGGATATTTTACAAGCCAGTATTCTCTGTCTATCAGAATACCTTCTTTTGAACCTGCCGCCCCGCCATAGGAACCGTTTCGGTCGCTCAAGGGAGCGTTTTCCAAATTTAATACCTTTATCATTCATACACTCCATCATATTTAAGGCAAAGCTGATTCCATTGTTTGCGTGTAAGTGTCCCGCGTCGGTACAACTCCTTAGCGCCTGTATCCAATGCTTCAGCATAGTTAAAATACGCATAGTCTTCTTCTGCATCCAGTTTTTCCAATTCTTCAATCAAGTACAGCATGGACTGGGGCAAAGGGAAGTCTATCACGATGTCGTCGTTGATCCAGTGATGCTTTTTCACGCTTTGTTTCCCTCCCTTGGGCACATGGTATAGCACAGATGTTCTATCACACTCATTATACCTTTCCGGCGCGGGGATATCAACTTCATCCGCATTGCCTTACCGCTCAGTCTCATACTGCCTGTTCATCGCAGTGCGCTGTAGTACAGTGCGCCGCTGCTCCTTCATATATGAACGGGCTACCGCAGTCTTTTCGAGCCGCCATATCACCGCCGCCGCCAATGCGTCCTCACGGCGCAGCTCCTTCAGTGTGCCGGTCAATTCTGCCCTCCTTGCTTCTAATGTGTTGATTTGCGATGGATGACAGTTCCTGTGCCGAAGCTGCCGCGTACATTCTGTCCGTTCCGCACGCATGGCCTTAGCGCGTCCGGCGATTGCCGCACGGTAGTCCGATATCGCATCAACGCTCTTAAAACGATGCCGCGTGACAAAGTCCAACTCACGGCACAGCCGGTCTGTGTCGCGCCATTGTGCCCGTATCTCCGGCCAGTTCACGGTCGGTTTCTGCCGAGGATATATCCCAAGCCGGTAGCAGTAATACATATACATCTGCCACAGGCCCGTCGGCTTCCGGGCATTACTCAATCCGCGGCATTTATACCGTCCTGTGTGCCGCACAGCGGTCCGCTGTGGCTCTTTGGCGGTATGATGCGGGTTGCACTGCCAGTCATAATACCGCGGCCCCCATCGGGCAAAATTTTCGTGCAGCGCCGCCTCTATTGCAGGCCAGTCGTATTCCGCGCCCAAACGGTAGACCCGGACTGCGCGCCCGCCGTCCCGTGCGCACAACGTAGCATATTTCCGATTCGGAGCCCTGCTCCAGACATATCCCAGCCCGTCCAAAGCCCGTGCAAAATCCCGTTCTGTGCTGGTTTTAGCCTTTGCTTCATGGATGGCTGCCCGCATCTGGTTGTACCGGGTCGGTTCACCACGCTGCTCCGCTTCATACAACTGACGGGGCGTTTTTCCCAGCGGCTGTTTGATCACGGACAACTCGTGCGCACGGCATATGTCATCCGAAGCTGTTCGCAGATCATAGTATTGGCTGCGCTTTTGCTCATACTTTTTCCCATCGATATACGACACTGAATTGATCACGAAATGGTTGTGCAGGCAATTTGTGTTCAAGTGTGTCGCTACCAGTACCTGGAAACGTCCGCCCCACATCTTCCGCGCCAGCTCGACTCCTATAGCATGACATTGCTCCGGCGTGACCTCGCCCGGCTTGAAACTTTGATACGCATGCAGTGCGACGGTTCCGCCTGTTTTTCCAAAATGCTCCTGTATCGATCGCATGTCATCCCACGCTTGCTCCGGCCTGCAATGGAGACCGCTGACAAGATGTACCGTCTCACAAAGCTCTGTCTTGACACCATTTTCCGCATAGTGCAGTGCATTTGCAAGCCCGCTGTATTCTGTTTTCTCCGGGTACGACGCATAGTCCACCACACGCTTGAGGCTGTCCTTTACAGCCCATATTTTCGTTGTTGCGATCCACATTTCTCCTTTGGTAAATCAAATGGTTTTCATTTTGTTTTTTACACATACTTCACACTGTTGAAATCTTCAGCCCATCTGTTTTTCAGACGCATGTTGAACCGGCTGAAAAAAGCTTGCTGGCTGGAAGACATGCACATCTCCCGCACACAGCGTTTCCGTCTGACGCTTACCCGCTGAAAGGAGCTGTCATCAGCCGTTTCTTTCTTCCTGGCACGCTCAAAGCCTTGACGCCAGTTCACAGACAAAAACACACGCGGGAATTCTACTCCATTGGGACATTACCGGCTGGGAAGATATCCGTAGTTGGAAAAGGCTGGCTATATACTTTCCAGCCGGTATATTTATTCTTCCAGCCGGTAAATAGAGTTAGGGGGTGTGGGAGGAAGAGAGAACGGTGTTTTTGGTTTCCGTGGCGTCTGACCCGCTTCTTCCGCCCGCAAAAGGGTACACTTGTCCCCGGGATTTCCGGCATTGATTTTTCTCCGCCGCCGGGGGTTCGGAGGTGATTTGTATGCGAAGTTCGTACATCAATATTCCAGACATACACAGGGCAAAACCAGTGAACTGGCGCCAGTTCACTCACTGTTTTGACTTCCACAAAGCAGACTGTCGCGGATCTCTTCGGCACACAGCCTGTACTGTCCCCCGAGATACGAGTCGAGCCGTTCCAGCATGTCTGTCAGATTATCCATGTATGTGAGGGCGCTGAAAAGTTCCGGCGGCGGATGAAACTTCGGTGTATATCCAAGCGCACGTCTGCGCAGATATTCCGATACTGTAAGCCCACAGCCTGCTGCCGACCTTTCGATTTTGCACTTTTCCGCCGCTGTCACACGCACATTGATTCCCTGTGTCCGTTTTCTCATATCCACACCTGCATGGGGTTCGGGGCTGGCCCCGTATGTGCCGCGTCCGCGGCGGCAAAGGGTTGCCGGATGGCAACACAAAGCCCATGCTCGCTGCAGAGAAGCATCTCTGAACATACAATCATGTGGGGAATACCGCCATATTGCAGATCATCCAAAACGCTCCGGACAGAAAATTCTTCCTGCGTTTTACCTGTCTCTCCAATTGCGGCACAGCAGCTTTTTCGTACAGATTCACAATTCGTTTGAAGCGTCTGATCCGCTCCTTTGTTTCTTGCAGGCATCCACATGGATGCCTTGTTTTGAAAACTCCGCTCATACAGGCATCCAATTGGATGCCTGCCTCACTTGCATTTTCATACATGTCCGTTCTTTAGACAGATATCTCCACCGTACTCGCAGCTCGCCCCCCGATGGACTGGGAACACGGCAGGCGGGCCGTTGGCATTTCAGCCGCTCACTGGGAGCCTGAAGGTCTTACTGATTACAACCCAAAGTCTCTCACCCGGTCTGTTGCGCCGGGCTGCTGGTGTGTCATTTTCTCCTCATCGACAGTCAATGGCAATAGGGCCTGCCATGGTGGCCCCTTTACGGGCAAAATGTATCGCTCTGCGCAGAACCCGGCTCACACCTCTCATCCGTGCGCCGCTGTCCGCACGTCCTGGCGCTTTTCCCGATGTCGCTCGTGTCAATAGAAACGTACCTGCCGTGCTGGTATTCTGTTTTCAAGGTTCACGCCCTCGTTGCTTGTTTTCGCAGCAAGGTGCTGGGGAATTATGTCCACGACTGCTCCCGCTTCACAGTCGGTTCTGACAGAACAATATTCTATCCCGGCACATTGTGGATTTGTCAATTGTCCTCCTGCGGTCCCGTTTTTTCAATGCGCCCGCTGTTGACATTTCCGCTGCTCCGTAATAGAATACAGACATGCAGAATATCTGCACGACTGTGTTCTACATCCGTTTTTTTCTCGTGTCAATACTTTTATATCAAAAACATGCAAAATATCCGCATTTTTTAAGAGAGGGGTAGATTGGAATGACCTTTGGGGAAAAGGTACGCCGTCTACGAAAAGAAAAGGGTTGGACTCAGGCCGAACTGGCAAAGCTGTCTGGCCTGTCACTGCGCACGATCATCTCATACGAAAAAGGTGAATCCTATCCTAAGAAACGCTCTACGTATGACGTGCTTGCGGAAATCTTTGAAATTCCATCCGTTGAACTCCGCTCGGAAACAGATGAGCTTGACTTCCAGAACCTGTCGGAAATTCCGGAAAACATGATGGAGGTTATTCGTATATTCAACGATCCCGATCTTTCCGGTGAGGAGGTGATGGCGCAGCTTCAGGAGCTTTGGGAAAAACAGAGAACGTTACACAAGCGAATTTAATTTAAATGCTTCTCTGTTAATTTGTGAATGAAATAGGGATGAGCAAAACAGGGGGGGGGGATAAAATAGTCGTTTGGATAGCTTGTCTGTGCGAGGAACTCTGTGGAGTGCCCGAAAGGCACAAGAGTCCAAGCCCGGAAATGAACTGCGCCTGAAAATAGATATGGGTGTGGCAGATTAGACGGAGCTGCTTGCCCGAACGGTAGGAGTGAGATGCGGAGAGCACAGTAACCGGGGCAATCGCCAGTGCTGAGATATGAGAAAAGGAGTTAAGCTTGGCGGAACTGGTACCATTGCGAACCCAGAGTCTTTCCTGACCGAAGACTTTGAAACGGGATTTATAGCGCTTCACGCTCAGCATGCAAGGCATAGATGCGCTTAAATTGTAAGCATCTCTATCAATGGAGAATCTGTAGTCAGAAAGGATGGTCTTGTATTTCATGCAGCCACGGTTTTTTCTGCCATTGTTCCAACTTTTGTGGTTGCAGGGGTAGCATCCAGTTTTGGATTGTCTGAAGGGGCAACAGAATTTCTGACAAGTGTGACCGCTGTTGGTGGTTTTACCATCCTTGTGAATACAAGACCCGCCTCGCAGACTGGATTGCCCACTTGGTATTTGCTATAACGGGAGCTGAGCATTACTTGTCATCCTTGGATAGCTCTCCCATTTTAGAATAAATGATATTATTCATCACTCAATCCCATTATTCATCTGTTAATTCATACCGCTTGTTTCCAATTATCATCACTGCTACTATAATAACACAACCTGTATGATTGGTCGCTTTTGACTTTTCAGAAGAGCTCTAAAGTAATCAAAATATAGGGATTGATTTTTATATTAGAATGCCAATTATAGTATTTTGTTTTTTGACAATAAAAAAGTGAATATTGCATTAAGTGCTTTTGTTCCATAAGGAGGTCAAAAGATAATAGGAAATCAGGTGGAAATCCTGAACGATTCAGTCACTGTAATTGACGAGCAGCATTTTATCTTCAATTGCGCAAGCGAGAAAGGAAGTACTTGTGTCTGAGTCATAAGTCGGGAGACATGCTTAATTTGTATCAGTAACGCTTCCAAGTAGGGGGATTGTAATGGGTTGGGGTGAATAGATTTTTTATGCTCCCCTAATTTATTATGGAAAAGAGTTGCTTATAGCAGCTCTTTTTTATTCTTGCGGCAGATTTTGTATGAACGTAACGAGTTCCTGAGCCATAAGCTGATGGCGGTGGATGGACGGATGCAGGCATGCACCGGCATCGGGGCCGATATTCATCATTTTATTGTATTTAAAAATAAAGATGTTTTTGTCTTTGGTATCGGCCCTCAGCCTGGATACAATGCTTTTGACAGTGTCGAATAAATAATAGTCCATACAGCCCAGCGCGCAGATGATGTTTGCCTTTGGTCCATTCAATTGCCGTATTGTGGAAACAAAGGCACGGTAGTTCTCCCTGAAATCTATTTCCGCCTGTTTTTTGTCCGGTCGGAAATAAATCTGACTGGCGTCGTTGGTGCCAAGATTCAGCACGATGTATCGGGCAGGATGGTTCGCAAAGTCAAAGGGCAGATATTCCACGGAGGGGCTTCCTCGTTTTTGCGCAAGCTTATCCTGAATGATGCGGTCGGTGTAAGGATACAGTTCATTCATACCGTACAAGTTGGGCATAGCAGACGATTTTGCAACACTGATGCCGCTGACAGAAACAAATCGAGGTTCCAATTCCAGTGCACGCGCTGCAATTGCACCGTGCGTCAGCCAGCCGTTTTCCTCCGAGGCTTCGAATTCATGGCTGACGTCGGATGCAGAATTGCCAAAACCGCATGTGATAGAATCTCCAATGAACTCAATTACCTCATGCGATTCTCTCTGAAAGATATTCAGGGTCCCTTCCGCCGTGAAAGCGGATATCCCCAGAGCCGTCCTGAAATTTTCCGTCAGCTTTACGATTTTGATGCGATGCGTTTCCGCCTTTTCGCTGAAAAACAGGACGATGTCCTCGCGGTCGTGTACACAGATGGTACGGGTCGGCACGTCCGCCCCGTCCAGAAAAATGGAAATCCAAGGCCAATCTTCGCGCGGGATGGGATCCTGGTCGGGAAAAGCGGCGCGCGGGGACGGCGAAGTGTCGGGAATGGCACAAAAGGAAGCGGCCAGCAGAGTCCCTGTAAAATCCACCTCAAAAGCGCCGCAGGTATAATTTGAATACAGGACGCCGTCCTGCTCGTCATAAAATGTGCGGCCATAGGCCTGCATACGGTCCATGATTTCCCAGATGGGCAGACGCTTCATAAATATAATCCTTTCTTGTGTTCTGTTCTTTCTAATATGATACCGGAACTTCGAACCTGTTTATCGGTCCAGATCACTTGTTGAAAGCGGGGCGATGGTATAAGTTTTTCCGCCGCGCCGAAGCGATACGCTGAGTGCGGAAGGATTGTAAACCAAGCTGCCTTCCGCACCGTATTCCAGCCTTCGGAAAGCTGTTACATAGTCGAAAATTTCGATGTTGGTGGCAAACCAAATGTCGGAGTCCTGCTTGTTCAGGGTGGAACACAGGCCTTCAATACAGCTCCAATTATCGTCATCCGCAAATTCGTAGGAATGTCCCCATACATAAAACAGTTTGGTATGCAGGGAAAAGTGTTCTCCACGGCAGAAACGTTCCGCCAACTGCATCAGTTGGGGATCGTTGTGGTGGCATGTTCCTTTCCAAGCGAGAAAGTCTGTGGGAAGTTCGAATTGGCGTGTGGTATCCATAGTGCGCGCATAATGGTAACCTGCAAGTTGCATCACGTTTTTTGTTTTTTCATCGTAGGCTCCGAACGGGTAGGCATAACCGCGAACCAGCTTCCCTGTAAGATGCTCCAGGGCGGCTTTGTCCTCGATGGTTTCGTAAAAATAGGCGGAGGAGCCAATATCCGTAGGGCTTGCGTGATTCAGCCCGTGGCCGGCTATTTCATGCCCGGCGTAGAGTGTCGGCACTTCATCCGGTTCTATCTTGCTGATATCCAGCTTTCCGTGCAGCCCGCCGATCCAGCAGGTCTGGCCCAGAAAACCGGCGTTCAGATTAAAAGTGCCGCGGATGCCGTAGCGGTTCATGATCTCTACCAGACGGCGGTCATGAATGGTTCCGTCATCATAACTCATGGTAAAGGCTTTGCTTTTTCCGTTGGGGAATATGATTTCGTCAAACAATGCTCTTTCTCGTTTCATGGCGCGCTCCCTGTCGTATGTTGTTTCAACATCATTATATCGCTTCTTCGCGGGAATCTCTTTTGCGGTTATACCTGAAATTTTTGATTTTGTAAGATTTTGTGCCCGCTTGTTCTTCGCGGCGGTAAACGCCATCTGTAAAGCAAAAGAAGCGTTCCTCACAGGACGATACAAAAATGGAAAGGAAAGGAACAATATTTGAGGTCTGCAGCAATTGAATTGAGATAAAATTGAAGCTGGTATGATTGGCGCAATGACACAAAAAGCAGTAAATAAGGAGAGAAAACCATGAGGGAACATTACTGTGCAATCGTCGGCTTGGGCGGTATGGGAAACTGGCATCGTGAGTTGATCAAGGGAGAAGGCAGTTGGAATGACCGCGCGTGCGGCCCGATTGAGCATTTGCACCTTGCAGGTAGCTTTGATATCCGCGGTGAACGACAGGCATACGCAAGAAGTGTCGGTTTACATACATATGGATGCCTGGAAGAACTGCTCTCGGACGAAAAAGTGGACATCGTCCTGTGCGCAACGCCGAATGACGTACACAAAGAAATCGTTTTGCGTGCGCTGGAAGCGGGGAAGAATGTTGTGTGCGAAAAGCCGGCGGCATTGAACAGCGCGCAGCTTCAGCAAATGATGGATAAGGCCGTACAGACCGGAAAATTTTTGACAGTACATCAAAACCGGCGTTGGGATGAGGACTTTCTGGCGGTAAAAAACCTGTATGATCACGGGTGGATGGGAACGCCTTTTCGGATAGAGAGCCGCGTGCATGGTTCGCGGGGGATACCGGGAGACTGGAGGCAGAAGCCGGAGCGGGGCGGCGGGATGGTGTTGGATTGGGGTGTACATCTGCTGGATCAGGCACTGATGATGGTGCCTGAAAAAGTGGTACGGGTGTATGCATCCTTTACAAATATTACAAACGAGCGGGTAGAAGACGGTTTCACCGTTGAACTGACTTTCGAAAACGGACTCGTTTTTGTCGCGGAAGTGGGAACCAACAATTTCATTGCTCTGCCGCGTTGGTATGTGTTGTGCCGGGACGGTACGGCGCTGATTCAAAACTGGAACGAGCAGGGAAAGATGGTGTATGTGACGGATCGGCAGCACAACGACGCCGTGCCGGTGCGTACTGCCGCGGGGTTGACAAAAACGATGGCCCCGCGTACAAAAGATACCTTTTCGGAACAGCCGCTGCCGCAGGTACAGGCAGATATTCGCGATTTTTATCGCAATGTGATGGCGGCGATAGAGCACAAAGCAGAGCCGGTTGTCAAACTGGAGCAGGTGAAACGCGTCATGCTCCTGATGGAAGCGGTATTCCGCTCTGCGCAGATGCATCAATCTGTTCCGTTTGAGGAAGGTTGAAACGCTTTTTATAAAACCAAGGAGGGCGAACGGCGATGAAACTTCAGCCGGCATTGATTTTCGGCCAGAACATGATCCTTCAGAGGGGGATTCCCATTCCGGTGTGGGGGCGCAGTGTCAGGGATGATACTGTTACGGTAGTGCTGAACGGGTATACGCTTCACACACAGGCCAAACGCGGGGAATGGCGCGTTACGTTTCAACCCATGGAAGCGGTAGAGGATACGTCAATGACGATCGCATCCGCCGCCACAGGGGAAAGAATCGAATTTGGAGGTGTTGCCATCGGTGAAGTGTGGATAGCAGGCGGACAGTCGAATATGGAATTTCTGCTTAAGTACGACGAGGGTGCGGATGAAATGCATAATATTCCGCAAGACCCGATGCTGCGCTACTTTCGTTACCCGCAGACAAGTTTTCTGGGGCAGCTGGAGCGGGACGCATTCCCGGATGACGGCTTCTGGCGGAAGTGGGACAGCGTGGAGAACAGGGATCATTTCAGCGCACCGGCGGCCTATATGGGGCACAGGTTGCGGGCGGTGCTTGGCGTCCCGGTGGGCTTTGTAGGATGCAACTGGGGAGGAACCCCGGCTGCTGCATGGACGGCGGCAGAAGAACTGGATGCGGTTCCGGCTCTGCAAGCTGTTTTAGACTGGCATAGCCGCGCCTGCGCGGAACTTGATTGGCCCAAATACGAGGCGGATGCACTGCATCCCGACAAGGATCCGCCGCCGGAGCAGCGGGAAATGTTGGACGCCCTGATGATGGGGGGAAGCCCGGAGCTGCTGCAAAAGCAGCGCCCGCCCAGGCCGCCGGAAGGGTTCAGCCCTTTTGAACCCGGGCCCAAGGCCGCGGTCCGCCCCACCGGTTTATACGAGAACATCCTGCGCCGTGTGGCTCCCTATGGGGTGCGGGGCGTCATCTGGTATCAGGGAGAGGATGACGATGCGCGCGGCTGGCATGCATTTTACGACGAATCCATGAAAGCGCTGATTCAAAGCTGGCGCAGGCTTTGGAAACGCGAACTTCCTTTTTTGCAGGTGGAATTGGCTCCCTTGCACGAAGGATTGGGAAAAGCGCTCAATTATGCAGTGATCCGCGAGAAACAGCGCGACGTGATGGATGCTTTGCCGGGTGTGCACAATGTATGCATCCTGGATGCAGGCGATGCGCGCAACATCCATGTGCGAAAAAAAAGGCCGGTGGGAGAACGTTTGGCATTGTTGGCAAGAAAATATGTGTATGGGGAAATGGAGCTTTTGGCCGACAGCCCCCGCCTGTGCAGTGTCGGACGGGCGGACAGTACGGTCTCCCTTAAATTTTTGTACAGCGGCAGCGGTCTTTTCTGGAAGAAAACTTCCTGCAGGCCCCTGTACGTTGAAGCGGACGGAAGCATGGTGGCCCCCGAAATCGATGTCTGTGAGGATACAGTGACACTGCACAGTGACATATTTTCCAAGGCAAAGCAAATCAAAGTGCGGTATTGCGAGGAAAATTACTGCGAGGCAGCGCTGTTCAACAGCGCCGGCCTGCCGGCTTTCCCTTTTTCAGTGTGCCTGAACCGATGAAATAAAAAGGGTGTTTGACCACTCTGCAAAAAAGAGCCCGTAATGGCGGCGTTTTCTTGCGTCAGCGCGCCATTACGGGCTTTTTTGGATGTGAAAATCTGTTATATCCGGACTCCGGGGATCTCCATGGTTCCGACGGGTTCTCCCGGGTTTGCAACGGGTGCTTCGATGATGAACATACAGCCTTTTGCTTCAAAGCGGATTCGTACGGTTTTGGAAAAACAGCTTTCTACCATACGGAGGCGAAAACAGAAAGTATCAGGGCTTTCCCATCCGCCCGAGGCATGCAGCCACTTCAGCCCGGCCGGGCCGTACCGTCCTTGGTTGACCGCGTCGTTGCCGCTTAAACCGATGCGGCAATTCAGCTTTGCGTCTTTCTGGGTCCAGTGGAGAAGAGCGGTATCAGCGTCTGAGAAAACCAGAGAAAAGTCACGGATCCCCCTGTTTTCCAGACCATACGCCATAAAAGTAGCGGCGGGAAGAAGGATCGCGCTGTTTTCAGCGAGCTGATAAGTTTTACCGGATACGGTGGAGGCCAGTGAAGAAACCGCAGTAAACAGAGGACGCGGGAGACAAAGGCTGCGCAGGCGGGTGGTAAGATGCGCACAGGCGTCCGGATTCGGGGGCAAAGGCTCGTCCGTTACATGCGGCAGCAATTGGGTCCATATCGTGTCCAATACCTTTTGATGCTGCAGTTTGCTCTGATCAGCGGTTTCGTTAATAGAGATGACCAAATCGGAAGTGGGAACGACAATAGCAAACTGTCCCATAGCGCCGTCGGCGCGGTAAGCACCATGCGGCTTGCACATCCAGCATTGCAGGCCATAGCCCATAAAATTGTCTGTGACGCCTGGATTTCCGGCTGCCTCTGAAGCGGTATCGATCTGTTTTGATGTGACTTCGCGGCACCATTCCCCGGACAGGACGCGTTCCCCATCCCAAAGGCCGCCGCGGGCATACAGCAGCATCAGGCGCAGGTTGTCCTCCGTAGTCGTAAAAAAGCCGCCGCCGCCATATTCAAGCCCGTCTCCAGTGTAAATAGTTTTGATGTGAGAGGCATCAATCCCAATTTTGTCGAACAGACGCGGCGTCAGATATGCAATAAGGCCCATGCCGGTCCGTTCACGCACAATAGCTCCCCCGACAGCAGTGCATACGCCGCTGTAAAAAAAGGAGGAGCCCGGAGGGTTGGTAACAGGAAGCGCAAAAAAACGGCGCAGCCAGTCGGCGTCTGCGATGCTGACCATCTGCTCCACACCGCTGCCGAAGGACATCAGGTTGCGAACCGTCATTGCCTGCAGATTTTCACTGATGACTTCCGGCATATATTGCGGGAAAATATCCACCAGCTTTTCTTCAAGCTCCAGTTTTCCCTCATCGTGCAGCAGGCCCAGTGCGGTGATGGTGTATGTTTTTGTCAAAGACTGGTCGCCGTGGACCAAGTTCGGAGCGTATGGCGCCCACCAGCCCTCGGCGCAGACCTTCCCATGCCGGGCGATCATGAGTCCGTGCATCTCGGTTCCGGTATCTTCCAAGGCGTCCAAAAGATTTTCCAGCGTTTTGCTTGCGATCCCGGCTTCTTCGGGGGTGCAGCGCGGCAGCATTCGGTCCATATGTAAAAATCCCTCACTTTCCGGTACGATTATAGCGCCGGGCCTGAAAAGGGGCATCAAAAAAAGTACGCATTTGTTTTGTTATTTGCGCAAAATATTTTTGCAGGCAGAAAAATGAAAATACTTGTTACAAAAGTTGATGCGGCGAAAACGGGTGTGAGGGTATCATTTACAGTGTTGAAGAAAAAAGAAAAGAGGGGTTTTAAGATGCTATTTTTTGGATTTGGGAGGCGCCATTTATGAATGTGGATAAAATATTGGACAGAAAATATCAGATGACCGACGCGGGGAAAATCGATACAATCCGTGAGTTGTATACAGTTTTCAGCCCAAATGTTAATTTGGAAGCACTGAAGAAGTCGGATTTTTTTCCGGCTTTGGAGCAGATGATGGAGCCGGTTTTAGACGTACCCGATGAACGTTCGCCCCAAGTCATGGCATATTGGGCCAAACGGGGAATGGTAAAGGAATTTCACGGTTATGATGAACCGACAGATTGGGATGATTATGAGGCAAAAACCGGCTACCGATGGAAAGCGGAGGAGCACCGGGTCATTCAAAACGAACATAGGATCTGGACATCTTTTGTGCCTGTTTCGGCGTTTGCCCCTGCGAACCGGCAGAAAAAATATCCGGTGGTGTTTGCACTGCATGGTGCCTGCAACAATATTTTTCTGGTGGAAGGATGGGGCTTTGTGCAGGAGGCGGCCCGGCGCGAATGGATCGTCATCATTCCGTCGCTGGAACTGGATGAATTTGTGCTTGATATTTTAGAACAGGCGAAAAAACTGTATCCTGTGGATACGGAACGTGTCTATGCCGCAGGTTTCTCTTATGGCGGATGGGCCTCCAACCGTTTGGGAAACCAGTATCCGGAAGTTTTTGCGGCCGTAGCTCCCTGTGGTACGGCCATGGACAACGGGTTTATCGAGGGATTTGACGACGATCGTGAACCGCTTCCTCCGTTTGATGGTGTGCCTCGTGCACTTGCCAAAAATATCTGTATGCCAATCATCAACGTGTATGGCGAGTGTGATGGGAACCGTTTCCCCATTTATGATTTCCGTGGCAAAGCCTTCGGCTTGTCCCATATGGAAAGGCCGGAGGACATTGTGGAGGGCATCAACTGCTGGGCTCGCGTAAATGATGCGGAAGAAATTCGTATAGAAGATGTTATGGCGCTCAAAGGGAAGAATGATATTTCACAGGCTGAAAGAGAGGTTGGGCTTCCGCTGCCGGAGGATTGCCGAAAAACCTATGTGGCAGACGGCGTGACATATCATCGCATGGACTTGAAGAGCCGGGACGGAGTGGTACGGGTAAGGCTCCTGGCAGAGATGAACATTCCTCATTGGCCTACTCCGGAGATGGTGCGTCAGATTTTTGAGTTTTTTGCGCATTTCAAACGCGATGGGAAAAGCGGCAAAAGCATTTATACGGATTAAGATAGGAATTACAGGATGAAATATATCGAAACAGACAAGAGATTTTATAAAAAATTGGTGAAGATAGCCTTGCCCATCGCCATGCAGAGCGTTATCACGACAGGTGTCAACCTCGTAGACACCATCATGCTGGGAACTTTAGGGGAAACGGCGTTGAGCGCTTCCTCTTTGGCGACGCAGTTCATCACGCTGTTTACTTTTTTATGTATGGGTATCAGTATGGGGGCGTCGGTGCTTACCTCACGGTACTGGGGGGCGCAGAATAAAGACTCCCTGCGCGAGACGATCACGGTCGCACTTCGTTTTACCGTGGTACTGGCGCTTGTGTTTACGGCGGTAAATATCTGTGTACCACGCCAGATCATGGAACTTTATACAAATGAATCACCGGTCATCGAGGGGGGAACCGTCTATCTGCAGTGGTCCACCATTACATATATTTTGATGGCTCTTTCGACTGTAACGACAAATATTCTGCGCAGCGCCGACCTTGCCATGATTCCGCTTGCGGCTTCTACCACCTCGTTCCTTGTAAATATAGGCGCAAATTATATCTTCATTTTTGGAAAACTCGGCGCTCCGGCAATGGGAATCGCGGGCGCGGCGCTCGGAACAGTGATTGCCCGTGTGGTGGAAGTGCTCATCATCTGTGGATACTTCTTTATCGTTGATAAACGTATTGGATACCGTGTCCGGGATATCTTTGGGGAATGCGGAGACCTTGCGGCGGAATTTCTGCGTGTCAGCGTTCCCGTTATGCTCAGTGATGGTTTACTCGGCGTGGGCGACAGTGTGCTTGCCATGATTATGGGGCGCATCGGCTCTCAATTTGTTGCGGCAAATGCCATTACTACGGTCGTACAGCGCGTCAGTACAATCTTCATCACGGGCATTGCATTTGCAGGATGCTTTATAATCGGGCAAACACTGGGTGAGCACCGGATGGATAAAGTGAAAAGACAAAGCAATACGATGCTTTTGCTTGGTTTGGGAATCGGCTGTGTTGCCGCTGTAGTGATACAGATGCTCAGTATTCCGGTAATCAATTCCTACAATATTACCAATGAGACGAAAGAGATAGCAGCACAGCTCATGAATGCGATCAGTTTTATCATCATTTTCCGCTCAACAAACTCGATTTTAACAAAAGGCGTTCTGCGCGGCGGCGGAGACACACGTTTTTTGCTGCTGGCCGATACATCCACCATGTGGTGTCTGGCGATCCCCTTGGGGTATGTTGCAGGCATCGTATTGGATATTGCGCCGTTTTGGATATACATTTGTTTGCATTCTGACCAGATCGTAAAGGCTGTATGGTCTATCATTCGGTTGAGGAGCGGCAAGTGGATCAAGAAAGTGAAAGGCGTGGAGCTGTGACGGCACCGTGCTCCGAAAAGCCGTGGCCTGCATATCGTCGGATATGCAGGCCACGGCCTTCTTCATAAGGAATCATTTCTGTACAAAACGGAATAGGAGAGCACCGTCTGTGCCGGTAACCTCAATGGTAAAGGCGCATGTGGAAAGATCTGCGTTTAGGATGGCGTTCTGTCCGGCGGCCTGCCATGCAAAGACCATGTGCGCGGTATCGCTTTGTACAGTGATGAACGCATCTGCGGAAAAAGCCTTATACCGGCTGCGCATTTGCAGAAGCTGGAGCTGCTGCGCTACAACAGCGCGTTTCAGCATTGCTTCGATTTGTCCGGACGAGAGATTGGTGCGGTTGATTTCTTTATGCCCGCCCGGTCCTGCGTGCTTTACCGCCTCGTAGTCGTTTTTGCCTGCAAAAAGGTCAAGATACCATATTTGTGGCTTGCCGGGCATAAACAACTGCAAAGCACGAGCGAGGAGCATTTTGCGGTCATCCTCACCAAGCGCACTGTAATAAGTAGCATTAATCTGATAGTATACGTTTTTCTGTCCGTGCAAATTTTTGATGTATCCGCCGCGTGCGACCACGGTATCGATCAGTTTCTGGATTTGTTCATCGGGCAACAGGCCTTTCAAATCCAGCAGGGGAATGCCGTCATGGCAGCCCAGCATGTTTACACAGTGTATCCCTTTGCAAAGCTGTTCGTTCGCCCACGCCGCCAGCAGCGTGCCGTCCCTCTCCTCCAAGGCGTGCAGAACAAGTCCTGGCAGGAAAAAGTCGTACACCATGTAGCCTTTTTGTGCTATTTTTTCGTAGGTCTTTTCCGCATATCCCGCGTGAATCTCCGGCAGGAGCGAGATGCTGTGGGGGCCAGCCAGCCCAGCCAGCCGGCTGAGCAGCTGCCAAGTGCCCGGCTCGTTGAGAAAATTGCGTTCTCCAACTGCTTTGGGAGCATAGGCAAAGGCGTCCAAACGCACGATTTTGGCGCCGTAGGCAGCCAGCTTTGCCAATACCTGTTCGTAGTATTCCCAGACGAGAGGAGACTGAATGTTCAGATCCATCTGGCCGAGATACCGACGCTTTTTTTCCAGACAGGCGGAAACTTGGGCACGGTATTCGTTCCAGCGCCCGAGTTCAAGTTCAGAGGGCTTGCTGCCAGCATCGATTGCGGCATTTGCCTGGGCGGCCAGAATCTTCGCCAACTCATATTGAATTCCGTATTCTTGCACAAGTTCCTGTTCGTCGATGTGTGAATAGATGACCTCCTGATAAAAAGTATTCCAGTAAGGCACTTCCTCGCCATCGGGCATGCGTACCATCAGGATCGGGAGTCCCGGTTTGCGGAAGAACATGCCGGAAATAAGCTCCGGGTTCGGCAGAATCCAGCCGTTTTCCGTCATTGTCCCGTGTCCCTTCCAGAATTCGTTCCAATCTATAAAGAAATCCTTATAACGGGAAGAACGGCCGTTTTTAAGGATATCTTGAAATTGAGGCGAAAGTACAGACGCGTGGTTCAGGATAAAGTCCAGCTTCAAATCAATGCCAAGCGCATCCAACGCCTCCAGATCCTCCTTCTGCGCCATCAGCTTGTTCAGCCCGTAATCAATTACCGAAAAGCCGCGATCCAAATCCGTGTTGAAAAGACTTGGAAGGATGTAGAAAGAAGTAAAAGCTCCTGCCAGCTCGGGTCTCTGCAGAAGATCCACAATGTCGTGAAGCGTGCCTCCTATGCTGTCCGGATAAGCGTTCAGCATAGGCCCGATATTGTTTGCGAAATTATCCATACTCCACCATCCCTATATGTTTTCTGCCATAAGGCTCCGGTACTGAGCGTATGAAAGGATGCTGCCGTTTTTGGAAATAATAAGTTTTGCACGCGCAGCCTGGGACTCCAACATTTTTTGTTCCAGTTCCAATACGACTGTGGTGAAAGCGCTGTCCGTTTTGCCGTCACGGTTACGCTGGCGCCGATGCTCCCTCGTTTCCTCCGGCGTGCTGTTGAGTAAAACCGGGACATCCACCCCCTGATATTTTTCGCTGTTGCCGTGGGTCCACTCGATGATCAGCACAGAGACTTGGGAAAAATCAACTTTTTCGTACCAGAGAGCTTCCGGCGTGCGCCCCATACGCTTGAGCCAGATGTGCGTATCGCCGCGTTTGAAGCGGGAAATGATGTCCGTCAGTTGATCGAAGTCCTGTTCCTCGGAACTGCCGAGATAGCCCGATAGGGCATCGCGTGCCGCCTGCTGGTAAACAGCCAGCCAGGGACGTTCGTTGGTTTGTTCAGCGCTGGCGTCCAGTTCTTTTTCCATGAGTTCCATCAATGCCGCACTCCGTTCGGCCGTATAGCAGTTGGCCGTCAACAGGCCGCGGATACCGCCGCAGCGGTAGACGCGCAGACGTTCTGCATCATTTTGGGCGGGGATACGCCGGGGATAGTTGTCGCCGGACAATACATAGCAGCCCACGCCGATCTGCTGCAGATAATGCGCCAGCAATGAAGCCGTTTCAGATTTGCCGACCCCAGAACCGCCGCATACGGCCGCCACGGCGCGTGGAGCGCCATTCTGCTCCATAGCGTTTTTCAGCAGAGGCAAAAGCCGGGGGAAAATGACGCGGGCCTTTTCGATATGCGCCGCGTTGATAACGATTTTGTCTCCCGGCATATCGCCGTGGGGGATGTCAGGCCCGATATCCGGCGCGGTCCAATTTTCTATGGCGTTCGTCAGCCTGTTTGATAGGGTATCTGTCATATGCTCTCTCCTTCCTGCTGCGCAAGCCTTTGGGAAGCACAGCGCTCCATGCTGTCATGATACCAGAAGGAGAGGTGGTTCGCCATTAGAAAACGGCTGTGTTTTTTCAATAATGTTCCACTTCCGCCAGCCCCTTACAAATTTGAAACGGACGGCATTTTTTCCAATAGAAGTCTTCGGAAGAGAGCGCTATTATAGAAGATAAGACAACACAAGGAAGAAGGAAGTGTATATTATGGATTATAATGCTTTTCTGGACCGTCAGTTTGTGATGACGGACAACAAACGGATCGACCGCGTGCGGGACCTTTATACGACGTTCAATCCAGAGGTGGATCTGGAGGCTCTTAAAGAGGGAGGATATCTGGAAGCCCTGGCCGAAATGATGGAGCCGGTGCTGATGGATTTGGATGATCATTCGCCTGAGGTGGTGGCGTATTGGGCAAAGCAGGGAATGGTGAAAGAATTTCATGGGGCTACAAGCCCTATGAGCTGGACAGAATATGAAACGTGCACAGGCTATCACTGGGAGCGGCCTGATTGTCCAACGCCGCAAAATGAGTTTAAACGGTGGAACTCGTTTGTGCCGGTAAGTGCGTTCGCCCCCAAAAACAAAGGACGTAAATATCCTGTGGTAGTGATGCTTCATGGAGGACAGAATCCTATCAGCATCATCGACGGATGGGGAATCCCGCAGGAGGCAGCCCGTCGCGAATGGATTGTGATTGCTCCGTCTGTGGAGCTGGACGATGTTCTGGATGAGATCCTGGCAGAAGCAAAACGCTTGTATCCGGTGGACGAAAGCCGAATCTATGCGGCAGGTTTTTCTTATGGCGGGTTTATGGCGAACTTTCTTGGCAACAAAAGACCGGATGTATATGCGGCCGTGGCACCGTGCGGCGCGCCGATTTCCAATGGGTTCGTAGACAAAGCCATCGGGCCGGAGCCACAGACGCCGTTTGACGGTGTACCGCGCTCGCTCGCAATGGGAACGTATATGCCGATTATAACTGTTTCCGGGAACCTAGATGGCCACCGTTTTCCGTTGTATGATGCGAAACTGCGCGGGACAGATGCGCCGGCAACGGATATTTTTCTGGATGGAATCAATAGTTGGGCAAGAGTGAACCGCGCGCCGGAGATCGCCTTATCCGACGTTATGGCGTTGAAAGAGAACGAGACTGTTTCTGCGGAAGAGAAGAATATCGGTCTGCCGCTTGCTCCAGATTGCCGCCGTACTGTGGTGGCGGACGGCGTTACAAACTATATCGGCGATTTGAAAAGCGGAGACGGTGTCGCCCGTGTGCGCATCATGTGTGAGATGAATATGCCGCATTGGCCGACTCCAGAAATGGCACGCCAGATTTTTGAGTTTTTCTCGCATTTCAGCCGTGATCCTGAAACAAAAGAAAGCATTTATACCGAGTAAAAAAATACCGCTGCATCCTCTGAGGATGCAGCGGTATTTTTTTACTGCGATATGGCAGGATGTGTCAGAAACGACTCAAAGCTCTAGCGCCCACCGGATTCCCGGTTCTATCCACTGGTTCCAAAATTCAAAATTATGCACGCCGGGAGCCTCATGATAGCTTACTGGAACGCTGGTTTCCATGAGAAAATCATGAAACGCCCGGTTGTTCTCGATTAGAAAATCTTCCGTGCCACAGGCCATGAACAGGCGCGGAACGGCTTTTCCGGCGGCCAGTAGATGTTTTACAAGCGTTTCCGGGTTATTGGCGCTGTCTTCCACATCTGCGGGGTCGCCGAAAGTGGACGTGTAGTAATCGTAATCGGCCATGGCGGGAACAGGCCCGGAGCTGCGCCTCATGGAGGCTACCTGGTGGATGATGAGAGCAGAGGAAAGCGCGATGGCGCATCCAAAGGTTTCCGGCCGTGACAGTGCTGTATGCAGCGCGCCGAAGCCTCCCATAGATTCGCCGCCCACGAACGTATTTTCAGGGCCGTCCGCCAAGCCGAAGTTTTGCTGCAGATAAGTGGGTAATTCTTCGCTTACATAGCGGCACCAAGCGGTCCCGGCGCCTTTGCCGTCAAGATAAAAGCTGATGCCTCCGTCCGGGCAGACGACTGCGAGGTTGTATTTCATTGCCAGCTCCCAGATGGGGCTGCAGGAAGGCCACTCTTTGTAGCCCGCCGTATACCCGTGAAGCAGGAAAAGTGTTTTGCAGGGACGCCCGTAATGCGGGTTCTGTGCTTTCATGTCGGGAGGAACGTCGTTGGGCCAGATCAGATGAAACGTGGTGGGGCGGGTAAGGCTTTGTGAACGGAAGGTGATATCCAGGTTTGCCATTGACAAACATCCTTTCTCAGTCCAGCAGATGCTGGCCTGTATAGAGTTCATAATATTTCCCCTTTTGAGCCATCAGTTCCTGGTGATTTCCAAATTCAAGTATCTGTCCGTTTTCGATTACCGCGATTTTGTCTGCATTGCGGACAGTGGAGAGCCGGTGTGCGATGATAAGTACGGTTTTGCCCTCCATCAAACGATTCAGCCCTTGCTCGATCAGCTGTTCTGTGCGGGTATCGATGGAAGAGGTCGCTTCATCGAGAATCAGTACAGGACGTTCGGCAAGCATTGCGCGGGCAATGTTCAGGAGCTGGCGCTGACCCTGGCTGAGGCCGTTGCCATCCGCAGTGAGCACTGTTTTAAAACCATCCGGAAGAGCGTGAATAAAATCATAGGCATTGGCGGTCCGCGCCGCTTCGACACATTCTTCATCGGTGGCGTTCAGACGTCCGTACCGGATGTTTTCCAGAATCGTACCTGTGAACAGATGCGTATCCTGAAGAACTACGGCCATACTATGGCGCAGATCACTTTTGCGGATATTTCGAATATCGATGCCGTCATAGGTGATGGCGCCGTGCTGAATGTCATAAAAGCGGCTCATAAGATTGGTGAGCGTAGTTTTGCCTGCGCCCGTAGAACCGACCAGCGCGATTTTTTGGCCCGGATAGGCCTCTAAAGTAATGCCGCGGATAACGGGTTTATCAGCAGTATAACGGAATTGCACTTCATGCAGGGTGATATGTCCGCGCAGTGGGATGGTCTCCTCTTCTTGGAGAGCCCATTGATAGTCTCCGTCCTCAAAGGTGAGGCGCACGCCGCCGTCATCGGGTTCAGGCTCGTTGTCCATTACATTGAAAATGCGCTCGGCGCCCGCCAGTGCGGACATCAGGCTCACCAGCTGATTGGTGATGTTGTTGATCGGAGCGCGAAGCTGCCGTGTGTATGTGAGATAAAGCCCCAAACTGCCAATCGTGAAATAGGAAGCGCCGGTTCCGGCGTCCCGTATAATGAAGAAGGCGCCGACAACAGTGGTGGCGGCATAACAAATACCCATCATTTGCCCGATGACCGGCATCAGCGACATGCCGAGAGAATTGGCCGAAATGGCCGTATCACGAAATTTTTCACTTCGCCTGTTGAATTCTTCCACAGCCCGGTCTTCATAATGAAATGCTTTTACAACACGGATTCCCTGAATGATCTCTTCCGCGTATTCGTTGACGAGCCCCAGCTCACGCTGCTGCAGACGAAATCGGGCCTTGCTTTTCAGGCTGAGTGTGCGGCTTGTAAATACGGCCAGTACCATGAACAGAAACGTGAGGCAGAATAAGTAAGCGTTCAGCCGTATCATCAAATACATGGTGCCGAAAAACGTAATGAGAGCAGAAAGAAAAGATGTGATTCCCTGCTCGATGGCAGCCTGCACATTGTCTGCATCATTTGTGAAACGGGACATCACTTCGCCATGACCATGAGCGTCGAAGAACGATATGGGAAGGTCCTGCAGGCGTTCAAACAGGTTTGCACGAAGACGGTTGGTGCACCGCTCGGAAAGGATCATCGAAAGAACGGATTGTCCATAGGAGGCAGCCAGTGTCAACAGATAGAGCACGGCCAGCCGGACCAGCGTATGAAGGAGCGGCGACCAGTCCGGCGCGGCGTTCCCGATGTTGGGAACGATGCAATCGTCGATGATCGGTTTGAGCAGATAAGAGGAAGTCAGACCTAAAATGGACTGAGAGATCGTCGCGGCCAGCACAAGAAAAAGAAGGGACGGGTAATTCCATAGGTATCTCCCAAGCCGCCGCAGGGTCCTCTGAACATCCTTGGGCTTTCGGTAATCCCTGCCGCGGCCGGCGTTATTGCCTCCTGCCGCCATCGGCTTCACTCCCTTCCTGTTGGGAATCGTAGATCGCTTGGTAAATACCGCAGTTTTGCAGCAGTTCCGCATGCGTTCCCACTGCACAGATGCGGCACCCATCCAGAACGATGATGCGGTCGGCATTTTGCACGGATGAAATCCGCTGCGCTACCAGCAGTATGGTGGTGTTCCGGTATTTTTGATAAAATGTATCGAAAATACGGCGTTCCGTGATAGAATCGAGAGCAGACGTGGAATCGTCCAGTATCAGAATGCATGGTTTTTTGAGCAGCGCTCGGGCGATGCACAGGCGTTGCCGCTGCCCGCCGGAGACATTGGTCCCGCCCTGCTCGATCACTGTGTCCAATCCGTCGGGCAGATGAAGGATAAATTCGTGTGCCTGTGCGTCCCGGGCGGCCTCCAGAAGCTCTTCGTCTGTGGCGGTGGGGGCGCCCCAGCGCAGATTGTCACGGACCGTTCCGGAGAAAAGGATGTTGTTTTGCAGCACGACGCCGATGTGCTGTCTCAGTGAGCCCAAGTCCCATGTCCGCAGTTCTTTGCCGTCAATGAAGATCCTGCCTTCGACGGGGTCGTAGAACCGGGGAATCAGATTAACAAATGTGGTTTTCCCAACGCCTGTCGGCCCCACAACGGCAATAAACTCGCCGGGCTTGACAGAAATGCAGATATCCTCCAGAACAGAGCCGGAACGCTGCGCACCCGGGTAGGAAAAAGAAACATGCTCAAAGCGGATCGCGCCCTGCATGGACGACGGTTCGCCGCCGTTTTCGCTGCGGATGCTGCTCTCGTAGTTCAATACCTCCATACAGCGTGTCAAACAGGGCTTTGTGCGGGAAAGACGCGTCAAAACCATATTAAACATCATGACGGAGAACAAAATATTATTCAAATAGGCAACATAAGACAGCAGCGCTCCGGAAAGAAGCGCACCGCTGCCCACGAGATGGCCGCCGAACCAGTACAAAGCAATGGTGGCAAGATTGAAAATGACTGTGCTGCAGGGATGCATCAGAGCGATGCGAATACTGGCGCCGATGGAGGTGTCGGTAAGGGCGTCGTTCGCACGCCTGAATTTTTCTTTTTCGTAGTTGGAACGCACAAAGGTTTTTACCACACGGATGGCGATCATATTCTCCTGAACACAGGCATTCAATGCGTCGGACCGAGTGCGCATTGCGCTGAAAAACGGCTTTGTAATACGCATGATAACAAAAAGTGTGGCAAGAAGCGCAGGGATCGCCAGCCAATACACGATGGAGAGACCGGCGTGCAGTCGAATGCAGATCACCATGGATACGATCAACAACGTCGGTGCGCGCACTAGCATGCGGATGATTTGCATCACCGCATCTTGTATTTGGCGAACGTCCATTGTACAGCGGTTCACAAGAGAGGCGGTGGAAAAAGTGTCTATATCCGCAAAAGAAAATGTCTGAATCTGGCGGAACATCGCTTGGCGCAGATTAAATCCGTATCCCTGTGAAGCTTTGGCCGATGTTCTGGCGCTGAAAATGCCCAGTAAAAGCCCCAAAAGGGATATGCCTATCATCCACAGTCCAATGTACAGCACATTGCGGGAATTTTCTGCGTTCAGCCCGTCGTCTACAATTCGGCCCATAAGAAAAGGCAGCAGCAGCTCTGTGCTGCTTTCGGCGATGGTCAGCAGCGGAGCGATGATAAAATATTTAATATTATTGCCGATGAATTCTGTTGTTTTTCGACGCATAGTACTTGCGAGCCTCCCTGCCAGGACAGCGCGTCCGTGAATGACGACGCCTCTACGGGTGATGATTGATGTTTCGGTTTCCAGTCTAGCAAAGAAAAAAGTTATTGTCTTTCAGAAATGAATATGAATTTTATAATTTTGTACGCATGTTCTTTAAAAGAAAAGACTTGGAAAATAAAACAAATTTTTTCAATGAAATTGTACTTTTTTGAAAATATAGGGAACAAAATTAAATGGAAGGAACTTTTTTAAAAGTGGGAAAGCAGTTATAATGGATAATAAAGACAAAGAATGTGCTGGTTCACATAAGGGAGGGGCTTATGAGATCTTGGCGGAAGACGTTGACAGGATTACTGGCTTTTCTGCTGATACTGCTCCTTGGATTCCTTGCCTGGACAAATATTAGTTATTACAGGCAGTCTGTAGAGAATATCCGTCAGCAGAATATTCATACGGCAGAGCTGTGGGAAAATTCAGTAGGAACACGTCTCAATATGCTGTACGAGCATTTATATGAGCTCCTGCTCACCATCTATAATAATACCGAGTTGGGAGCGGGCACTCCGATGATGCAGTATTCCGCAAAGAAAAAGTGTCTTGATATGATGTCGGACAAGCTGCGGGTCAGTGAGGACAGCGCTTGTTTTTATCTGGTCGACACAGAAAGCTCACTCAGGCTTTTTTCAGCGGGAAACGGAGTGTCAAATCAGAAAAAATCTGCACTGAAAGCGTTTTTCTATACCACTGATTTTGAAGTTAAGATTGGACTTCAGGATAAGTCCTGGTCAATCAAAAAAATTGGCGATGAAATGTATTTCATAAAAGTAATTGCCCTTGGAAAATACATGGTGGGTACGGCGAGCTGCCTGTCCCAATATGATATTTTGGAAAGTTATAGTGTAATGGGTTCTGAGCCGGCCTGCTATCTGGCGGTAGGAAAAGAGATGTATCTGTTTGCAGGAACAGCGGAAGAACAGGCTGTGATTATGGATGCGTCCGGCGGGGTGAAGGCTGGCCGAAATTCCCTCATTACGGCGCAGGCGGAACTGGAAACATGCGATGCAAAAATCATATTGACAGTGCGGGAGGATATATTTCAAAACGGAAACGGCGGCGCTGCAATGCTGGGCGGTGCAAGCATCCTTTGTGTTCTGCTTTTTCTGCTTTTGCTGTGGGTGATGCAGAGGATGATTGTTCACCCCACGAACGTGATTCTGAAAGCCAACCGGGAGTTGAGCGGCGGGAATGAAGATTACCGTATTGCGGAAAAAGCAAACAGTCAGGAATTTGCGGACTTGTTCAACAGCTTTAACGAAATGGCTGACAGCTTGAAAAAAATGCGCATTGAAGCATATGACAGACAGCTTCGGGAACAGCGGGATGAGCTGAAGATGCTTCGAGCTCAGCTGCGGCCGCACTTTTATTTGAATGCAATCACAACTGTCAGCAACATGACGTATCAGAACCGGAACGAGGATATTCGAAAATATTTGGCGGCACTGGCGAAATATATGCGTTATATGCTGAATATTCAAAATAAATGGGTGCGTATAGCAGAGGAGATTGAGCAGGTCAAAAGCTATCTGGAAATGCAGAAAATCAAATTTCCGGGAAGTGTGGACGCATATATCGGCTGTGCCGATTCTGTTGCTGATACGCGAGTCCCTTATTTGTTGTTGTTTACTGCTGTTGAAAATTCTTTCAAGCACGCGATGAGTCTTTATGAGCCGCTATGGCTCGTTGTACAGTGTGAACATTATCAGGACGGAGACTTCTGTGGATGCCGGATGATCGTGGAGGACAATGGAAAAGGCTTTCCGCAAGAGGTGATTTCCATGTTTTCTTTGCCGGAAGAAGAGACGCCTCGTTCAGCGAAAGACCATCTGGGCCTGACGAATATCAGCCGGACACTGCAGTTAATTTACCATAGAAACGATTTGCTGCGCTTATCCAACGCGAAAACAGGAGGCGCACACGTAGAGATTTGGATACCGGAGGAAAATGATGAAGCTGCTGATTTGTGACGATGACATTTCAACGATCGATTTTATCCAGAACAGTCTGGATTGCAATGAATTCGGCATCACAAAAATACTGCGTGCATACAATGGGCTAACCGCCAAGGAAATCATCGCCGAGGAACGGCCGGAGCTGATCCTCTGTGATATCGGCATGCCGCAGTGCAATGGGATAGAGGTATTGAAATACGTCAGTAAAGCGGAGTATCATCCGGAGTTCGCTTTTCTGACATGCTATGAAAGCTTTGAATATGCCCGGGAAGCAGTGCGTTACGGCGCCACAAATTATCTGACGAAACCAATCAATCTGAATGAACTGCGGGAAGCGCTGCTGCAAATGATTGCCACGCTGCGTGCAAAACAGCTGGCACAGGAATCCACGGAAGGCAGCGCCCATCATGCGGACCTGTTGCTGAACAATTTCCTGCAGCGTCTACGTGACGGACTGTACGGAGAGGAAAAAATAAGAATTGCGGCGGCCATGGGCCGACGCAGTTTGGAGCTGCAGCCAGATTCCTGTATACGTTGTGTACTGGTGAGTGCAGATTCGACCAATGCACTGAAAAACGGATGGAACAGAGACCTGCTTGTATACAGCTTCAATTATCTGTCTCAGGAAATCGTGGCAGAGCGGCAGGACTTTGCATATTCTATCGTCGATATGGGTGAACGCTTCATTACCGTGACCATGCTGCTTCGGGCGGAAAAAGCTGTTGAGCAGGAAGTGGTGCGTCGGTGCGATCACCTGGTTTCGGCCTGCAGAAGCTATCTGATCCTGCAGCCAGTATGCTTGGTGGGCGAGGTGATACAGCTATGGCAGCTGCCCACACAGGGGCCTGAGCTGCAGCGGAGGCTCCATAAAATCCGCCTGCAAAGCGGCCAGGTGCGCTTGTTCCGAGAGGCTTCCGTACCAGCGGGCAATGTGCCGCCCGCGGTGGATGAGACGAAGATACTGGACTGCATCAAGCGACGGGACAAAACAGAATATGTAGCTGAGATATCTTCGATTGCAAACAAAATTTCCGTGGATAAGACAGGCAGTGATTGCGCCATTGCGCTACTGCATCATGATCTGATCCGCGCGTTCAATACATATCTGAATGACAATGCGATACCAGCCCATGCATTGTTTCAGGATGAGATGATACGTGAGCTTGATGGAACAGCGGAGCGTTCTGTCTTTGACATGATGAATTTTGCCGTGCATTTATATGACTACACTGTGACACATTTGCTGGAGCTTGCTGATTCAGAAAATGTGATCAGCAAGGTGAAGCGTTACATCACGGTGCATTACCGTGAAAATATCGACAGGGACATCGTGGCATCCATTGCTTTTGTCACGCCAAATTATCTCTCCAAACGGTTCCGTTCCGAGGTTGGAATGAACATGCGGGAATATATCAATCAGCTGCGTATCAGAGAAGCAAAAAGGCTGCTGCTGTCTACCGATTTTTCAATCAGCAAAATCGCAAGTGATATAGGCTTTGATAACATAAGCTATTTTTCTACCGTTTTTCGCAAGCAGTGCGGCGTGAGTCCCGCTGATTGGAGAAACAGAAAGGGCAGTGGGGATACGGATGAAGTGGAAAGAACAATTGCGAAAGGATAAGCAGACGCTTGCGGGGCTGGCTCCCAGACAGAAGATGCTGTTTATCTGGGATTATTATAAGCTTCCGATCTTGTCTTTGCTTCTGGTTGCGGTGCTGGCTGGGGCCGGCGCAGCAGCGGCAGCGCGCAGCGCGCATACGACGTTTTATGCCGTGATGGTCAACGCGAATAATGAAGTACAGGCAGACCCGTTTACTCCGCTGCTGGAGCAGGGCGGTGTGGACATGACGGGAAAAAGTGTCGACATCGAGGCAAACTATACCCTGCATTACGACGATGCCGCACTCTCGGACGCACAAACGCTTCAGGTACTGGCTGCGCTGTTCGGAATCGGGGATTTGGATGTGTTTGTAGCGGACGAGGATGTGTTTGCCTCTTATGCAAAGCAGGGAGCGTTTGTAGACCTGGGGCTTTTTATCCCGGGCGATGTATTGAAGCGGTATAAAGACCACTTATACTACAGTGAGGATGCAGAGGGAAACAGAGTGCTAAGCGGCATTTGGCTAAGCGGAAATTCTTTGCTGCATGAAGCGGGATACTATTCCGGCGCTGTTCTGCTCGGCGTAGCGTCAAACGCCCAGAACCTTGATAATTCGGTTTTGATGGTCACGCAGCTGCTGTACAGCGGAAAAGTGTAGTTTTTCTAAACCCCGGGGAACAAAATTGAAAATTCTCTGCGGGATAAAAGGCTCTTGTGTTCTTTTTTAAAAAATTCGAAAATCTTTTCAAAAGTAAAAGTGCGATGAAGATGGCATGATAAAAGTGCGCTCAGGGAGAGCAAAAACAATTAGGAGGAATAGAAATGAAAAAAGCATTCGCACTTTTGCTGGCTGTATTGATGCTGATGTCTCTGGCGGCATGTTCAGGCGGCACAAGCTCCGGCAGCACGCCTGCTGCAAGCGGTTCTGCAGCACCTGCTTCATCTTCGGCAGGCAACGGTGAGACTGTAAAGGTCGTCATCACGCTCCCGTCGATGAACAATCTGCCCAGCGAAGAAGCCAAGCAGGCCGTCAGTGACGCCCTGTCTGAATACGTACAGGGTCTGGGTTACAATATCGCCATTGACGTTCAACCGTATTCGCTCGTTGATTATACAACGGACATGAATATGCGTCTGGCCGGCGGCGAGGAACTGGATATTATTTATACCGGTCCCATTAATACGGCGGTCACGAACGGCTATCTGGTAAATCTGGATGAGTACAGAGACAACGTGCTGGCAGAGGCCATGAAAGTAGTGGGCGACTGGGACCTGTGCGGCACCGTAAACGGCTCACTGTACGGCATTCCTGCTTACAAGGGTCTCTCCCTGGATTACAAGTACATTTATAACGAAGAATATTTCAAGGACTTTGACATGACCCAGATCAAGAGCATCAACGATCTGGACGGCCTGTTTGCCCAGTTCAAGGAAAAGTACCCGGACGAACTGCCGGCTGCGTATACCTACCAAGTGTCTCTGCCGCTGTATTGCGAAGAGGACCACACGGCTGTTGTCGGCACCTACTTTGCCACTGTAGGAGACAGCACCGAGCTGGTAAGCCTGTTTGATACGGCTGCTTACAAAAAAGCCGCCGAAAAGGCTTATGAGTGGCGGCAGAAGGGTTATGTGGACCCCGAGGGCTCCGCCCAGACGCTTACGCATGATGTTCTTTCGCAGTCCGGTGCCTGTAAGGGTGTTTATATGGGCCATGCTTACAGCGTGCCCACGATCGAACAGATGTTCACGATGAACAATACCTATGGCGCGACGTTCAAAGCCGTAAGCATCGGTAAGACTTCGCTCACCAGCAATACGCTCACATATGGCATTGCCTATACGTCTAAGCATCCGAAAGAAGCGGCGGAAGTGCTGAACCTGATCTGGACGGACGAGTATGTGATGAGCACGCTTATCTATGGCCTGGAAGGCGTATCTTGGGAGTGGAACGCAGACAAGAGCTCTATCCAGTATCCCGAAGGCCTGGGGCTGGATTCCGTTCCGTACACCTGTTTGTTCTCCTGCGGTGCGTTCGGCAACCAGTTCCTGCTGTATGGAATGGACGGCAATACCTCCAATGAAGACAAAGAGTACATGAAAGAGCTGATTGACTCCGCGTGGGTTGCGCCGCTGTTCGGCTTTACGCCGAATTCCGATAATGTTTCTACGCAGGTGGCGGCGGTATCCAACGTCTACAACCAGTATGACAAAGCGCTGATGTACGGCGACGTAGACCCCGCTTCTTACCTGCCTGAGTTCCAGGCGGCGCTGGAGGCTGCCGGCATCAATGATATCCTGGCGGATTATCAGGCACAGGTCGACGCTTGGGTAGAGCAGTATAAATAAGCCCGGAAAAAAGTTTGAACCGTTTGAAAATGCAGGCCTGCAGGCCTGCATTTTCTTTTGGCGTTCATCCTTGGAGGATGAAGCGGGCGCGGCTTTTCGGCCGCGGTGATGCGTGTTACAAAATAGGAAATACAGCGTACTTTTTTTAATGTTTACATCTGCTGCCACAGGTAGAATAAAGACATACGGTAGGCAAGGAGAGTGCAATTTTATGTCAAATGCGGAAATCACTGTCCCAGCGCGGGCTGCGTCACAGTATGACGACCTGCTGAAACAGAAGAAAAAAAACAAGAGAAAGGCGGATTTTAAACGGCTGCTCCCGCTGTATCTGATGATGCTTCCAGGGCTTGTATATCTGCTCTGCAACAATTATCTGCCGATGTTCGGTATTTTGTTCGCTTTTAAAAAGATGAATTTTTCAGTGGGCGTCCTGCAAAGCCCCTGGTGCGGTTTGCAGAACTTTGAATTCCTGTTTAAGACGAAAGATGCCTGGATTATGATTCGCAATACGCTGCTGTACAACATCGTATGGATTGCCATGGGGACTGTGATTGCGGTTTTTATTGCAATACTCATGGCAGAGATTTCGGCACGTCCCGCGGCCAAGGTGATTCAGCCAATCATATGTTTTCCGTCGATGATTTCTGCGGTTATCCTGTCATTCATCGTATATGCGTTTCTCAGCACGAACAACGGCTACATCAACCGTGCGCTTCTGGGGGGAGACGGTATCAACTGGTATGCCAGCGCACAGTATTGGCCGGTGATCCTTACAATCGTTCATTTTTGGCAATGCTCGGGCCAGAGCTCGGTTATTTATATGGCAAGCATCGGAGGCATCGATAAAGGCCTTTATGAAGCGGCAAAGATTGACGGTGCAAATAAGCTTAAGCAGATCCGATATATCACGCTTCCGCTGCTCAAGCCGATGGTGATTCTGATGCTTCTTATGTCTATCGGCAAAATATTCAACTCTGATTTCGGCTTATTCTATCAGGTGACGCTGAATCAGGGCCTGCTGACCAGCACAACGCAAACAATCGACACCTATGTATACCGGGCGCTGATGGAACTGAATAATATCGGAATGTCGTCGGCAGCCAGTGTATTCCAGGCTGTACTTGGTTTCCTGCTGGTCGTTTTGTCCAATGCATTTGTGCGTGTCGTTGATAATGACAACGCACTGTTCTGAGGGAGGAAGAAAACGATGCGTAAAGAGAAAAAAAGTTTGGCCCCCAAAATCAGAGATGAAAGGACGTTCCACTATTTTGCGCTGACGGTACTGATTCTTCTGGCTCTCTACTGTATTTTTCCCTTTATCTTGATGTTGTCGGTATCTCTTTCGACTGAGACATCTCTGGGACAATTGGGATACCGCTTTTGGCCCAAGGAAATATCTTTTGCCGCGTATGATTACCTGTGGGCAAAGCGTGCCACCATCGGCCGATGCTATATGCTGACGATTGTGACAACAGTTGCAGGCACGCTGGGCAACTTGGTTTTGACCTCTCTGTTTGCGTATCCGTTGAGCCGCAAGGATTTTAAGCAGCGAAATATTTTCGCGTTTATTGTATTTTTCACCGTTATGTTCAATGGAGGGCTGACCGCGACCTATATCGTCTGGAGTACCTTCTTTCATATCAAAAATACGATTTGGGCGCTGATCCTTCCGGGCGGTCTGATGGGTGCAATGAACGTATTGATGGTGCGGAATTACTATAATGCGAACATCCCGTATTCGATTATCGAGGCTGCGGGGATGGACGGCGCGAGCGATTTGCGTATTTATACCAGCATCATTGTCCCGCTGTCCAAACCGGTGCTTGCCACCATCGGTTTGTTTGCGGCAATCGGGTATTGGAACAACTGGACAAATGGCCTGTACTATATTTCGGATTCAAACCTGTACACCATCCAGGTTTATCTGAAACGCCTGATGGACAATATCGCTTATCTGAAGTCCAGCAATAATATGGTCGAATCCGCTTCGTTGGCGATGAAATCGCTTCCGACAGAAAGTGCCCGTATGGCGATTGCCATTATCGCAATCATTCCGATTTTGCTGGTGTATCCATTCATCCAGAAGCAATTGGTAAAGGGCATGGTTATCGGCGGCGTAAAAGGATAAAAGTGAGGGGTAAACAATGAGAAAAGAATTTGAAAGAACGAGCCCGGAAGCTGTGGGTATTCGGAGCCAGGCAATTTTGGATTATATAGACGCTCTGGAACGCAGCAACACCGAGATGCACGGCATTATGATTATGCGTCATGGTAAGATCTGCGCGGAGGGCTGGTGGCAGCCGTTTGCTCCCAACCTGCGTCACGGCCTGCAGTCGCACACAAAAACGTATGCGGCCACTGCGGTGGGCATTGCTTATACGGAAGGCGTATTGAAATTGGATGAACGGCTCATTGATATCTTCCCAGAGGAATCTCCGGCGGACCCAAGCGAAAACCTGAAGCTTTTAACCGTCCGCGATGTATTGTGTATGGGATGTGGTATGGACGCGATGCCGCGCCCAACGGTGGACTGGATCCGCGATTTCATGCATACACCGGTCAATCACAAGCCCGGCACTGCTTTCATGTACAATTCTACAGGCTCTTCGATTCTGGGTGCCATTGTCCGCAAAAAAACAGGGGAAGGGCTTCAGGAATATTTGAGCAAACGCTTGTTCTGTAAAATCGGTATCGACCCAGACAATATCCGCTGGTACTGTATGCCGGACGGGATGGAAATGGGCGGCGGCGGAATGCTTGCCACCACAGAGGACAATCTGCGTCTGATGAAGCTGTACGCCGATGGCGGCGTATGGGAGGGTGAACGCATTTTGGCAGAGGACTATGTCAGGCTTGCCACTACAAATCAAAATGACTCATCCACTGAAGCGCTCAACAACCCGGAGGCAAGCGACAATTTTCTGGGGTATGGCTTTCAGATATGGATGTGCAAGCCGAAGGGTGTATACCGGGCGGATGGAGCGATGGGGCAGTTCACCATCGTAAGTCCGGAGCAGGATCTGCTAATTGCCATTAATGAAACGGCTGTCGGCGCGCATTGGGCGCAAAGTACTTTGAATATTACATGGGACTTTTTGGAAAAAGTAGGCGGCGGGACATTGGAGGAAGATCCGCAAAGTGCTGGGCGGCTGGCGCAGAAAATGCGGTGCCTCAATCTCCCAAATCCGGTATTCCAGCCGCTCAGTCCCATTGCTTCAAAAATCAGCGGCAGAACATACACGGTTCAAAGCGGCGTGCTGAGTACGGAAATATTCAACTTTATGTCAGGAGAACCCGTCAGTCCAATAACGGATTTTTCGTTCGCGTTCGACAGTTATGGATGTATATGGAATGTAAATGGCCCAAATGGCACACAGGCCGTTCGAATCGCCACAAATGGCTGCCGTTTTACAAATCTGGTCGGCAAGGCGGAAGATCAGACGCAGCTGCTTGTTTGTGACGGTGCCTGGACAGAAGAGGACACCTTTGCGGTGAACCTCCGCTGGGCAGAGACCTGTCTGACGAAGAAGCTGGTGTTCCATTTTGACTGCGATGGCGTTACGGTTGAGGACACAAACAACAGTGCGTTTCGCAGAAGTGAGGACGGCCCGGATGTGATTGTGGCAAAATAGAATAGAAAGGAACACGCAGGCATAACCCGAAAGTGGCTATGCCTGTGTGGTATATCCAAAACAAAACGGCAGCGCATGGATGCGCCGCTCCGGGAGGCAGTGAACGATGTTTCAAATGGAAAATCCCTTGATGAGAATGCTGACAAAAATCGGGAATTTTATTTTGGTCAGCTTTTACTGGCTGTTGACGTGTATTCCGGTCGTCACCATCATTCCCGCCTGTACGGCGCTGTTCCACACAGTGACAAAAGTGATTCGCCAGGATGGCGAAGGCGTTACAGCAGATTTTTTTTCCGCTTTTCGCCATGCGTTGCATCCAGGGGTGCTGCTCTCCCTTATAACGGCGGGAGGAAGCCTGCTGTTATATACCTGTGTGGATTTTGGATATCAAATGATGCGGCAGAACGCTGTGGGAACCGCTTATTTTTCCGTCGGCTGCATTTTGGCGTATGCTTGGACGGCTACCGTCTTTTATCTTGCACCGGCCTTGTCTCGCTTTGAAGGAGGGGTGCTGGACATACTTCGGATAGCGTTTTACCTTCCTTTTCGGAATTTTTTCAGTGTCCTGCTGCAGATGATTCTTTTGGCGGTTATGATTTTTGTGGTGGATTTTTATCCGGTTCTATTGCTGATCGTACCGGCGCTGTATGTCGATCTGACTTGTTCCGGAGTGGAGAAGGCTTTGCAACGGCTCGTGGCGCTGAGCGGTGCAAAAGAACCTGAGAAACAGACAGATGCCGAACCGGAACGGGAACAGTGCTTGGAATTCGGCGGGCTCTCAGCGCTGGAACAGGCTGCGAATATGAATGATTCTGAGGAATAGAGGCAGGGAGTATGGCGGAACTGGTATTGAACGATCTGGTGAAAATCTATCCATATACAAAGATAGGAGGCTTGTTCGGCGCGCGCAGGCGGTCTGTTGAGGCTCTGCGGCAGGAGAAAATGAACCCATATATCACAAATGAAGGTGTAATTGCGGTTCAGCAGTTCAGCCTGGAAATAGAACATGGTGAGTTTGTTGTGCTTTTGGGGCCTTCCGGATGTGGTAAAACCACAGTTCTTCGAATGATCGCGGGGCTAGAGTCAGTTTCAGCCGGCCAGGTGTGCCTGGACGGGAAAAACATCAACGATGTGCGTCCGGATGAACGGGATATTACCATGATTTTTCAAAACTATGCGCTGTATCCGCATTTGACTGTGTATGATAATATCGCATATACGCTGAAAAACCAGCATATGCCACGGGATGAGATCCGTTTGTATGTGGAAGAGATTGCGTCCATGCTGGACCTGACCGGACTTTTAAAACGGCGCCCAAAGGAACTATCGGGCGGACAGCAGCAGCGTGTGGCCATTGGCCGGGCATTGGTGCGCAAGCCGAAGCTGTTTCTTCTGGATGAGCCCTTCAGCAATCTTGACCCTTCATTGCGTGCCCAGCTTCGCCGGGAAGTGAAGCGGCTTCACGAAAAAATAGGCACGACTTTTATTTATGTGACCCATGATCAGGCTGAGGCGTTCATGCTGGGGACCCGTATCGTGGCGATGCGTCACGGGATGATTGAGCAGGCTGGGACACCGAAAGCATTGTACAACCACCCTTTGAATACCTATGTTGCATCTTTTGTTGGCGTGCCGCCGATGAATCTGCTGGATGCGCAATTGACGCGACGTGAGAAAAGCTGGTATGTAAGAGTGCTCCGAACTGAATATCCTATTTCGGAAAAGCAATGCGCGGCATTGGCGGACAGTGATGAAGGCCGGGAGATACGGCTCGGCATACGCCCGGTGCATTTGTTGTTCGGTGATAAGGGCATAGAGGCGGAGGTGGAGTATGCAGAAACAACGGGAAAAGAATTTGTTGTGCATCTTCAGGTGGGCGACACGTCAGTGACGCTTGTTCTGCCAGGCGATACGCCTCCTTCGAAAATTGCGAAGCACGCGAAGGGGCGCCTGGAAATGCAGCCGGAGTACTTTCATCTGTTCGACAAGGAGAGCGGAAAGCGGATATAAAGCCGAATCAGAGAAAAAGAAAAGGCCCTGCTTTTGAAGCGCTCCAGATTATGCAGCCAGCATAAAAAGGTGTCTGATCGCAGAAATATTGGATTTTAGGCGGAGAGACGGCGCATAGGCATCGTCTCTTCATTTTTGGGCAAGATGCTGCTCATGGCTGCAAAAGTTGGATACAGCTGGTCGAATATATCGTTGGCTTTACAGATTGCAGATTGTTTGTGGCAAAAATATATTCTATTCTGAGAATAAAAAACTTTTCTGCAATGGTATCCATATAGATGCCTTTTTGATATGGACGGCGTAATGCCGTATTCTTGGGTTAGGTTGAGATGAACTTGCAAGGTATACTGAAATTCCTAGGTCGTTGTGGAGGTGCGGTTTCGCAGCGATTTTTGTTTTTATTTTATAGCTGGATGACCATACAGTTACTCTCATACACCGGTGCCCATAACAATGCCCCTGATGCAGCTTGCTTTACCGCATCAAGGGGCATTGCGCCTTTTTACTGAGGCCGGTGCAATTCGACGGGAACTTTTTTATAATCCAAGTCCATGCAGCCATTCGGCACATAGGACGGCCCAGTGAGCCACATGGGGAATATCCATATAAAGATCATTATTTCCGTCTGCCAGCGCCAGTCCGTGGACGCCGTCGGGGAAGCAATGAAGTTCAAACGGAACGCCTGCTTCTGTCAGTGCAGCGCCCAGTACGAAAGAGTTTCTGGGATCATCGCTGTTGGTCTGCCAGATGAAGAAGGGCGGAGTGTCACAGGTGATATTTTTTTCCGGCGCAAGATAAAGTTTTTCTGAGCGGTCGTTGTCTTTAAAGGGGTCTGCAAAGATGCCGGCGGGGAAAGCCACCGTCGCAAATGCCCCGTATCCCAGAACAGCCGCGTCAGGGCGGCAGGAGAAACGTTCCACAGGGTCCGAAGCAGCTGCATCCCCTGCGTCGTAGTGCGTTGCACAGTTGCCGCTCAGCATACCGCCTGCGGAGAACCCCATGACGGCGATCTTATCCGTGATACCCAGCTCGTCGCGGCGGGCACGCAGAAGACGGATCGCACGCTGCATGTCGTGCATCGCATCCCGGCGGGAATAGGGTTTGAGGCGGTAAGTGAGGATCGCGGCGTTGAATCCGGCGCGCGCAAAGAAGTCGGCGACATGCATGCCTTCACAGCCGGTACGGCTTTCAAACCCGCCGCCATGTGCCACAATGATCGTACTGCGTGGTCCACTGGCGCCTTGTGCGGGAATGAAAACAATTGAGGGCTGTGGCTGCAGGGGATCGCGCCCATCATAGTCGGGCGCGCCGTTTTCCCAAAGCGGTGTCTGGTCGAAGCGGGAGAGCGCGGAATTCCATGTTTTTTTATTCCCATCCAGATCAAAGCTGCCGTCCGGGCCGCGGTGTTGTGACACGTGGCGGATGACGCTTTTATCTGCAATCACCTGCCGGAGCACTGTGTAGTTCGATTCATACATTCCGCACCGCCCCCTTTCAAATCACAAATTGCTCTATATATCGCTTGCTGAGCCGCAAAGAGGCACGTACCCTTTCCGGCGTTCCCTCAAAAGCGCGGTCCTCGATCTCCAGGCAAGCATAACCGTCATAGCCGATATCCGTCAATGCGGAGACGAACCTGCCCCAATCCACATCGCCAAGGCCGGGGATTTTCGGCTGCATGTATTCCAGTGGATATGCCAGAACACCGGCTTGAGCCAAGCGTTCAGGGTAGAGCTTGATATCCTTGAAATGAACATGAAAAATTCTGTCCCGGAATTCATACAGCGGGGAGATATAATCCATCATTTGCCATACAAAGTGAGAAGGGTCATAGTTCAGCCCCAAATACTTGCTTGGAAGAACATCGAACACTGCACGCCAGAGCTGTGGGGTACACATCAGGTTTTGTCCGCCGGGCCATTGCTCGCGCCCAAACAGCATCGGACAGTTTTCAATGGCAATGCGGACATTCAGCGTTTCGGCAAGTCGTATAATATCCGGCCAAAGCTGTTTTACAAGCTCCAGGTTATCTTCTGTGGGAAGCGTTTGGTCGCGGCCGATGAAAGTGCTCACCATGTTGATTTTTAATTTAGCGCTGGCGCGAATCACATTTTTCAGATGCGCGATATTGGCGGCACGTTTTTCAAGGTCGCTGTCCATTGTATTCGGATAAAATGCCAGAGAGGAAATCGTTATGTTTTTTTCAGCGCTGTATGAAAGAAGATGCGCGGCATAGGCGTCGTCGGCCAGCACACGGTCTACATTGATATGGCATACACCCGCATATCGGCGCTCGGCTTTCCCATCGGGCCAGCAGGCTACTTCCACACAGGAAAATCCCATCTCTGCAGCGGTATCGATCATTTGCTCATATCCATACTGGTCCAGGATCGATGTAATAAAACCAAGCTTCATTTGACCGCCTCCAAGCCTTTCAGCCGGACCTCTGCTCCGGTTTCGCCTGAACGATAAATGCCCTCCAGGATCTGTGTTACAATAAATGCCTGCTCGGGATGCACCAGCGGCTGTGTGCCATTCAGGATAGCCAGCAGCCATTGCCGGGCCTCCGCATAACCGGGGTCGCCGGTGCCGCCTTCAAAATAAGCCACGTTACCGCCGCCTGCCATGCGTTCGTCCATCAGGATACCGTTTCGTCCGCGGTTGATGATCAGCTCATCTTCTTTGAAACTCATTCCGGAGTTGATTTCCGCGCCTGCCAGGGTACCGCACAGCGTAGTGGATGCTTCTTTGGATTCCCGTACATTCAATGCCCAGGAAGCTTCCAAATGAATCGTGGAGCCGTCTTTCATGCGAATCATACCGAAAGCGGAATCCTCGACCTCGTAGGCCTGAGGATCCCAGGGGCCGAAAGCGTTGCCTTCTGTGGCTTGGGGAAGGTGCCCCAGTTTGTAAAATACGGAACCATACACGCTGACAGGCTCGTAATTGCTCATCATCCACAACGTCATGTCCAGCGCATGCGTGCCGATATCGATGAGCGGCCCGCCGCCCTGCAGCGCTTTGTTGGGGAATACCCCCCAGGTGGGAACCGCGCGGCGGCGCACGGCATGCGCCTTGGCATAATAGATATCCCCCAGCTCACCGTTTTCACATGCTGTGTGAAGTGCTTGGACTTCGGGACGGAAACGGTTTTGATAGCCGATAGTGAACTGTTTGCCGCTTTTTTTCCACGCCTGTAGCATTTTTTGGGCATCGGCGCTGGTGCTGGCCATTGGTTTCTCGCTCATTACGTGTTTACCCGCGGCGAATGCGTCCACGGTGATCGGACAGTGCAGTACGTTTGGTGTCAGAACATGCACCACATCGATGGAATCGTCTTCCAGCAATTTTTTGTAATCCGTATAAACCTTTGAATCCGGCGTGCCGTATTCCGATTTTGCCTTTACGGCCCGTTCCTCGACAATATCGCAAAACGCTGCCATCGTACATAGCTCGCTCAGCTTCGCCAAAGCAGGCATGTGTTTTCCGTTTGCTATACCGCCGCAGCCAATAATTCCGATTTGAAGTTTTCCGCCTTTCATTTTGCACCTCCATTGATAGCAAGGCGGCCCTGTGCCGCTCTTAATTCTGTAAAATCAGTTCAAGATCCCTTTGAAGGAGATCATTTTCTGCTGCGTCATTTCTTCCAGAGTACACACGGCGCCCTCACGGCCCACGCCGGAGAGCTTATATCCGCCGAAGGGCTGGTGGGCCAAACGGTAGTTTCCGCTTCCGTTGATGATGCATGCGCCCGCATGAATTCCATTCGCGACCTTCATGGCAACGCGCATATCCGATGTCATGACGCCGGAGGAGAGTCCGTAACAGGAATTGTTGGCAATGTCTATGGCCTCCTGTATGGTATCAAACACGATCATTGGAAATACAGGGCCGAACACCTCCATATCCCGTGCGATGTCTGTTTCGGGCGAGACCTCCAACACGGTGGGTTCGACAAATGCATTGGTGCGCTTGCCGCCGCACACCAATTTTCCTCCTTGTTCGATCGTCAGACGAATCTGCTTTTCCACATCGGCCGCTGAGTCTTCACGCACGCAGGGGCCAAGTTCTACGGACGGGTCGGACGGATCGCCCATTTTGATTTTTGCAAGGCGAGCGGTGAGATCCCGGACAAAGCGGTCGTAGATACCGCGTTGCACGATAAAGCGTTTGCTGGCGCAGCAGGTCTGCCCGGCATTGCCGATACGTCCATTGATAACTTCATCAAGAGCCAGCGCATAGTCACAGTCGTCAAAAATGACCAGTGCATCGTTGCCGCCAAGCTCCAGAGACACTGGACGAAGGCTTTTGGCACAGGTTTCGGCTAGGTTGATGCCCACACGGGTACTGCCTGTAAAGCTGACGGCGGCTACGCGGGGGTCAGCTGCGGCGCGTGAGCCGACTTTACTGCCTGCCCCGGTAACGCAGCATACAGCCTTAGCAGGCACACCTGCACGCACCAAAAGTTCTACAAGCAGCAGCGCGCTGCGCGGTGTTTTGCTGGAGGGCATCAGCACAACACTGTTGCCGGTCACGAGCATGGGCGCCAGTTTATGCGCCGCAAGCTCGACCGGGTAATTGAAGGGGACTATATTGGCAAATACGCCCAATGGCTCGTGGATGGTAAAAGCCACGTCCCCCTGGGAGCGAGGCTCGGCATTGTATGGGAGCGACTTCCCGTAAAAGGTATATGCGTCAGCACAATAAATGCGAAAGATCGCAGCGTTGGCGGCAACTTCCGTGCGGCACTGTTCAATGGGCTTACCGCCTTCTTCACACATGATGGACGCGATTTTTTCAGTATTTTCCGTCAGCAGGACACAATAGCGCTCTAAAATGGAAAGTTTTTCGTGAAGAGGAATGTCGTTCCATTCTTTCTGTCCCTCCACAGCCAGGGCAATGGCGCGGTCCACGTCCTGTTCTGTCGCTTCGGGAACGGTGTCTACACATACTCCCGTGGCGGGATTGATGACGGAAGAAACGGCTCCATCCGAACTGTCTGTCCAACGGCCGTCAATGAACATTTTCATACGATATCCTCCTTATTCCAAAGCACTCAGATATTCTCTGTCTGCCAGAATGGTGGTGTAATTGTCTCCGGTATAGGCATATTCACGCTCTACGATATAGGCTTTCACGCCTTGGGCGTCGGCGGCTTTTTTCAGTTCGGGCATATTGATGATACCGTCGCCGAGTTTGCAGTTGATTTTCTGGCGTTCCTTGAACTTAGCCTCCATTTCCGGGGTTAAAATAAATCTACCGTCCGGTTCGCGTTTGGCTCCAGCGAACAGGGCATGCATATCATCCTCCGGGCCCAGTACGCGCGAGGTCTCCTTTACATGGATCAGGTCGAACCGGCCTGCATGGCGGTTGACAAAATCGGCTGCGTCAACGCCTGCACGCCAAGCCCAGGCGGCATCCAACTCAAAGGTCACAAGTTTTGGATCGGTATTTTCCAGAAAAATATCGATCACTGTTTTGCCGTCATAAACGTCGAAGTCATTGTCGTGGTTGTGATAAGCGTAACGCAGACCCGCAGCTTTTGCCTTTTGCCCCAAGGCGTTGAGCAGTTCGGCTTTACGATAGGCATCATCGCGGCTTTCTACGCGCAGCATAGGGCATACCACATAACGGCACCCGGCCTCGGCCAGATAAGAAAGCTGACTGTCTGTATCCTCAACGTTGACATGAGCGCTGATGGCTGTCATACCGTAGCTCGCCAGATAGTTTTTCAGTTCTTGAGGGCCAAAGCCACCGTAAATACAATTAAACAGCTCTAAACCGGCATATCCTGCTTTGGCAGCCATTTTCACATACCCGCGAAAATCACGCTTAATCTCACCGACAAAGGAAGCGGTGATGAGATAGACGTCTTTCATTTCATGAGTCCTCCTTTTTCAACAGGCGCGCAGTGCGCTCCATTACTTCAAAGCACATCTGCGAATTGTGAAAGGGGCATTTCCCTCCATTCAGTTTGTCAAAGCCATGCATCCCATCCACAATATGGAGGCCGGTTTCGTCGACGATGACATTGTTGTACCAGTCGCCGTGTATGCGGTCGACAAAATACTTTTCAATATAATCTGCTTGTGTTTCGCAGGCGCTCAGAAAACGCGTATCCCCTGTCAGTTCATAGCCATACAACATGGCGGTGACGCTTTCTGCCTGGGCCCACCAAACGTGGCTTTTTTCCCGTTCTCCGGTGGCAAGGTCGCAGCCGTTGTACAAACTGCCCCAGGCGTCATAATCGTGCTCAAGTACCTGTATCAGGACCTGCTTGCAAACATTGTCCACCTTCGCGGCCAATGCATTGTCACCCAGAAGGCTTGCGGCGTTTTGAAGCAGATAGCTGATCTCACAATCGTGCCCGAAGCTCTGCCTTGTCCCCACACGTGTTCCGCCTTTTTCAACGATGGTCTTAAAACAACGATAATCTGCGTCATACAGGGTATCGCATGCAAAATCCACCATTTCAGCCAGCGCCTGCCCTACGGCCGCGTTTTGTGTGGCTTTGTACAGCAGGACATAGGCCTGACAAAGATGATGCGGGAACATCACAGCGCCCTCCGGCATTGAAAATGCCGGAGAGGTTTTCTTGGAGCCGAATCCCATGCCGGGCGCAGGCTTCCAGTCGCGCGTCATGTTGTTGTGATAACAGCCCGGGCGCAGCTTTACTTTTGTCTCCATCAACCGGAAAGTCTGATACGCCACTTCAAGAGCGTCGGCGTCGCCGGTGGCATAATAATATGCCGCACAGCCCATCAATAGAAAAGCCTCGCAATAGGTGGGCTTATCGTCAGAAATGACATCGCCTTGTGCGCTAACAGTGGGGTATGCGCCGCCGTACTCACTATCGTAAAAGCGGCTGATCAGATCGCGATATGCATATGTGGCGCGCTCCTTGCAGACTTCATCGTCCAAAACGCGGTATGCGACAGAAAACGCATACGTCATGCGCCCGGCCAATGTCAGCCCGCGCGGTTCGGTGTTGTCGATTTCCATGGAGGCCGATACACGGCCATAAAAGCCGCCGTATTCATGGTCGATGATGAAGTCGCTGGTCCAGAAAGGAAGAATATACTGGGTCAGGTTTTGCCTGGCCCAGCCGTTCAGCTTTTGCAGTCGTTCTTTTTGCATGATGCACCTCAGTCGAAATAGACCGTCTTGCCGGTGGCCGACGATTGATATATCGCATCCAGTATCCGGGTGACGGTATAGGCCTGCTCGGCGGTGACGAATAAACCGCCCTTGCCCAACAGTGCGTTTACCCAAATCTCGGCCTCGGCAACGTTGGGCATTACCATCGGATTGCGGTCGATAAGATTCGAGGGCATAAAACGCGGAGCGCGCGTGGCTATTTTACTGTCTACCTGACGGTTGGCGACCACATGGTTGGCCCGCACGCCGTCAGAATTGTCCAGGCCGCCTTTTGTGCCGCACAAAAGCACACTACCGCCGGGCGCAATCATGTTCAGGGCCCAAGAACAGCGGAGGTTGATCAGCGCGCCGTTTTTCATGCGTACAAATCCGAAAGCGGAGTCCTCTACTTCATATTTTGCAGGGTTCCATGCTCCGAAATCGTTTCCCATTTCATCGGGGGCGGCGTATTTCCCTATTTTTGCAAAGCTTACGCCTGTGACGCTTTCGACTTCGTAGTTGTTCATCATCCAGAGCGTCAGGTCCAGAGAATGAGTGGCGATGTCGATGAGGGGCCCGCCGCCCTGCTCCGCTTTGTTGGTGAATACGCCCCAGGTGGGGATACCGCGGCGGCGGATAGCGGTCGTCTCAGCATAATAGATATCGCCCAAAGCCCCGGTAGAAACATAATCTTTCATGGCCCTGTTCGCATCAAAGTGCCGGTATTGGTATCCAATCGTCAGCAGCTTGCCAGTACGTTTGGATGTGTCCAGCATCTTCTTTGCATCCGCGGCAGTGGCAGCCATGGGCTTTTCGCAAATGACATGTTTGCCGGCTTCCATTGCGGCACAGGAGATCTCGCAGTGCTTCACGTTGGGGGTAAGTACATGTACTGCGTAGATTTCCGGGTCCTCCAACAGTTCGTGGTAATCGGTATACATCTTTGCGTCTGTGCAACCGTACTTTTGGCGTGCTTCTTCGGCGCGTTCTGCAATGATATCACAAAATGCATACATATCGATTTTGTCCGTCTGCGTCGCCATCCCGGGCAGATGCTTGTCGAATGCAATACCACCACAACCGATGAATCCGATTTTCAGTTTTTTCATTTTACTGGCCTCTTTTCTTTCGTTCTATTATAGATAAAATGATAAATGGGGCCCGCCGTAAAATCTTTCAAAAAAAAACACTGGTTTTGTAAAATAATATTGTGGTTGATTGTAAAATGAAGTTGGACACCTAAGAAAAAATCCATAGTGATTTTCCCCACATGGTAGAATGAAGTTTGCACACAACTTCTTCCAAGGGAGGGCAATCACTATGGACTGCCAAGATTATATCACAGAATCGGTAGAACGCAAGAAGGGACAGCACTTACAGCGAGAGGAACGAGGCGCGATCCAGCATCTCAAGAACGCAGGCTACACGAACAGAGCCATTGCCAGAGCAATCGGATGTTCACCAACCACCGTTGGAAACGAGCTAAAGCGCGGCACACCGCCCCGAAAGAGCAGCAAGGGCAGGAAGCCCGGATACTCGGCAAGGCGTGGAGAAGCGGTCTACAAGGCGAACAGAAAGCGTTCTCGGAAACCACACCGAATCTGTCACTGCACTCGTTTCATTCGCTGGATAATGGAACAGGTCAAAGAACACAAGTGGTCTTTGGATGCCTGCGTCGGATATGCTCGTCTGCACAAGCTGTTTTCAGCAGAGGAGATGGTCTGCACCCACACGCTTTACAATGAGGTCTGGGCAGGCAGCCTTGACTTGTCTGTGACAGAACTGCCCGAAGCCATGAAACGCAAGCAGCACAAGGATTCCAAGCCCCGTGAACACAAGAAGAACTTCGGCACAGACATTTCTCAGAGGCCTGAGATCGCAGCTCTGCGCATCGAGGAAGGTCATTGGGAGGGTGACACCGTGGTCGGCAAGAGGGGCAGTAAGGAGGCTGTTGTCCTCTCCCTGTTGGAGAAGAAAACGGAGAACTATATTGCCATTCGGATTCCCGGCAAGGATGCAGACTCCGTTCTGAACGCCATGCGGTCACTCAGGGAAGGATTCGGAGAAAAGTTCTCACAGGTCTTCAAGACCATTACCGTGGACAACGGCTCGGAGTTCTCTGCGTTCAGTCAGGTCGAGAACTGGGGCTGTGCAGTCTACTTTGCGCATCCCTACACCTCGTGGGAACGTCCCCAAAACGAACGTCACAACGGGCTGTTTCGAGCCTTCGTTCCGAAGGGCGTGTCCATTGAGGCTTTCTCTGCTGAGTATATCTTGGCTGCAGCTGATGAATTGAACGGACGGCCTCGCAAGAAGCTTGGCTACCGCACCCCGGAGGAGCTGTTTGACGAGTTCCTCGACTCTGTTTACGCAGCCGAAGGCTGCGGCAGCATCGCCCAGGACGGAAGCCAGCGGCTTCCATCCTGACCGACGCTCTGATTCACTAAGTTCTACCGTGCAGGTGTCCAACTTACACTTGCAATTTGCGAAAATAATATTGTTATGCATTTCACATGAAAAGCAAAATGTAAAATGCGTGAATTTTGAAAGAAAAGCGTTTTTTTGTGAATTCTTCGGGCATCGGTGTCTGTTATACTGTAACGAAAGAGTTGCTTTGCACAAAGATTTATAAAACATGGGAAAGGCTGGTATTTACGATGGAGGAAATCAAAACAGTCCAGATTGGACAGATTACCCTTGCTTACAAGGAATTTGGTAGCGGCGACAAATATCTTCTTTCGACACAAAATTTTTTCTTGACGGACTGCCACATGGAATTATTGGGAAAGCCGCCGTACGATTATCATTGCTTTCTCGTATATATGCGTGGATATGGAAAATCAACTCATATTACGGACAATGTCGAACGTGACTACAATGAGATATGGGGGGAAGACCTGCTTGCCTTCGCGAAAGCAATGGGAATCAAGTCTTTCTACTATACCGGCGTTTCCCACGGGAATTTTGCGGGATGGTATGCCGCCTTCAATCATCCGGAGGTGCTGAAAGGGTTTGTATGCTGTGACGGGATTGTCCAGTATCGTCAGCCAGAGAAAGGCGGCAGCCCCTCATCACGTCGCAACCCAGATGCCGACAAGGTGGTTGGAAACTATGAGCTTCTTGAAAAAATGGCATGGATGGAGCCATGGCCTACGCAAAACCCCGAACGTCTGGCGCGCCGGGCGGCCAATCACAAGGAGCATACTGCCATCCTTATGGAGCGCGCCAAAGAAGAATTCGAAGTGCCGAATATTGGAGATATGACATGCTGCCGGGCAAACAGCGAGCAGGAGATGCTGGAAAAGCTCGCGGGGATTCATGTTCCGGTCTTGATTTGGCTGGGCGGGCTTGATCCTCTTGCAACGGCGGAAAACGCGCTAAAAGTCGCGCAGGTGATTCCCGGGGCATCGCTGCTGACGTATCAACATCTGGGGCACGGCGGCGCCGACGAATGTCCTGAAATGGCCGCCCGCGATTGTGACCGCTTCTTTCGGGATACAGAAAATCGTTTGCTCTAATGGCGTTGTCTGTTGAAAGAGGCTAAAAACTGTTACAGAAGTGGTAGGGTCGTTTCCGGCACTACAAAAAACAAGCAATAGGAGATAAGAAGCCGATGAATCGAAAATAGGCTGCACATAAAAGGTGAGTGAAAAGTATTGTGTTTCTCATTCGCCTTTTCATTTTTTCGGAATGATAGAAGAGAGGTTTATGGCCTCCGAAAGGAATTATACTACTTGTTCTGTTTTTGCGTCCTATAAGCTGCATAGATACAGGCTTCTCCACCCCTAAGTATCCACGCGGACAGATTGACTGTTATGAAATCGAACGCTGGTTTCGTGGGATAGAAATATAAAATACTGGTCCTTGCTCTTATTACATGAATAGAGCAGCATGAATTAAGAAAAATCAACGCCTATTGCGTAGCACTCCGCCTACAATGAATAAACAGCGCAAGTATAAATCTGCTTGCGCTGTTTGGCATATCATATTATCAGGAATAGACGACTTTATCATACGGTGCACATAGCTCGTTCATTCTGACCGTTGATGAGTGTAACTGTTTTTGATATTTATCCAAGCATGTAAAGATAGCATTAGAAAAGATAATAACCGTATTTAGCTTTGATTCTGCTTTTCCTTGTGTTGCCAGATATTCCTACTTTTTCTATTCGCACTTCTCACAATTTCGCATAAGTATCCTTTACTATATTCACGGACTTTTCTCTTTCGCGGAATCAACTATTTTCTTGTAAGTTTATTGCAAGCTTTTCACGCGGGTTGTTTGGTTTGTTTCTTTATTTATTTGATTCCCCGCGCTCCCATTTGCTGACGGCCTTATCCGTTACCCCCAAGGCGTCCGCAAGCTGCTTTTGCGTCAGCCCTTTGGCGCGGCGCGCGGCCGCGATCTGCTCTCCCGTATATCTGGCGTCCATTCGATTCCTCCCTGCGCGGCGGCTTTGCCGCGCTGTTTTTATTTTGTCCTGATTGTATCCCCAAAGCCCGCTTTTGACAACCGACCGCTGGTCGAGCGCCGAAAAACGGCGGAAAACAAGAGGCCCGCTGTAAAAACAGCGGGCCTTCCGGTAAAAACGAAGGAAAATGCTCAGCGGGCCTGTCCGGTGCGTTCGAGCAGAGCCTTGATCTTTTCGTGGGGATCGATGATGGCGCTGACGGAAAGGTCGTGATTCAGCGCGGCGATGAAATAGGCGATATACTTGGATACGTCCACCTCATGGAACCAGGGGCGGCTCAGCAGCTCCGGAGTGCGGTAGGTAAGGTTGGAGCCGAACACGCCCGCGATCATGCCGTCGGCATAGGCTTTGTCGAAGGAATCCAGGCCGTTTGTGAAAATGGCGTAGGTGGCGTTGGCAAAAATGCGCTTTGCGCCCTGCTTTTTCAGCGCGTAGGCAATGTCCAGCATGCTTTCGCCGGAGGAGATGATATCGTCCGCCACAAACACGTCCTTGCCCTCTACGCTTTCACCCAGGTATTCGTGGGCAACGATGGGGTTGCGGCCGTTTACCACCTGGGAATAATCGCGGCGCTTGTAGAACATGCCCAGATTCACCCCCAGCACGGAGGCGTAATACATGTTACGGTTCATCGCACCCTCGTCGGGGCTGATGACCATGAAATGGTCGCGGTCCAGCTGGAGGTCGGGAACGGCGCGGAGCATGGCTTTCAGCACCTGATAGGTAGGCATCACGTTGTCAAAGCCCATCAGAGGCACGGCGTTCTGCATGCGGGGGTCGTGGGCGTCAAAGGTGACGATGTTGGAGATGCCCATGGCCTGCAGCTCCTGCAGCGCGACGGCGCAGTCCAGGCTTTCCCGGTAGGCGCGGCGGTGCTGGCGGCTGCCGTACAGCAGCGGCATAATGACGCTCATGCGCTTGGCTTTGCCGCTGGTGGCCTGGATCAGACGTTTCAGGTTCTGGAAATGGTCGTCCGGGGACATAAAGTTCTCATGGCCGAAAATCTTGTATTTCTGGTTGTAATTGCCCACGTCTACGACGAAATAGATATCGTCGCCGCGCACGGTGGAGCGGATGAGGCCCTTGCCGTCGCCGGAGGAAAAGCGGGGGCATTCGCTCTCGATGATAAACGTGTCCTGGTCCATCCCGGCCTCCTGCGCCCAGCGGAGCAGGTGACGGTCGATTTTGGCGGTGAGCTCCTCGGCGCCGGGCACGGCAATCAGGCCGAGGTCGGCGAGGCGTTCATCGGCGTTGAAAAATTCCTTCGCACTGGTTCTGGCTTGCACCATGGGGAAAGCACACTCCTAATTTTATGATGCCGCAAAGCGGGTTTGGCCCGGCTCCGCGGGGCCGGGCATACTACACCGATATTGTATCACAAAAGCCTGCCAAAATCGGACATGTTTTGCTATTTTTTATATTTTTGTCGTTTTGTTCGTAAAGCGTGCGTAAAGCATGGCTTTTTTAGACAAAAGTAGTAGAAAAGGCTGTGCGGCGGCTCGGGGGACGGGCGGTGCGTCTGCCGGCCGCATGAAATGGATGGGCCGCGGCCATTCAAAGCAACAGCCGCGGCCCGCCGCCGCGAAGTGGGAACGCGGCAGCATTCTTATTATAACGCACTCTGCCCGGGCAAACCATGGAGAATCCTGTCGAAAAATGGAAATATGAGCAAAAAAGCTGCGGGGCTTAAAATTCCAATGCCTTTTCTACGTTCAGCGTGATGGCGGAGGGATGCGTCGGGCCGTGATGGATGGTGTTGTGGGCGACCACGGTCTCCACACTGTTGAAGCCCGCCCGCGTGTTGCTGTTGGGAAACAGGAAATTTTTGGCACTGGAGGTAACGGTGACCCGCAGGCGGCTGCCCTTCTCGAAGCGTTTGGAGAATTTTGTGGTGCGGATATGGATGGGATATACGGCGCCCGGCTGCAGATACCGGGGAGCCTCAAAGCCTTCCCGGTATTTGGCGCACAGCACGCCGTCCGCCAGCTTGATGGACTTTCCGTCCGGCGTGGCCTCGGTGACGCGGACGATGAAATCCGTGTCTTCGGCGTCAGAGGAAATGAACAGCTCCACGCTGCAGTCCCCGGTGATGACGGCATCCGCGGCCAGAGGGGGCGTGGTATAGCACAATACGTCCGGGCGCAGCTCCTCGGCCGCGTAATCCTCCGGCACCTCGATTTCATTTTCCGACATGTCAATGATGTTGACGGCCGGGTCGTCCGGGTCATAGCGGTAGGTGTCGGCGGCGTCCGCCCTAGGCACGGACAGCGCCAGCAGGCCGTGGTTTTCCACGGCCGCGCCGGCCTCCCCGTCCAGGTACAGCGTCTGGGGGCGGGCCGCCGCGACAGGCCAGTTTTCAGCGGTTTTCCACTTGTCTTCGCCGATGGTGAAGTATTCCACGGGCGCTCCTTTCTCCACACCGTTTTCCACATCCCGCAGGAAATGGTCCACCCACTGGAAGTACAGCAGGTCCACGTCGTAGCGGATGGCCTGCAGGCCCATGGGAACGCCGTGGATGTCGTAGCGGCTGTTAAAGCTGTGGATCCACGGGCCAAGGACGGCCTTACGCTGAGCGGCGGGCCAGTCGTGGACCAGCTCCAGCGCCTGGGTGGTGCCCATGCCGTCGTCGTCGAACCAGCCGGAGAAGATCAGCGCGGGGATGCGCGCGCCCTTGCTGCGGGCCTGCCAGTCGGACATTTGCCACAATTCGTCGTTGTCCGGGTGCTCGAACCAGGTGTTGAGAAAGTGGATGTCCTCGCCGATGGCCTCCCGGGCCATGCTTTCCAGCGGGCGGATCTGCAGCACGTCGTCCCAGTCGTCCCGCACCATGCGGGCGGCGTCCATCTGATGGTTGGACACCGCAAAGGCCCAAGCCATCATGCCGGATTCAAAGCAGCCGCCCCGGCGGGGAATGTCGGCAAAAGCGCTGCCCGCCGTGACCATGCTGACGAGCGCCTGCAAATGCGGGTTGCCGCTGGCCGCTGCACACCATTGCACATAGCCCAGGTAAGACCCGCCGATCATGCCCACGCGGCCGTTGCTCCATTCCTGCCCGGCGAGCCAGTTCAGCGTGTCGTCTCCGTCCTCCACCTCATGGTAGCAGGGCAGAAAATCGCCCTCGCTGGCGCTGCGGCCGCGCACGTCCTGAACGGCGAGCGCATAGCCGCGGCGCACGAAGTTGAAATAATTCCACGGAGCAGCTGTTTTGTCGTATGGCGTGCGCACCAGCATCACAGGCACGGGGCCCTGGGCATTGCCGGGCACATAGACATCCGTGGCAAGCCTTACCCCATCCCGCGCGGGCACCATAAAGGTGCCCAGCGCGCGCACCGGGCATGCCGGCTCCGCAGGCGCATAGGCAAGCCACGCGCCCGCGGGCGTGCGTGCCTCCCAGCCGTCCTGCACCAGCACCGTGGTTCCGTTGCCGTTTGAACAAAGCTGAGCGCGAACAGCGCCGTCCGCGAACAAAATATCCTTGGGAAAACGCGCCTCGCGCTGGGCGTAAAATCCATCCGGACGGCGGTCGTAGCGCGAGCCGCCGCAGCTGACGGGCGAGCCGCCTCCCGCGAACGCTTCGTTCCATGCGGACAGCCCTTCAAAAAATGCCGCGGGCGAAAACTGGTACCGCCTGGCAAACCATTCGGCGTTCTCCTCGTTCATTGCACCGCGCGCGCCCAAAACGCCCGCCCCGTCGTCCAGGCACGCCCACTCCAACGTGCCGGCGGCGGGCCAAAAGCGGGCGATGCGGATGCCCGCGGAATAAAACGACCATGTCTCCATATGCTCATCCCTCCGTAAAATGGGAAAAGGCCGGGCGTCCGCCCGGGCACAAGGGTGCCGGAGCGCCCGCACACGGCCTTTTCCGGTAAATCAAAAGTCGATGTCCAGCCCGAAACCCGGTGCGTCGCACAGCACAAAATCGCTGCCCTTGTGGGTGAAGCCGCCGGGGAAGTGGGTCTCGCCGCCCACATATTCCATAAAGCTGTCCAGGTCTGCGTCCATTACATTTTTCTTTGCCGCCACAAAGCTCAGGCCGGCAGTGATGGAAAGTTTTGTCTCCATCATACAGCCTACCATGCAGGTGAGGCCGTTGGCCTGGGCGATGGCATTGATCTGCTCGGCCGGATACAGGCCGCCGCATTTCATCAGCTTGATGTTCAGGATATCCGCCGCGTCCATGCGGCAGGCGCGGGCTGCGTCCACCGGGCCGTGGATCGATTCGTCCAGCATCAGATGGATGGCGGGCGCTTTCCGGCGCAGGTAGGCCGCGCCCTCCATGTTCCATGCGGGCAGGCACTGCTCCACCGATTCCACGCCCAGTGCGGCAAAGGCGTTCAACGCCTTGAGCGCCGTGGGTACGTCGTAGCCCTGGTTCGCGTCCACGCGCAGGCGGACGTCCGGGCCGACAGCCTCGCGGATGAGCGTCAGCGCGCGGATGTCGTCGTTCACGTCCGCGCCCACCTTCACCTTCAGCACGCGGTAGCCCTTGTCGCGCACATAGCTCAGCGCCTTGTCCGCCATGGCCTGCGGCTCCATGATGCTGACGGTGATATCGTTGAGCACGGTGTTGGAATAGCCGCCCAGCAGCTTGTACACGGGCATGCCCGCGGCTTTGCCGCGGATGTCGTACATGGCAAGGTCCACCGCGCATTTGGCCGAGGAGTTGCCGCCCATCAGGCCGTCCATCATGGCATGCACGGCTTCGATGTCCAGCGGGTCCATACCGATCAGCCCGGTGCGGAACAGCTCCAGCGCCGCAAGGACGGAATCCGTGGTTTCGGCTGTGACGAACGCCAGCGGCGCGGCCTCGCCGTAGCCGGTAACGCCTTCGTCTGTGGTGACCTTGATCATTACGTTTTCGGAATGCGTGATGGTGCCGAAGGCCACGCGGAACGGGCTGGTCAGCTCCAGCAGCAGCTTTTCGATCTTTACGCCGGTGATTTTCATAATAGATGTTCCTTTCCCATATTCATTGTCCGGGCCGCGGCGCGCCGCGGGGCGGTCTTATTGTTCAGCTTCCGTCTGCGGCGCCCCGGCGCACGCATAGGGGAAATGGCAGGCCGCAAAATGTCCGCCGCCCAGGTCCGTGAGTTCGGGCTGAGCGCGGCGGCACACGTTTTTTGCATAGGGACAGCGCGGATGGAACCGGCATCCGCCGGGGATATCCATGGGGCTGGGCGGCTCGCCGATCATCGTGCTCTCTTTGGGCGGACAGTCGGGATCCGGCTCGGGCACGGCGTCGATGAGGTTGCGCGTGTAGGGGTGGGCGGGCGCGCCGAACAGGTGTTCCGTGGGGCCCATTTCCATGATCTTGCCCAGGTACATCACCACAGCGCGGTCTGTCATGCAGCGCACCACGGAAAGATCATGGGAGATGAACAGCATCGTCAGATGCAGGCTTTTCTGCAGCTCCTCCAGCAGGTTGATGATCTGTGCCTGCACGGAGACGTCCAGGGCGGAGACCGCCTCGTCCGCGATGAGCAGCTTGGGCTGCAGGGCCAGCGTGCGGGCGATGCCGATGCGCTGGCGCTGGCCGCCGGAAAATTCACCGGGGCTGCGCTGTGCGGCGTCCGGCGCAAGGCCCACCATCTCCAGCAGAGCCGCCACACGGGCGTCCATTTCGTCCTTCGGGCACACATGATGCACCTGCAATACTTCTTTGAGCATGGCGCCCACGCTCATGCGCGGGTTCAGCGAGGAGTATGGGTCCTGAAATACCATCTGCACGCTGCGGCGCGCGGCCTGCAGGCGTTTGCCCTTCAGCGCGGTAAAATCCACGCCGTCCAGCAGTACGGTGCCCGCGTCCGGGTCGTAGATGCGGATGATGGTTTTGGCCAGCGTGCTTTTGCCGCAGCCGCTTTCGCCCACAAGGCCCAGGCATTCACCCGGGTAGATAGCAAGGTCCACATCGTCCACGGCCGTCACCGCCTGCTGGGGGCGGCGCATCAGGATGTCCAGCAGGCCTTGCTTTACGGGAAAGCGCAGGCTCAGCCCGCGCACCTGCAGCAGGGGCTCTTGTGCGTTATTGCGGTTTTCCACAGTCATCCTCCTCTCGGCAGGGGCCGTCCGCGAAATGGCAGCGGCAGGTGTGGCCGGGGCCGACCTCCCGCTCGGCGGGAGGCTGGCTGAAGCACACGTCCTGCGCCCGCGCGCACCGTGGGGCAAACGGGCAGCCCACGGGCATCTCGCCCAGATTCGGCGGCGTGCCCGGTATGGCGGAGAGCGGCTCGCCCTTGCGTTTATTCACGGGCAGCGAGGCCAACAGGCCGCGGGTATACGGGTTCTGCGGGTGTGCGAACAGTTCCCGCGTGGGGCCAAGCTCCATGATATGACCGCCGTACATCACCGCGATGCGGTCGCAGATCTGCGCGGCCACGCCCAGGTTGTGCGTCACAAGCACCATGGCCATGCCGTATTCGTCCTTCAGCTCCCGCAGCAGCTGCAGGATCTGGGCCTGGATGGTCACATCCAGCGCCGTGGTCGGTTCGTCCGCCAGCAGCAGCTTGGGGTTGGAGGCCAGTGCGATGGCAATGACCACGCGCTGGCGCATGCCGCCGGAGAACTGGTGCGGATATTCCCGCATGCGCTGCTCCGGGTTGGGAATGCCCACGCGCCGCAGCAGCTCCACGGCACGGGCGTGCTTTTCCTCGCCGGAAAGCCCGGGGTCCTTGAAGGATTCCGTTATCTGCTGGCCGATGCGCAGCACCGGGTTCAGCGCCACCATCGGCTCCTGGAAGATCATGCCGATCTCTTTGCCGCGCACGGCGGTGAGGGCCTTTTCGGAGAGGCCCACAAGCTCCTGCCCGCGGTAGCGGATGCTGCCGCCCGCAATGCGTCCCGGGCGGTGAATGAGCCCGATGAGGGATTTGCAGGTGATACTCTTGCCGCTGCCGCTCTCTCCCACAAGGCCGAACACCTCGCCCTCCCGGATGGAAAAGCTGACGCCGTCCACGGCCTTGAGCGCGCGTTTGCCGGAGGAATAGAAATAGGTTTTCAAATCCCTGACTTCGAGCAATACGGGTTTATCCATGTCAATGCCCCTTTACTTGGAAAAACTTTGCAAGACCGTCGCCCAAAAGGCTGAGCCCCACGCCCGTGACGGCCAGGAAGATGCCGGGAAAAATGCTGATCCACGGCGCGTTGAACAAAAAGGAACGGCCGCCCGAAATAATGGCGCCCCACTCCGGGGTGGGGGGCTGTACGCCAACGCCCAGAAAGCTGAGCCCCGCACCCATGAGCATGCACATCAATATGTCTGAAACCGCGTATACGATGGCGCCGGAGATGACGTTGGGAAGAATATGCCGGAACAGGATGCGCAGGTGGGAATAGCCCAGCGTACGCGCGGCCTGCACATATTCAGCGTTTTTTTCCACCATGACGGCGCTGCGCACCAGGCGCGCGTAGCTCGTCCATCCCACCAGCCACATGGCCAGGTACATATTGCCGATGCCGGGCCCCAGCACCGCCACGATGGCGATGATGAGCACGATGACGGGGAAGGACATCATTACATCCACAAGGCGCATGAAAAGCGTGTCCAGAATGCCGCCGAAATAGGCCGTGAACAGGCCGATGAGCGTACCAACGACGAACGGGATGCTGGCGGCCGCCAGGCCGATGACAAGGTCATACCGGGTGCCCCAGATGACGCGGGCGAAAATATCCCGCCCCAGCTCGTCGGTGCCCCAGATATGCTCTGCCGAAGGCGCGGCGAGCATGGCCGTGAGGTTCTGGTCTGTGGGGGATTGGCTTGCGATGAGCCCCGGAAACAGCGCCGTGAACACCACGCAAAGCAGGATCAAGCACCCTGCGGTGAGCGAAAGGTTGCGGCGAAGCACGTTCCATACGGTGCGCCGTTGCGTTGCTTTTACAGCTTCTGCCTGCATCTGTGCGCCTCCTTTACTGCAGCTTGACGCGGGGGTCAAGCACGGAATACAAAATATCGGTGAGCAGGTTCACCGCCATGATGATAACGGCAAACAGGATAACGCAGCCCTGTACGGCGGGGTAATCCCTCGCCAGGATGCTGGACATGATCAGTGAGCCGAGCCCCGGCAGAGAGAACACCGTTTCGATGATGACGCTGCCGCCCAGCATGCTGGCGATGCCGATGGAAAAAAGCGTGGTGGTGGAGATCATTACGTTGCGCAGGATGTACCACACGCGCACGCGCATGGGTGCAAGGCCCTTGCTGCGGGCAAAATCCACATAGTCGATGGTGAAAATCTGCGCCACCTCGTTCTGCATATTGCGGATGAGCAGCGCCGAGATGCCCAGCGACTGCGTGAACGCCGGCAGGATGAGGGACCACACATGCTCGCCGAGGGTATCGCCCCAGCCGGAGATGGGGAACCAGTGCAGCTTCAGCCCGAAGAAATACATCAGAAGGATGCCGACCCAGAACGCAGGCACCGCCATGACGACCAGCGCCGAGGTATTTATGGCCTTTCCGGCGGCGTTGTGCTTGTTCACACCCGAAAAATAACCGATGGGCAGCGCCAGCAGCATCGTGAACAGGGCCGTCATGCCCGTGAGCGAGGCCGTCACCTGAAAGCGGCGCGCCAGGATCTGCGAAACAGGCTCGCCGCTGAGGATGGATTCCCCGAAATCCAGCCGCAGGCAGTTTTTCATAAACAGGAAAAACTGCTCATAGATGGGCTTGTCGATGCCCATCTTGGCATGGAGCATGGCGCGTGATTCTTCGGTGGCGCGCGCGCCGAGCATCACGTCGGCCGGGTCGCCCGGGATAAAGCGGATCAGCGCGAAGATCAGCACCATCACCAGCAGCAGCACCGGGATCATCTGCAGCACCCGCTTTAAAATGTAATTGATTTCTTTCACGGACATCTCCCCCGACAAAAAAGATATGCGAAAGCCCTCCGCCGTCGGAGAGCCTTCGCAATTGGATCGCTCTTTTCCGCTTTAATGCGACAAAGTTAACTTACAGTAAATTATAGCAAACACAAACCAATTGTCAAGCTAAAATGTAACGGCCAGTACAACAGCGGGCGCATCGCCCACGTTGTAAAAATCATGCAGCACGCCGGGCGTCACGCGGATGGTGTCTCCCGGGCCGAGCAGCTCCTCGCCGCCCGCGCGCAGCGCGCGGATGCGCCCCGCGATGACAAAGCATACCTCGGTGTAAAGGTGGCTCACCATTTTGCCGCTGGAGGAGCAGCCGGGCTGCAGCGTGCACAGCACCATCGTCACGTCGCCCGCGTGGCCCGGGGCAAGCTGCTGCGCGTTCAAAAGCTGGTAGCGGACGCCCGGAAGATCAATGGGCATTGTGCGCCGGCCGTCCGGCGGCAGCACGCAAAAGCCGCTCTCTCCGGCGTCGTCGCCGGTTTCGCCGCGGCTTCCGGCCGTGTAATCGGAATTGTTCATCAGGCTCACAAGCGAGACGTCCAGCGCCTGCGCAATGGCCCGCAGCGCGTCCAGAGACGGGTTTTTGATGCCGCGCTCCAGCTGGGAAAGGAAGCTGACGGTATACCCTGTTTTTTCACTGAGCTGGCGCAGAGTGAAGTTTTTCCGGCGCCGCAGCTCGCGGATGGATTCCAGCATAACATGCACCTCGTTTCACCGATATTGTACGGGATGCGGCGGCGTTTTGCAAGCCCCGATTTTGCATTCAAAAAACAAAAAAGAGTATCTTTATACATATTTTCTATTGACAGGGCGCAGCCGGAGATTTATAATTTGGTTTAACTTCCAGTTAAAAAACAAGCGCTTACGGCAGGAACAGGGTGGGGCCGGGCGCGGGGAAGAAAAAACTTGTGAAGGAGTTTTCAATATGAAAAAATTGATCGCCAGCCTTTTGGCGGCGGCCCTGCTGGCAGCGGGCCTTGCCGGCTGCGGCGGCGCGCCCGCCTCCTCCGGCGGCGCGGCGGCCTCGGGTGCGGCGTCCGCCTCCTCCGGCGCGGCGGACGCGGGCATTGCGCAGCAGATCGTCGTTGCACGCAATAAGGACGCCGCTCTTGTGGACCCGACGCAGACCTCCAACGCCACGGACCTGATGACTGTGGCCTGGAACTTTGAAGGCCTTGTGTTTCCGGCCAATGACGGCACCGCCATCGAGGGCGCTTTGGCCGAGAGCTGGGACGTTTCCGAGGACGGCCTGACGTACACCTTCCATCTGCGCGACGGGCTGAAATTCTACAATGGCGACGCTGTTACGGCAGAGGATATCCTGTATTCTCTCAACCGTGCCATCGACCCGGAAAAATCCATCTTCGCGGGCTTTCTGACGGCCATCGCGGGCATTGAATGCCCCGACGACACGACGGTCGTTGTGACGCTGAAGGCCCCGACGCCGGACTTCCTGTCCAATTTCACAATGCCCTGCTGCGCCATTGTCCAGAAGGACAGCGGCGAGAGCGGCGACTATAAGGACCTCGTCACCTGCGGCCCGTATTATATTGCCGACTGGGTGAAAGACCAGTACATGCTGTTCAAAAAGAATCCCAATTACTACGACCCGTCCAAGGCTGTTACCGAGGAGATCAAGGTGACCGTCGTGGCGGATGATTCCACCCGCCTGATGGAGTTCCAGAACGGCGACATCGACCTGATGATGAGCACGCCGCGCAACAATCTGCCCCAGCTCAGCGCGGACAGCAACTATAAGGTAGAAGCCTTTGACACCGTAACGGTGAATTACATCGGCTTCAATGTGGAGGCTGAGGCGGTCTCCAGCAAGGAAGTGCGCCAGGCGCTGGCGTATGCCACCAATGTGGATGATCTGATCGTAGGCGCGAACCAAGGGTACGCCCAGCGCGTCACCACCTTTACCGACAATCTGGACGTGCTGCGCAACACCGGGCTGGAGGGCTACACCCACGATGTGGAAAAGGCGAAATCCCTGCTGGCGGATGCGGGCTATGCCGACGGCCTGACGCTCACGCTGAGCATCACCTCCGGCAATACCACGGAGGCACAGATCGCCGCCATTCTAAAGGAGCAGTGGGCGCAGGCGGGCGTGACGCTGGAGGTCACCCAATACGACGCGGCCACGCTTACCGCCATGAAGAAAAACGGCGAGTATCAGGTGGGCCTGACCAATCTGGGTCGCACGGGCCCGGACAGCGCCTTGGCATTGTCTTTCATTGTGTACAACCCAATCACCAACGGTATGTATACCGGCTGGCAGAATGATGAGTGCGAGAGCCTTTATCTGGCCTCCTGCTCCGAGCTGGACGTTGAAAAACGTGCGGAGATGTGGGCGCGCATGCAGGAGATCGAGCTGGACGAAGCGCCTCTCATCCCCACCTATGTGAACCAGGACGTCTATGCCATGCACAGCAATGTGTCCGGCGTGCAGTATAACCTGTTCCTGGGCATCCTGCCTTATACCATGCAGAAAACGGTCTGAGCGCGAAAAATCGTGCACGGCGCAGGATAAAGGATAAAAAGCAGCCCCGCCCCCAGCGGCCGAACGGCCTTTGGGGACGGGGCTTTTGCCGTCCGGATGCAGGGACGGGGAGGACGCTGATGGGCGGCGCGTTTTTCAAAGCCCTGTGACGGGGACGGGCGCGCGCAGGACCATGGACTCCGGTGTGACGGCGCAGTCGTAGGCCAGTACGCGTACTCCTGCGTCCCGTGCGGCGCGCAAGGCGTCTGCGAAAGCAGGGTGCGTGCGCCGGTTGGGCGCGAAGGCGGCTGCGGGAGAAAATTGAACGACGAACAGCACGCAGCACGCAAAGCCCTGCGCCGCGGCGCGTGAAAGGCCCTCCAGATGCTTTATGCCGCGCAGCGTGGGCGCGTCGGGGAACAGCGCCGTGCCGTCCTCCTCCAGCGTGACGCCCTTCACCTCTGCAAGGCACCGGCGCCCGCCGTGTTCCAAATAAAAGTCAAAACGGGAATCGCCCCAGGTGTATTCGGGGCGCAGTACGCTGGGAATCCAGCCTAACCCGCCGGAGGCCAGAAATTCCCGTGCCGCCGCATTGGGCGCCTGGCTGTCGATGTTCAGCAGAAGCGCGCCCTTCTGCACGGCGATAAGGTCGAATTTTGTCTTGCGCTTTGCGTCCGCGCCGAACCGCTGCAGCCATACCGGAGCGCCGGGCAGCAGCAGCTCGGCACAGCGTCCGGTATTTTTCACATGGCAGGTTTGCACGCCGTCCGCGGTTTCCACCTGTGCAAGGAAGCGGTTGGGCCGGGAAACGAAGCGTCCCGGGACCACATTGGAGTACTGCATCGCAGATTGTCCTTTCCGGCCGTCCGTCAAAGATGACCGTATGTATATTTTTATGAAACATTCCGGATGGTATATTACACCCTGACGCCGCGCAGCGGCCCCAACAAAACCGCATGTGCTGCGGTTTTGCATGGTTCAATGTTCTCAAAGCCCTGTGCGCCAGCACAGGGGCGTGTGCCGTGCACACGCGCAGCCGCACAAGCGGCGGCTTTGGGGTTATTATACCCTGACGCCGCGAAAACAAAAGCCCCGTCCCCGGGCGGGGAACGGGGCGATTCGGTTCAGCGTACAGTTGTCACGCGCAGGGAGATGTCTTCTTTTTCTTTGGGCTCAGGCTCGTCTTTGATAGAGCCAAAGGGCATCTGCGCCACCAGTCGGTAGCTTTCAGGTAAGCCGAACAGCGCGCGGACGTCTTTGTCGATGATGGGATTATAATGCTGCAGCGACGCCCCCACGCCCAGCTCCCGAAGGCCGCTCCAAACACTGAGCTGAAGCATGCCGCTGGACTGGAGTGCCCAGCCGGGGAAGTTGGCGGCATACAGCGGAAACTGTGCCTGAAGCGCCTGCACTACGGCTTCGTCGTAAAAATAGAGCACCGTGCCCGCGCCTGCCCGAAAGCTGTCGATCTTTTCACGGGCGACCTTGCCGCCGAAGGCGTCATAAACTGTATTCCACAGCATGTCCTGCTTTTCACCCAACGCCACGACGACCCGCGAGCTCTTCATGTTGAATGCGTCGGGAACAAGCTCTGCAAGCTTTTCCACCAGCGCGGTCACCTGGGCCTCGCTCACGGGCAGCTCTTTCCCAATGCTGTAGTAGCTCCTGCGTTTTTCCAGAGATTCGATGATCTTCATTTCAATGGCCTCTTTTGTAAAATTATTTGTATTTGCTCTGTTTGCCGCAGAACAATGTGTTAGCTTTGTCTAACTTTATTATATACTAATATAGTGTGAATTGCAAGCGGTTTGCATAAAATCCGGAAATTTTACCGGCGGATGAGGCCAAAAATGCCGCCCGCATCGGCTGCGGGCGGCTGCGAAAATCAAGGGGCGGGGGAACGGTGTGTCATTTGGCGCTGTTGTATGCGCTGGGCATCCAGGGGTACAGTTCCCCGGCGCGGTCCGTATATGCTTTCAGGTCCCGCATCTGCGCGGCGACGTGCGGCATATCCATGCGCTTCACGATCTCGCCGATCAGCTCCGCTCCTTCGCCGGCCAGAGCTTTGCGCGTGGCCTCGTCGGGAATGGCGGTGGTGGGCATGTGGTCCATGGGGTCTGCGAAGCAGTACCCCGCGGAGCCGCTCTGATAGGCCAGTGCGAACAGATCGTTGAAAGGCGCGCAAGTCTGTGTATGCGGCGCGCTGTATTCAGTGGTGAGGGGCACGTCCTCCAGACGCCCCAGAAGCTGATAGGCACCCACAGTAATGGCGTGGAAAGCGTCCATGGACTTGAACAGGTCTTTGGCGGACTTGAACATCTGCATGCTCAGGTCGATGTACAGGATGGGTACGCCCGTCTCATCGAAGAAATCGCGCACCATGGGGCTGCACGTCATGTGTGCGGGCCCGTGAAAGCTGATGTAGACCTGCCGCTTGAAGCCCTGGCGAAGAAGGCTGTGGGCAATGGCGCTCAGGTAGTCGATGCCCTGGCGAACGCTCACCTGAACGGTACCGCGGCCGGAGGCTGTGGCACCGGCGTAGAAATAAGGCAGGCCCGTCAGCACCAGGCCGTCGCAGGCCTCGGCCATTTTCAGGGCGAAAGCCTCGCTGATGACGGTCTCGCTGTCCAGCGGCAATCCGCCGTGCATCTCCACCGTGCCCACCGGCACGATGATGATATCGTTGCTTTTTAAGTATTCATCTACCTCGCTGTTGAGCAGCTTGGGCAGAAAACGGGTGCGAAGTTCCATGGCAAGGTTACACTCCTTTTGCGTTGATAAAGCGCGGCGGCCGGCATTACTGTGCAGATTTTGCGGCTTTGCTGGCGGCCATTTTGGCGCGGATCTCGGGCGTGATGTTCCACACAAAGCGGAATGCGATCCAGGAGCCGACAAGGAAAATACCGGGGACAAGCACGCACAGCGCCTTGATGCCGGTAAGCGTGCCTGCGGACTGGGCGGCCAGGTTGGCGTCGTAGCCGATCCAGCCCAGTGCCAGCACGGCGGCGGAGTTGCCGACGGTTTGGCCGATGCGGCGGGACAGGTTGAAGGTGCCGTAGATGGAGCCTTCGGTGCGCTTGCCCGTCAGAAGCTCATTGTAGTCGATGGCTTCGCCCACGAGGCCCCACTGCATCAGGATGGACACGCTTGCAATACCGCTGGCCATCGTGCTCCAGACGAGGTAGACGATGGCAGGAACAGAGAACAGCATCATGACGGCGAACAGGCCCATATACAGGCCGCAGCCGATGAGCAGACAGGTGCGGATGACCTTTTCCAGGCCGAATTTTTCAGCGAGCTTGGGCATGATGAGCAGGGCGACGATGCTCAGCGGCATGGAGACAACGCTGGCAAGGCTCATAATGCCGATGTTGCCCAATACATCGGAGTACATATAGGTGCCCAGTGTGGAACCTACATACTGCATGCAGCAGATACATACGCCGTGGATGCAAAGCGCAAGAAACGCGCGGTTCTTTTTGAAAACGGAAAGGATATCGGTAAATTTGACATTGGCGGCTTCTTCTTTGGGCGTATCCGCGACATTGCGCTCCTCTGTCCAGTAATAGTGCAGGAAGCAGAACACGAAGCCGATGGACGCGCAGATGGCGGCGCCGATGCCGAAAGCCTTGGAAGTGTCGCCGAATTTGGCCAGCAGCTGCGGCAGGATCATCATTGGGATCACGTTGCCGATCATGGAACCAAAACCGCGGGCAGAGGACAGGGCGGCACGCTCGCCGTCGGTGTTGGCCATGGCGGAAAGCAGCGAACCCATGGGGATGTTGAACATGGTGTAGCAGCCCTCGTAAAGGATCTTGCAGAAGAACAGCACCACAAGCATCGTGTAGCCGTCGAACAGCGTGGGGACTGTCCAGAACACGATAGAGGTGATGGCCAGCAGCGGAGCGGCACGCAGCAGCCAGGGGCGGAACTTGCCGTTCTTATTGTGATGCTTTGCGTACATTTTGTCCATAAGCGCGCCCATCATCGGGTCGTTCACGGCGTCCCAGATGTTCCAGACAAGAAGCAGCGTCGCCAGGACGGCGGTATTGACCTGCAGCACGTTGGTGTAATAGCGGGTGACCATGGCGCCCATCAGCGCAAAGGTCATGCAGCCGCCAAGGTCGCCCATGGCGTAGCCGACTTTGTGCTTGAACGTCAGGCCGCTTTTTTGAGTGGTGGTAGCCATTTTGTGATTCCTCCTGTCATGTTGCGGCATTCCTCCCGGCCGGCAAGGCGCACCGCTGTATCATGGATACAGCATACAACAATTTTGTTGCAATTAAAATTGCAAATGACACATAGATTATTGCATTTATCTTAAAGAAAAGTTAAAATATACACAAAATCAACAATAAAACGAGGTGGGATTTGTGAAGTTGTCTGAGCTGGGGAGAATGCTGGAGAAAGCCGCGGGCGTAGAGGGACGGGAGCTTTCCCCCGGAGAGCGGCAGGCACAGCTGGAAAAATACCGGTTCCGGTTCGTGAACATCTATCAGGAGCTGGAAATGAGCTCCCGTTTTGTAGACACGCACCGGGACGTAAGCCAGGGCGGCGACGGCGTGCAGCTCCACAGCCATACATTTTACGAGATGATATACTGTACCGGCGGCAGTACGCAGTATCTGCTGGGAACGCAGCGGTACCGCCTGCGCCACGGTGACATCGTGCTCATTCCGCCCGGTGTGAGCCACCGCCCCTTGCTGGCCGAAAAAATGGCCGATCCATACAGGCGCTGCGTTGTATGGTTCAGCCAGGAATATGTGGAAAGCGTCCGCCCGATGTGGCCGGAGCTGCTGAAAAACCAGCGGTTCGGGGTGCTGCGCACGGCCAACACCCGTTGGGAGGGAATGGCAAAGCTGTTTGAGGCTGGCTGCGGCGAGGCGGCCCGCGGCGCACCGGGCTGGCAGGCTGTCGTATGTGCCACAACGCTGGAGTTGCTGGTGAACATCGCCCGGGCGCTGGAAGACGTCGACCGTCCCACGCCTCCGGCGGAGGTGCCGGACCTGTTCGACCGTCTGAATCTTTTCATCGAGGAGCATTTGGCGCAGGACGTTACATTGGAGAGAGCGGCGCGGGAATTTTTCGTCAGCAAAAGCACCATCGACCAATTGTTCCGCAAAAAGCTGGGCATCAGCTTTTACCGGTATCTCACGCAGAGCCGTCTCATCGCGGCGAAGGAGCGCATTCTGGAAGGAGAGGCCCTGGGAAGGATCTGCACGGATGTGGGCTTCGCAGACTATTCCACGTTTTACCGGGCGTTCCGGCGGGAATACGGCGTCGCCCCGTCTGATTTCCGCGACTTTAACCGCCTGTGACGCCGCGCGGACAGCCGGCACCGCACTTTTGTGCGCAATGGAAAAAAGGCGCCCCGGCTGGCCGAGGCGCCAGAGGCCGGCGACAAAGCCGCCAGCCTCGGAGGTGAGGGAAACCAAACGCTTTGTGCTGCGCAGGCGTTTATTGGTTTCCCTCACTTCTCCCTTTTGTGCGGTAGAGGCGCTTGCCCGCCCGGCTCATGTCCGGGCGGGCAAACGGGTTTTTAGCCTTTTTCCTGTGCTGCCATGCCCGCGCGGACATGGAGGCTGTATGGCGTCAGTCCAGCGGCGTGCCGCAGTTGCCCGCGCATAGGACTGTTTCCGTCATGGAAATGGTGCGGTTGATGTAGGTGACATCCAGCAGGTCGCCGTAGGCTTCCTCCCCATTGTTGTTTTCGGCCAGCGCTTCTTCATAAGCCTCCTGGATGAGGTTCCAGGTGGTCTGGTCCACTTCGCCGGTGAGCGGAAGGTCCAGCAGCGTCTGCAGGATGAAAACGTTCGATTCCGTTGTCTCGTCATAGATGCCCGTCACGTCCTGGGGCACCAGGTCGCAGTAATAGGCACTCAGAGCGTTGATCCAGATCTGCAGCTGCTCCACGGCGACGCCGCGGCTGCCGGGCACCAGCGTCTGGAAAGGCTGCGGGACGGAGCCCTGAGCCGCGCAGTTGGGGAAAACGTCCTGATAAGCGGCCACGTATTGGTAATAAAGCAGCGTCCAGGTATCCTCGTCGATGACGCCCGTAACAGTCAATCCGCGCGTGCGTTGGAATTCCTCGATGGCGAGGGAGTCCTCTAAAGTGAAAGTGTCGGTGATGTCCGTGGGCTCCAGCAGAAGATCGAATGCGGCGATCAGATTGTAGTAATACAGCGCCGTGCGCACAAAGATATTGGTCTGGCCCACCTCGACAGGCTCGCCCGGATAGGGCACGTCGATAAAGCGGCATTCCAGGTGCTCGGAAAGAAGTGTGTTTTTGTACTCGCTGTAAATACGGTTCCAGGTCGGCTCATCCACCCAGCCGGTAATGGTGAGTTTGAACTGCCGCTGGAACGCCCGCACGGATACCTCCGTCCGGCTGTCAAAATTGCCGTCCCGCGTCAGCGGCGTGACGGAGGCGTATTTCCGCGAAATGACGTTCAGGTAAGTCTGCACGCCCAGCACGGCCTGGCCCTGGCTGCCCCTGCGCAGCACGAAGCCCGGATAAGCAGGCACTTGTTCATCCGAGAGCACCAGTGCGTTTTTCTGGCTGTAAATGGAGTACAGCTCTGTCCAGGTGGCAAGGCCTACCACGCCGTCCTGTGTAAGCCCGAATTTTGCCTGGAACGCGCGTACGGCCGCGGTGGTGGCGGGCCCGAAGATGCCGTCCGCGTTGATCTTGGGGATGGAGGAATAGGAGTAGTGCAGGTACAGCAGGTAAAACTGCATCTGCTGAACGCGCAGGCCGCGGTTGCCCTCCCGCAGCACGACGCCGGGATACGCGCCGAAATAACTGCCGGGGTTGTTGTCGTCATAGGCGGTTTCAAACTGCTTTTCCAGCGCGGCCCAGGTGGCCGGACCAACAATGCCGTCCGCCGTCAGGCCGAAGGTGTTCTGGAACGCGATGACGGCGCTGCGCGTCTGTGCGCCGAAAATACCGTCGGGTACGATATTGGGGATTGTGGGATAGAACGTTTGCGCAAGGTAGCTCAGGTAATACTGCACGGCCGCCACCTGTGCGCCCACGGCGCCCTGCTGGATAGAACCTGTGCCGCTGCCGGGCGCGTCGCCGCTTCCGCCGGGATACGGTTCGGATTCGCTGCCCAGCTCCGCCAGCTTTTTCACCGCTACATAGATATAGCTGATTTTATACCAGGTGGACTTTCCGACGACGCCGTCCTGCGTCAGATTGAATATCTTCTGGAACGTGCGCACGGCCGACTGTGTCGTTGCGCCGAATACGCCGTCCACCGACTGCTGGCCGATGGCCGGATAGTTTTTTGCGATGCGGTTGAGCTGCCGCTGGATGATGCTCACGTTGTTGCCCGTACTGCCCAGACGCAGCGGCGTGCCGGGATACGAGCTGGGAATGGCGCGGATGTCGTTGGTGGTCACCAGTTCAAAATTGTTGCCGTAGTACCGGCGCAGGATCTGGATGGGGGAAAGGCCGCTTTCCGCCAGGCTTACGGTGCCCCACTGGCTCATCCCCTTGCAGGTGACGGTGGTGCCGTTGCAGTATTCGGCATAATAGGGGGCAAAATCACCCACGCGGCGCAGGTAAGTGTTGAAGATGTCATCTACAATGCGGCTGATGTTTGTAAAGATGTTACGGCCGGAAACGTAATACTGGTCGTACTGGGTGGAGTTGGTAATGTTGAAGTTGTAGCCTTTACTGGGATACCATTCGGTGTAAACGCGGTTCAGCGCCAGAGAGATCTGGGCGTAGATGTTGGCACGGATGGCATTTTCGGGCCAGGTGGGGTAGATCTCGCTGCTGCAGACGTTTTTGATGTAATAGGGGAAACTGACCGTCTCATTGGCGGCGCTGTTCTGCGGCTTGCCCAGATGCACGGTGATGTACTGGGGGATGAATACGCTTTGCAGCACCAGAGGCTGCGTGGCACAGGTGGAGAGCGGCGCGGGGCCGCTGGCGGAGCCGCCGCGGATGGCGGGCGCGGGGATGGTGGTGTGCAGGATGTCCTGCTGGGCCTTGCGGGAGGTGGAACCGGTGTCCGCCGTGACGGCTGTGGGCGAAACCGCCTGGGAGGAAAAAATAGGAAGCATGCTGATGGGCGCGTACGCCTCCACGCCGGAATATACCTGTACGCCCTCCAGAAGAATGTCGGAGTAGCCGTCGGCATATGCCTCCACGTCATAGGCGGCCCAGGCTTGCTGGGTGCTGGCCGGGTCCAGCGAGATGGATCGGTCCGGTGCGTCCAGCGTGACGGGCTGTGTCAGACCGTCCTCGTCCGTTACCAGCTCGATCTCCAGCACGCGGACGCCGTTCACTGTCTGCGAAATGACCACACGGCCCTGCACGGGCAGAGCTTCGCGGGCGCTTTCAAGCTTTACGAAAAGAGTACCTTGTTCCATAATGCGTTCTCCTTCATTGCGCGGCAGGCGGGCCCGGCCGAATCGCCGGAGGGAAGGGGGAGACAAAATGCCGGGACAGCCCGGCAGAACCCCAGGCCCGGCGCCGCATTTCAAAGAGGGGCAAGTGCCGCCCGCTCTCATATCATTGTATGGAGAAGCGCGGTGCAAGGTGCATGCGCGCGGGGAAAGAAAAAGGCGCGGGCTCGGGAGCCGGCGCCTTTGAAAAACCTTTGTGTACGCCGCTCACCGCAGCCGCGCCGAGACGACGTATTTTTCCGTATCCGAGACCGCGACGTCCACCGCAAGGCACGGCGGCATCAGCGCGGCCAGGCGTTCCGGCTCCAGCATGGGCCGGCTCACGCCGCGGGCCGCGCCCGCGTGGTGGCGGTGCAGCGCCGCAAGGCTCATGCCATGGGCCACAGTGAGCCGCCCGCCGGGGGAGAGGCAGGCGGATAAGCGTGCCAGCAGCCGGGCGGGGTGGGCGAAATGGGGGAACGCATTGTATACCACACAGCAGTCGTACCTGCGCGGAAGGGCAAGCTCCTCCACGTCGCCGCACAGTACCTCCACGCGGGGGTCGCGCAGCTTGGAAACGGCGATGCGTGCCATTTCAGGCGAGATGTCCACCCCTGTCACCCGCGCCGCGTCCCGGGCCAGGTAATCGCCAAACAAAACACCGGTGCCGCAGGCTACGTCCAGCACCGAAACGCCTGGCCGCACGCCCGCCGCGTCCAGGATGAAGGCGATCTTGCTGTCGCTGCGCACCATGCGCGCATCCCATTCCGGCGCGCGGGCGTCAAAATATGCGATGATCTCACGCTTGTTCATGCTGTCGTCCTTTCCATGAAAAACGGGGCCTGCAAAACAGGCCCCGTATATTTTGGGCGGGGTGCGCCGTATTGGTTATTTGCCCTCGGCTCTTGCCATGGCAAGCCGGAAATCCCGCGTATCGGTGAAGATCTCGCCCGTATAGGGGTTTTTCTTTTGTGCGAGGGAACGCTTGATGATGACCGCCAGTACGATGACGTTCGCCGCCAGCGCCAGAATGGCGACCACGCCCTGCATCGTGGGGTCGGCGGCAGAGGGGCGCACCGCGGCGTCCATAAAGCCGTCCGCATACAGCACAGGGATGGTGGTGAACACGCTGGCGTCCTGGAACAACGGGAACACCTGGGCGAACATGCACCACAGCGCCAGTGTGTTGGCGCGGTTCTGAATCCATCCGCCCTTGTTCCACAGCGCGTTGGCGAACGTAGGCGCCAGAAGCAGCGCCAAGCCGCAGTACCACGCGTGGGTGGGCAGGTTGTTGTAGGTATACTCGAAGTTCCACAGGTCATAGGCGATGATGAACAGCCAGGTCATGTCCGGCCAGAGCATGTCGTCGTGCTTTTTGGAAGAGTAGATGCCCCACCAGCCCGTCATGCAGAGGATGTTCAGGATACCGGCGATGCCGTTTACCCAGTTCCACCAGCCGCCGTACAGCCAAACGTTCTCGCTGGAGAGCCACCAGCGGTCTCCGGTCTCAGCCAGGGCCATTGCGCCGCGGATGCCGGATTCAAAATCGCTGCCCACGGCGATGAGGATATTGATGGCGACGATGACGAAAGGAAAAACCTTGAACCACTGCGTCTTTCCTATGCTCCATTTATACTTCAGCATCATAAACCCGATGCAGCCCGCGGTGGCGGCGTACAGCTTGGCGTAGTGGAACCAGCTGTTCATATGCGTGTAGGTGGGGTTGTTCAGCGCCCACTCCGCGCCCATGGCCGCGCCCGCGTAAATGGCGATAAAATATACCGTCAGTGCGGCGGGAAGCGCCAGGAAGAAGAAGATACCGCCCTTTTTGGAGCGGCGGGCCAGTTCGTTGGCCGCGATGAGGCCCACAAAGACGAGAGCCCAGCCCAAAAGCTGGAAGCCGGCGTTTTCGCCGTAGATCTGAAATAACATGATACGGTTCCTCCCTTGTTTTTGGCGGCAGCGCCGCCGTGTACCCGGTCAAAGGCGCGTCCCTAGCACGCCTCGATCTCCTTGATATTGATCTCATTCCCGCTGACGAGATGCGTGCGCGGGCTTTGGCAGAAAGGGCACGTTTTGCCGTGCTCCACCGTGGCGTAGGTGCTGCCGCAGTCCTCGCACAGGGTAACGGCGGGCAGCGCCTCGATGGCGAGGCGCGAGCCGTTCAGCAATTGCGATCTGGCCGCCGCCCAGTGCCAGCAGTCCTCCAGATAAGTATGCACCACGCCGGAGACCTCACCCAGCTCCAGCGTCACCGTGGAGACGCGGCGCAGCTTGTTCTGCCGCCCAACCTCCTCGATGCTGTCGATGATATGGAATACGATCCCAAGCTCATGCATCGTCTCAGCCGTCCTTTTTGCCGAAGCGGATCTTCATTTCACGCTTGATCATATAAGGCAGAATAGCCTTGAATTTATCCTCCGAACGCACCATCCTGCTGCATTCGGGAAGCTCCCGGTTCAGATGGATGGCGTCGAACTCGCACTTGGTGGTGCAAAGCCCGCAGCCGATGCACTTGTTGGGGTCCACCACCGAAGCGCCGCAGCCCAGGCAGCGCGCGGTTTCGGCCTTCACCTGCTCCTCGGTAAAGGTCTTGTGCGCGTCCCGGAAGGAACGGCGGTAGTCGATGCGCTCGTCCATGCCCGCGCTCTGGCGTGCACCGTTGTCGTAGCTCTCCAGCGCAAGGCTTTCCTTGTCCAGCTCCTTGAACTGGCGGCGGTTACGGCCGATGGTCAGGCTGGCGTTTTCGTGTACAAAGCGGTGCAGCGATTCCGCGCCCTGCTTGCCGGCGGCAATGGCGTCGATGGCGAATTTGGGGCCGGTGTACACATCGCCGCCTACAAATATGTCCGGCTGCGCCGTTTGGTAGGTGAGCGGGTCCGCCACGGCGGCGCCGCCGCGTCCCAGCTCTACTTTTGCGCCGTCCAGCAGGCTGCCCCACCGGATGCTCTGGCCAATGCTCAGAAACACATGTTCACAGGGAACGGTAATGGTATCGGCCTCGTCATATCTGGGGCAGAAGCGGCCGTTTTCATCAAACACGGAAACGCATCGTTTCAGAACGATGCCGGTCACCCGGCCGGCTTCCGCAAGAATCTCCTTCGGGCCCCAGCCGCAGCGGATGGCCACGCCCTCATCTTCGGCCTCTGCTGCTTCCTCGGCGGAGGCGGGCATGCTTTCCCGCGGCTCCAGGCAGTACATGGAAACTTCTGCAGCGCCGCAGCGGACGCTGGTGCGGGCCACGTCGATGGCCACGTTCCCGCCGCCGATGACAACGGCCCGGCCCTCCACGGGGTACGTTTCGTTTTCCGCGACGGCGTGCAAGAAGTCCACGGCGGTCATCACACCCGCGGTGTCCTCGCCGGGAATGCCCGCGCTGCGGCCGTCCTGGCAACCAATGGCCACGTAGAAAGCCTTATAGCCCTCCCGGCGCAGCGTGTCCAGCGTTATGTCGCGCCCCACTTCCACGCCGCAGCGGATGTCCACGCCCATCTGGCGCAGCACCTCGATCTCCGCGTCCACGACGTCCTTTTCCAGCTTGTAGGAGGGGATGCCGTATACCAGCATGCCGCCGGGACGCTCGTTTTTCTCAAATACCGTGGGCTTATAGCCGCGCTCGGCCAGATAATATGCACAGGAGAGGCCGGCCGGGCCGGCGCCGATGACGGCGATCTTTTCCGCGAAGCCGCCCCGGTTCGTGGGTGCGACCACCGGCGGCACATACCGCGTGGCGGCGTTCAGGTCCTGCTGGGCAATAAATTTCTTTACCTCGTCGATGGCAACGGCCTGATCCACGGTGCCGCGGGTGCAGGCGTCCTCACAGCGGCGGTTGCACACGCGGCCGCATACGGCGGGGAAGGGATTCTCTTTTTTTATAAGCGCCAGCGCGTCGGTGTAGCGGCCTTGCGCGGCCATTTTCAGGTAGCCCTGCACGGCGATGTGCGCGGGGCAGGCCGTTTTGCAGGGGGCCGTGCCGGCGTCGTAGCAATTGATGCGGTTGTTGTCGCGGTAATCGACGTCCCATTTTTCCGGGCCCCACTTCACGGCGTCGGGCAGCTCCTGCCGGGGATATTCCACCGGGCCGTTTTGGGTGCACAGCTTTTGCCCCAGCTTGACGGCGCCCGCGGGGCAGTATTCCACACAGCGGCCGCAGGCAACGCAGTTTTCGGTTTTCACCTTCGCCACATAGGCCGAACGGCTCATATTAGGCGTGTTGAACAGCTGGCTGGTGCGCAGGGCGTTGCAGATGTTGACGTTGCAGTTGCAGATGGCAAAAATTTTGTTCTCGCCGTCAATGTTGGTGATCTGGTGCACAAACCCGTTGTCCTCGGCGCGCCGCAGGATCTCCAGCACCTCGTCGTAAGTAACATAATGGCCCTTTTTGGTCTCCACCAGATAATCGGCCATATCGCCCACGCCGATGCACCAGTCCTCCGGGTCGTCGGCGCAGCCCTCGCCCATGCGGGCGCGGGACATGCGGCAGGAGCACGGGCTGGCCGCGTATTTGCCTTCGTATTTTTTCAGCCAGTGGGAAATGTGCTCGATATCGGCGGACCGGTTCTCTGTTTCAATGGCTTTTTCCACGGGGATGACGTGCATCCCGATGCCCGCGCCGCCCGGCGGAACCATGGCGGTGATGTGCTCCAGGGGCAGGAAGGTCATGCGCTCAAAAAAAGCCGTCACCTCGGGATTGTCCTGGATCTGCTGCTTGTGCATATTGAAAAATTCCGCGCTGCCGGGTACGAACATCGGCAGAACGTACTGCTTTTCATGCCGTTCGTTTTCCCAGTTGTACTCCAGCAGGCCCACGCAACTCATCTGGTACAGCAGCGGTTCCAGCTCTTCGGCGGGCTTGCCCGTGGCTTTTACAAGCTCGGACAGCGTCATGGGCTTGCGCACCTTCATCTTCAGGGCGACATCCGCCATTTCATCCGTCACCACGCCCGCCAGGCCCCAGTATTCCGGGTCTTCCGCCGTCAGGCCGTGCAGCTTGGCGGGAATGCGGTCTGTGATCATACGCCCCAGTTTTAAAATTTTCTCCCGGGGCTGCGCGTCCTTTGGAATGGAAAAGGGCAGTTTGCTCTCGTCCAGGGGGAAATGTGTCTCGCTCATATCCGGCATCCTTTCTCTGTGCGGTCGCGGTTCAGCCGCGCCAGGCTTTTACTTCGGCGCGCAGCCAGTCGGCCCATTCGTCCACGCCCTCGCCTGTCTTGGCGCAGATGGGGATGACCCTGGCGTTCGGGTTGCGCATGCGGATGTTTTCTCTGCATTTCTCCATGTCAAAATCAAAGTAGGGCAGCACGTCCGTTTTATTGATGAGAACCACGTCGCAGATCTGGAACATCAGCGGGTACTTGAGCGGTTTGTCGTCGCCCTCGGGCACCGACAGGATGGCCGCGTTTTTCACCGCGCCTGTGTCGAACTCCGCCGGACATACCAGATTGCCCACGTTTTCCAAAACAGCAAGCTCCACGTCGCCCGCTGCAAGGCCGTCCAGGCCCTGGCGCGTCATATCCGCGTCCAGATGGCACATACCGCCCGTGTGCAGCTGAATGGATTTAACGCCCGTCGCCGCAATGGTACGCGCGTCCACATCGGAGTCGATGTCCGCCTCCATCACACCGATCTTGAATTCGTCACGCAGACGCTCGATGGTGCGCGTCAGGGTGGTCGTTTTGCCGGAGCCGGGCGAGCTCATCAGGTTGAGCAGAAAGATCCTCTTTTCTTTCAGCTCCCGGCGCAAAAGCTCGGCGCGCTGGTCGTTGTTGGCGAATACGCTCTGTTTGATCTCCAAAATCCTCACTTCGTCCACAGGTATCTCTCCCTTGTTTGCTTGATAGCGTGGCTATACCAATCTTCGTCAATAGTTTAACATTCCTGCTTCGGCCCGTCAATCGGCCGTCTCCCTTTTTGTGAAAGTGTGGTATAAAGCGGGCTTGTACTCTGGCAAAATGTATGATAAAATCAAAAAGTGATATGTGGTACAACCAATACCAGAAGGGGAGGCACACAATGGAATTTGCAAAGCTGTCCGCTCCCAGCCTGAAGGACCTGTTTGTCCAGCAGCTGCAGGGGATGATATTGTCCGACGAGCTGCCCATGGGTACACAGCTTCCGCCTGAGCGGGAACTGGCCCAGCAGATGCAGGTGAGCCGCGCCGTGGTGAACGGCGGTCTGGCGGAGCTGGCCCAGCAGGGCTTTCTGGAGGTGCGGCCGCGGCAGGGAACTTTCGTGGCGGATTACCGACGCAAGGGGAACCTTTCCACGCTTATCGCCATCATGGAGTATCAGGGCGGCGTGCTGGGCAAGGATGAGATACGCTCTATTCTGGAGGTGCGGCGCGCGCTGGAGCATCTGGCTGCGCAGCGTGCCATCCGTTATGCCTCGGATGAAGCGCTGGCACGCCTGGGGGATATTGTGGCGCGCATCGCCGCAGCGCAGAACAACGCGCAGGCGGCTGAGGCGGCCTTTGCCTTCCAGCACGAGCTTGCGCTTGCGGGCGGCAACAGCATTCTGCCGCTCATCTACTATTCGTTCAAGGCGCCCGTTATCACCCTGTGGCTGCGTTTCTGCCGCATGTACGGCATCGGCGCGCTTTGCCGCAACACGGAAACGCTGTACAATTACCTGTGCAGGCGGGACATGGACGGAGCGGAGCGGTGGATCGACGCGTATCTGGAGCAGGCCATCGACGGCAGCCAGCAGATCTACGAGGAACGGTGAAGCATGCGCTGCGCCGCCGGCCGCTAAAATACCGCTAAGTTCGTCCCGATTCGATTGACGGCCCGCGGGCCCGTTCTATATACTGTGGACAGGCCGGTGCGCGGCCGCGGGCAAAAGCCCCGCGCCGCGCGGCCGGGACACGGATGATGGAAGGGGAGACCGGGCATGTATCTTGCGCTCGCACTGTTTTTGGCGACCTATGTTCTGCTTTTGATCTTCGGCAAATACCGCGCGTATATCGCCGCTGCGTCGGCGCTGCTTTTCGTGGTGCTGGGCATCCTGCCCTGGGCTGAGGTGCCTGCGGCCATAGACTGGAACGTTCTGCTGATGATTGCGGGCACCATGGGCACTGTGGTGCTGTTTATCGAATCACGCATGCCCGCGCTGATGGCGGATATCATTATGGAAAAAGTGCCCAACATCAAATGGGCGGTGGTGGCGCTTTCCCTGTTTGCAGGGCTGATCTCCGCTTTCGTGGACAATGTGGCCACAGTGCTGATGGTCGCGCCTGTGGCGCTGGCGCTGGCCAAAAAGCTGGACATCAGCCCTGTGCCGGTCATCATCGCCATTGCGGTGTCCTCCAATCTGCAGGGCGCGGCCACGCTGGTGGGAGATACCACATCCATTCTGCTGGGCGGCTATGCCGGCATGAATTTTCTTGATTTCTTCGTGTTCCGCGGCAGGCCCGGGATTTTTTGGGTGGTACAGGTGGGTGCCGTGGCATCCGCGTGCGTGCTGCTGTATTACTTCCGAAACCTGCGCCAGCCGGTGGAATCCGGTGAGCGCACACAGGTAACGGACACTGTCCCCACGCTTCTGCTCGTTTCTACGGTGACTCTGCTTATCATCGTTTCCTTTGTGCCGGAAAAGCCTGCCGTGACCAATGGGGTCATCTGTGTGCTGCTGGCGGCCGTGGGCTTCCTGCGCAAAGCGGGTCAGCGTCGGTCGCTGGCTCCGCTGGGGCAGTTCTTCCGTGAGCTGGACGGCCAGACGCTGCTTTTGCTGGCGAGCCTGTTCGTCATCATCGCGGGCATCACGCGGGCGGGTGTCATCGACGCCATCAGCCGCCTGTTTGTCAACATCGCGGGAGACGACCTGTTTGCCATCTATTCGCTCATCGTATGGGCTTCGGTGCTTTTCTCCGCATTTATTGACAACATCCCTTATGTGGCAACGATGCTGCCTGTGGTGAGCGGCATTGCCGCACTCATGGGCGTGGAGCCGTATCTGCTCTATTTTGGGCTGCTGACAGGCGCGACCCTGGGCGGCAACCTGACGCCCATCGGCGCAAGCGCCAACATCACGGGCATCGGCATCCTGCGCAAGGAGGGCTACACGGTCTCCAACCGGGATTTTATGAAAATCGGCGTACCGTTCTCTCTCATTGCCGTCACAACGGGATACCTGCTCATCTGGTTCCTTTGGCGCTGAGCGGCAGCGGAGGAGTTCAAAAAGAAAAGGCCGCCCGCCCCGTGTTTACGGGGCGGGCGGCCTTTCGATTCCCAAAAGATTCGGTTTTACTGCGGCTGCTTGCCGATGTAGGCGAGGATGCCGCCGTCCACATACAGCACATGGCCGTTGACGAAGTTGGAAGCGTCGCTGGCAAGGAACACCGCCGGGCCCACAAGGTCCTCCGTGGTGCCCCACCGCGCCGCCGGCGTCTTTGCGATGATGAACTGGTCGAACGGGTGGCGGCTTCCGTCCGCCTGGCGCTCCCGCAGCGGCGCCGTCTGCGGCGTCTCGATGTATCCCGGCCCGATGCCGTTGCACTGGATGTTGTATTCGCCGTACTCGCTGGCAATGTTCTTCGTCAGCATCTTCAGGCCGCCCTTTGCAGCCGCATACGCGCTCACCGTCTCGCGCCCCAGCTCGCTCATCATGCTGCAGATGTTGATGATCTTTCCGTGTCCCTTTTCGATCATCCCCGGGATCACCGCCTTGCTCACGATGAACGGCGCGTTCAGGTCCACGTCCACCACCTGCCGGAACTGCGCCGCCGTCATCTCGCACATCGGGATGCGCTTGATGATGCCCGCGTTGTTCACCAGAATGTCGATGACGCCCACTTCCTGGGCGATCTGCTTCACCATCGCCTGCACCGCGTCCTCGTCCGTTACGTCGCACACATAGCCGTGGGCTTCCACGCCCGCTTCCTTGTATGCCGCAAGGCCCTTGTCCACCAGCTCCTGCCGGATGTCATTGAATACGATGGTCGCGCCCGCCTTCGCCATGCCTTCCGCGATGGCAAAACCGATGCCGTAGCTCGCGCCTGTTACCAGCGCTACCTTGCCTTCCAGAGAAAAATCCTTCATTTCCATTTTTTTGCCCTCCTGCCCGCGCGCGCTTTCCGCCCGCGGCTGTTTTCTGTGCTTTTACCGAAGCTCTGTGGTCGGGATCACGTCCATGTCGTCGAACGCCTGGTTTTCGCCGCCCATCGCCCAGATGAACGTGTAGTTGCTCGTGCCCGCGCCCGCGTGGATGCTCCAGCTCGGGCTGATCACCGCCTGCTCGTTCTGCATCACGATGTGCCGCGTCTCCCTGCCCTCGCCCATCATGTGGAACACCACGTTGTCCTCCGGCACTTCAAAATACATATACACTTCCATCCGACGCTCGTGGGTGTGCGCCGGCATCGTGTTCCATACGCTGCCCGGCTCCAGCACCGTCATGCCCATGGATAGCTGGCACGTCGGCAGCACGTCCGGGTGGATGAACTGGTTGATCACTCGCTTGTTGCTCGTTTCCATCGTGCCCAGCGGCTTTTTCGCCGCGTCCTCGATTTTGATGAGCTTCGTCTCATACGCCCGGTGTGCCGGGGCCGACACCATGTAGAACTTCGCGGGCTTCGCCGCGTCTTCGCTGGCGAACAGCACTTCCTTCGTCCCCTGCGTGATGTACAGGCAGTCCTTGTAGCCCAGCTCGTACTTTACTCCGTCCGCCGTGATGCTGCCCGCGCCGCCGATGTTGAAGATACCGATCTCCCGGCGCTCCAGAAAATACTGCGTGCCGAAGTTGTGCCAGATGTCAATGCCCTTGTCGATGGGCACCGTCTCTGTAGTGGGCATGCACCCCAGCGTCACCATCCGGTCCACATGGCTGTACACCGCCACCACTTCGTTTGCCGCGTACAGGTTCTCGATCAGAAACTCTTTGCGCGTCTCCTCTGTTGTATAGCGCTTGAAGTCCCGCTGGTTGCATGAATATCGGATTTCCATTGTTTTTGCTCCTTTCGGTTGTGTGATGGTATCGGGAAAGGCGCCGCGCACCGCGGCGCTGTCTGTATTGCACCATGCTTCCAGGCTCATGCCTCGCCTACCGCTGTGTTCACGTCAAAGCCTGGTATCTATGCCGCTAAACGCATAGCTGCGACAGCGGCGGGCCTGAGGTTAGTATACCATGTTTCTAAACTCACACTTCGCGTACCGCTCGTGTTCACTAAGAAACAGGGTATCGATGCCGCTAAACTCATGCTTCGCCTGCGGCTCGCATTCGTTAACCGGACATATTATACCATGACGCCGCGTAGCGGCCACAACAAAACCGCACGTGCTGCGGTTTTGGATGGTTCAATGTTCTCAAGGCCCTGTGCGCCGGCACAGAAGCGTGTGCTTTGCACACGCGCAGCCGCGCAAGCGGCGGCTTTGAGATTATTATACCATATATGGCCGCCCCGTGTACCGGCGGGGCGGCCATAACTTTACAATTTCTATAATAAAAAACCGTGCTGCGCGCTCCGGCGGCCCCGCGGGGGCTGTAAAAACAGGTCAGCCCTTTACGCCGGAGGCGGAGATGCCGCCAATGATATATTTTTGCAGGAAGATAAAAATCACGATGACGGGAAGGATGGACAGCACGGAGGCTGCCAGGATAGAGCTCCAGTCAACGCCCAGATTGCCGATAAAGTTTTTGATGGCGATCTGGATGGTGTATTTCTTTTGATCAGACAGCACCAGCAGCGGCAGAATGTAATCGTTCCAGCGCCACATAAAGCTGAAAATGGTGAGCGTCACGGTGACGGACGAACCGAGCGGGAACATGATGCGAGTGAAGATCTGCAGCTCGTTCGCACCGTCGATGCGCGCGGCCTCCACGAAAGAGAGCGGGATGGACATATAGTGCTGACGGTACATGAAGATACCGGTGGTCGTGGTGACGACGGGAAGGATGACGCCCCAGATGTTGTTGTACAGGCCCAGCGCGCTGATGACGGAGAACTGGGGCACGGTGAGCGTCTCGCCCGGGATGAGCGTGCCCAGCAGGAAAACGCCGAACACCAGGTTGACATACTTGATCTCAAAGCGGTAGATGGCCAGCGCGTAACCGCACATGGAGCTGATGACCAGCGTGATGAGCGTGCCTACGACAGCCAGGAACAGGCTGTTCTTTACATAACCCATGAAGCCGCCCGCCAGCACAGAGGCGTAATGCTCGACCGTGGGGTCCTGGGAAAACAGGTGCAGCGGATAGCTGAACAGCTCGCCCGAAGGCTTGAAGGAGCTGAGCACCATCCAGACGATGGGAAACACGACGATTACCGCGATGAGCACGGAAAGAACCGTAAGGGGAATGCTTACCTTCTGTTTGCGTTCAGCCATCAGGTCTCACCTCCGTTGTTGACTTTGAACTGGGCGTATGCGATCAGCGCAAACACGATCATCACGACAGTGGAAATAGCGGACGCATAGCCGTATTCCATCTGATTGAAGCCCTTGTCAAAGATGTACTGGATGATATAGGTGGTGCTCAGGCCGGGGCCGCCCTGCGTGATGCCCTGTACCAAAGCGTATTCCTTGAGCAGGTTTACCGTGGAAAGCAGCACTACAAGGAACGTGGTGGGGCTGAGCATGGGCACCGTGATGCGCAGGAAAGACTGGAAGCTGTTGGCGCCGTCGATGCTGGCGGCCTCGTACAGGTCCGGTGAGATGTTGTTGATGCCGCCCACATAAATGATCATATTGAAGCCGATGGAGGCCCACACGGAGGCGAAGCCGATGACGAACGTGGCAAGCCCGGAGTTGAGCGACCATTCCAGCGGGGTGCCGCCGAAGGACTGGATGATGAAGTTGATAAGGCCGTATTCCTGGCTGAACATCCAGTTGATGGTGATGCCGACGACCAGGGCGCTCATCAGCACCGGGATGTAGATCATGGTGCGGGACAGGCTCTTGAGGCGTACACGGGGCGAGGTGACGAGCACTGCGATGAGCAGAGGGATGATCACGCGGAAGGGCAGGCAGCAGATGGTGTACACCAGCGTGCGGCCCATGGACGCGTAGAATTTGGAATCCTTAAACAGTGTGATATAGTTTTTGATGCCGACGAAGTCCATGACCTTCCAGCCATCGTAGTTCGTGAACGAGAACGCGATGCTCAGGACCAGCGGCAGCAGGAAAAAGATGCCGAACAGGATGCAGCAGGGCGCTACAAAGGCCCAGAATGCACCTGTATGCCTCAGCGATGATTTTTTCTTCAGCATTGCCATTCCTCCTATAATTTCAGTTTTTCCCGGCCGTTGTGCTTTATCACCATAAATTCACTGCGGGCGGGCCCCATTTCTGTGGTTTGAGTATAGCATTTTCTGCTCCGCAAGCTCTACTACTATTTTGCTTGTTTTGGTGCTGCTCTATTGCATTTTTTGCGTTATCGACGGTGAAAAGGCAGGAAGAGGGAAAGAAATGCAGCGGTTTGCCTAAATATGATAATAATATATTGTGCATAAATGCAAAAGTGGGGTTTTGGGAAAATTTGTTTTCCCGCCTCCCGGCTTTGGCTCTGTTCGGCGAAAAACAGCGGCCTTCCATGCTCTTTTCCAATTCTGCCGCACAGCTTTGCCGCCTTGGGGCAATATAGTAAAGCAGGTAAGTTATCCCCGTTGGAAAGAGCTGTTTTCTGTGGTGCCGTAAACGGCAGGCCCAACGCATGACGGGCCGCAGAGCAAAAAAACACCGGGACCTCATTTGGCAGGGTCCCGGTGTTTTGCTTGTTATGCGAGCTCGATGCGGAATGTTTTAAACTCGAAGGGACGGATCTGGAAGGGGATGCCGCCGTTTTCCGGTACCGCCGCTTCGCCGCAGGCGTCCTCCATGGCGGTGCAGGGCGTGACGGCGCGCGTGCTGCCGGGCACGGACAAAACGGCGCGGGTGCGCATGCCCCAGGCCTCGTACAGGCGCACGATGATGCCATTGCCGTCCTCGGCGCGCTTCACCGCCTCCACCACGACGCCCGGCGCGTCCACGGAGACGAAGGAGTAGCTTTCCGGCAGCGGGCCGTCCTGCGCGGCCAGAGGCCGGGCGTAAGCCGGGCAGTTCAGCGCGTAGCCCTCGCGCACCACGCCGCCTGTGCGGTAATCGCCCTCGTGGGGCAGCAGCGCGTAAGTGAACGTATGCGCACCGCGGTCCGCGTTGGGGTTGGGATGCGTGGGCGCACGCAGAAGCGACAGGCGCATCACGCCGTCGTGGATGTCGCAGCCGTATTTGCAGTCGTTCAGCAAAGCCACGCCGTAGCCGGCCTCGGAGAGGTCGGCCCATTTGTGCGCGCACACTTCAAAGCGTGCCGCGTCCCAGCTGGTGTTGCGGTGGGTGTCCCGCTCAATGCTGCCGAACTGGATGTCGTACCGCGCGCGGGTGGCATATACGTCCACGGGGAACGCGGCCTTGAGCAGCGCGTGCTCCTCGTGCCAGTCCACATGGGTGATAAAGTCGATGCGCCGGGTGTGCGGATAGAACACGATGCGCTGCTCCATTGCGGAGCGGGAAAACGCGCGCTTTACCAGCACACAGCAGCGCACGGCGCTGTTTTCTTCCACGCTCAGCTCGGCAGGGCCGTCCAGCTCCCACATGTGTTCGGAATAGTATTGCTCCAGGTTCCACGCGTCGTAGTTGTCGGGACGATCCTCGAACATCTGGAACACATTGCCCCGTGCGCCTGGCTTGAGTACCTCGCGCTGGGCCGCGGTGTCGTACAGACGGGTGAATGCGCCGCAGGCGTCCAGCTCCGCTTCATAGAAAGGCGTGGTAATGCGCCGCCCGTCTTCGGAGACCTGCGCAAAGGGAACGGGCGCAGAGGCACAGCCGGCAAAGCGGTAGTGCCGCCAGCCCTTGGCGGGCAGCTCTGCGGCCACAAAGCACAGCTCGCCGTCCGCCCAGCGGAAGGGCAGGGGACGGCCGTCGGCCAGCACGCCCGCGACAGGCGCTTCCACAGGCACGCGCACCAGCGCGTCCCGTGCAAAGCCGAGCTGGTTGAACACCAGAACGCCGTCGCCGTCTGCGCGCACCAGCGCGGCCAGCGCGTTTTGCGCATCGCCGATGAGCGCGGCGTCGGAGGCCAGCACCTGCTCATACTGCTCCATGGAATCCTCGTACACCTTTTCAATGGAGGATCCGGGCAGGATATCGTGGAACTGGTTGAGCAGCGTCAGCTCCCAGTTGTGGGCCAGCGCTTCGGCGGGATAGGCATGGGCTGTGCCGCAGGCCAGATTCAGCGCGCTGAACAGCTCCGCGTCGGCGTTTTTGAACTCGGCCAGGCGGTTGTAGCGCTTGTTGCGCGCCATGGTGGTGAATACGCCGCGGTGGTATTCAAAATAGAACTCGCCGCACCAGCAGGGCACGTCCTGTCCGGCAAGGCGGCGTTCCAGCTCTTCAAAGAACGCCAGCGAAGTGCTTTGGCGTGTGCGGGGCGCGCCGGGGATGCCGTAAGCAAGGCGGCGCTGCAGCTCCAGCATCTCGGCCGTGGGGCCGCCGCCACCGTCGCCGTAGCCGTAGCATTGCAGCACGTCGTCCGTCAGCGTCTTGTCCTGGAAGCGTTGCCAGCAGCCCATCACCTGCCTGGGCGCGAGAATGCCGTTGTAGGTGGTGTTAAACGAGGGGTTAGGGTCCTTGTCCGGCTTTTTGACGTAATCTTTTGTGGAGATGAAATAAGCCAGCACCTCGCTGCCGTCGATGCCGCGCCAGTGCGTCACATCGTGGGGCATCATGTCGGTGTCGTTCCAGGCCAGCTTCGTTGTCATGAAGTAATCCGCCCCGCACTGCTTCATGATCTGCGGCAGCGCGCCGCTGAAGCCGAAGGCGTCCGGCAGCCACAGAATGCGGTTCTCACGGCCGAACGCATCGCGGAAGAACCGCTTGCCGTGCAAAAACTGGCGCACCAGGCTTTCGCCCGAGGACATGTTGCAGTCGGCCTCCAGCCACATGCCGCCCTCCGGCTCCCACCGGCCCTGGGCCACGCGCGCCCGGATGCGCTCATACAGGGCCGGGCAGTCGCGCTTGACGAAATCGTAAAGCTGGGGCTGGCTGGACATAAAGGTGTATTCGGGATAGCGTTCCATCAGGTAATCCACGCTGGCAAAGCTGCGGATGGCCTTTTCCCGCGTTTGGGCAAGGCTCCACAGCCACGCCACGTCGATGTGCGTGTGGCCCACGCAGGCTTCGGTGGCGTCTGTCCGGCCGCAGAAGCCGTCGTAAAATTCCGTGCGCAGATACTCGCGCGCGTCCCGCACGCTTTGGGCGAAGGCTCCGCTGTCCAGGTCCCGCAGGTCCAGCAGGTTGAGGGCGCGGTTCAGGTGCTTCATGATGCCGATGGCGCGTGTGTCGTCGTCCGCAAGAAGCGCGCACACCTCGTACGGGGCGCGCAGGTCATAGTAAAGCCCCGTTACGTCGTCGTCGCGCTCGGCGGTCTCCACGCGCAGGAACACATCCCGCGCGGGTGTGTTGCAGTAGACGTACAGCGCCAGCTCGTGGCTTTCGCCGGGAACCGCGCAGGCTGCAAGGTCGAACTCGTTGTGGTTTACGTCCAGCCCGCATACCAGCCGGCCGTCCACATAGGCCAGAAACTGGGGATTGTTGTTGTTCCAGATATCGGAGGCGCCGGTGGATACCAGACAGACCACGCGTTTTCCGGCGCTGGCCTCGGGCAGCGTTACCGTGCCCTTGAAGCAGTGGTGCGCCTCCAGCCCGCCGAAAGCGTCGCCGGGGGCAAAGGGCTCCCAGCTTGCGGCATCGGCGTGTACGGTGTCCCAGCCGTGGTAGGCGCATTCGGTGCGGCGCAGGCCCTCCACCGGTGTGCGCCCGCGCAGGGAGCGTTCCTTCAGCGCCTTCAAAATGGGAGGCATGCGGTGGCGCAGTTGTTCAGTCGTCATGTGTTTCCCTCTCTTTCTCACGGGGCGTGCGGTGCGCGCCCCGGCTGTTCCGTTCCATCCCGCCGCCGCGCGGCGGCCACGGCGCATCCGCCGTGTTTTAGGCGCACCCATTATAGCACGCGCCGGAGCGCCTGGCTATCCGTTTTTTGCTTTGCTTGCGGCGGCAAGCTTGCATTCGTTGCTTTGCGGCGCACCCCTGCGCAAGCCCGCGCCGTGCCGCTCCGCCGTCAGCCGCTGCCGAGCAGGGCGTCCAGAGAGCGCTCGAACACCGTGGCCGCCGCGCCGATGACGCCCGCGTCCGCGCTCACCGAAGGCTCCACGCGCACGGGCGTGCTCTCGGGCAGGGCGGCGCGCAGCGCTTCGGACACTTGAGTACAAAGCTGCATGCCCAGCGCGCCGGGCACGATGCCCGCCAGCACGCACAGCTCCACGTCCAGCGTCATCACAAGGCTGTAAACAGCGCCGCTCAGCGGGCCGCACAGATAGTCCCGCATGGCCTGTGCGCTGGCTTCGCCCGGCTGTGCGCCGTCCCGCAGCGCTGCGCCGAAGCGGCGCTCCAGCGCGGCCAGACACACGGCGTCCTCCAGCGTTTCCCGCGCGGCGCTGCGCCCGGGCGCACCCAGCGCCGGCTGCAGAAGCATCGCGCCTACCTCGCCCGCGCGGCAGCGCGCGCCGCGGCGCAGTTTTCCGTCCAGGCGCACCGCGCCGCCGCAGCCCGAGCCGATGGACAGATAAAGCATATTGGCCGCTCCGCCCGCGCCGCGCCGCAGGAATGCCTCGCCCTCGCAGGCGAGGTTCGCATCGTTTTCCAGATAGACGGGCAGCTCCACTTCCCGCCAGAACGCGGGGAATACCTGCGCAAAGGAGGTGGGCTGCTGGATGTCCATGGCCGCGTAGCTGACGATGGCCGCCGCGTCCGGGTCCAGGTTGGCGGGAAAGCCGATGCACACGCCCAGAACAGGAGCGCCGTTTGCCGCAGCGCACATGCGCCGGATGGCCGCCGCAAGGGGGGAAAGGTCCCGCGTGCGTGCGAAATCGCCCAGCTCGATGGTTTCCCGCGCCTGCACGCCGCCCGCCATATCCGCCAGCCCCACGCGGGCAAAGCGTCCCTCGCATTCCACGCCCACAGCGCGGTAAGCTCCCGGCTCAAAGCGCAGCAGGCGCCCTTTCCGCCCGGCGCCGGCCGCGGGGCCGGTTTCATCCAGCTCCACCAGCAGGCCCTTTTCCAGAAAGGCGTCCACTACCTTCATTGCGGTGGGGAAGCTCATGCCCGTGTCCCGGGTGATCTCCGCGCGGCTCATCTGGCCGCGCTCACGCAGCAGGTCGAACACGAGGCGGCGGTTTTTTCCCTTGAGATAATTCGGAAGATATGGTTCCATACGGCCCTCCCGCGCGCTGCAGCGCGCACAGATATCCAAAAGTTATGATAATCATACCATCCCTGTGCCCGGCGGTCAAAGGGGAAAGCGGCCGCCGCGGGGTGGAGAATAAATTTTTTTGCAGGAGGGCTTGCGCTCCCGGCCGCGTTATGCTATAGTGAAAACAAATTACTAAATAAACTTTAGTAATTGAAGTGCAAATGCAGATACGGACAAAATCAAAAAGCAAGGGAGCAGAGGAACGATGCATGAAGAAAAGATCGCACTGGTGGACGGCCAGGTAAAAGCAGTGCAGCAGGCTGTGGCGGCCCGCGCTGTGGAAAACGTCTATTTTGTGGCCTGCGGCGGTTCGCTGGCCACGCTGTACCCGGGCAAGTATATCCTTGAGCGCGAAACGGCGGCGGTGAGCACCGGGGCCTATACGGCGGCGGAGTTTTTGAACGATCCCCCCGCGCGCCTGGGCGAAAAGAGCCTGGTGGTGCTCAATTCCCAAAGCGGCGGCACGCCGGAGACCGCCGCGGCGGCACGGCTGGCCACCGGGCGCGGCGCGCTGACGGCGGCGTTCACCACCACGCCCGGTTCGGCTCTGGAGCAGGCGGCGGACCATATCGTTTATTACTTCGACGACCCGGCGTCCCCGTACCCCGCGGTGCTGACGATCTTTCCCGAGGTATACAAGCTGACCTACGCGCTGCTGGATGTGTGGAACGGCACGGGCCGCCTGCCGGAAGTGAACGCGGCCATGCTGCGCCTGCAGGATACCTTCGACGAAGCGTGCGCGGCCTACCGCCCCGCGGCCCGGGCGTTCGGCGCAAAATACGCTGGGGAACCCATCCTCTATTCCATTGCGGCGGGCCTGGACGCCTGCGTAGGCTATGTGCTGACGAACTGCCTGGTGATGGAATCCCTGTGGAAGCACTCCTCGCCGCTGCACGCGGGCGAGTTTTTCCACGGTGCGTTTGAGGCCGTGGATGATACGGTCGCGGTGTTTGCGCTGCTGGGTCTGGGCAAAACGCGGGCCCTGGAGGAACGCGCGGTGAAGTTTTTACAGCGCAAGACCGGGAAGCTGACGGTGCTGGACGCGGCCGCGCTGGATCTCGAGGCTTATCCCGGCTGGCTGCGTGCGCCGGTCTCCGCACTGGTGCTCAACCGTCTGGCCGCGCTGTATTGCGACGAGATGTCCTATGCGATGGGACACCCTATTTCCTCGCGGCGGTACATGGGGGTGGAAAAATACTGATGAAGCTGCTTGGCATAGGAGACAACGTGCTGGACGATTACCGCTGGCGGCAGGAGCTGTACCCGGGGGGCAACAGCGTCAATGTGCCCGTGCTGGCCCGCCGCTACGACGGAAGCACAGCAGCCTATATCGGCGTGCTGGCCGATGACGGCGCGGGGCTGCATTTTGCCTCCGCCCTGCGGGAGGAAGGCGTGGATATCAGCCGCGTGCGTGTGATGCACGGCGTCAGCGCGCGCAATTACATCGAGCTGGACGAGGCGGGCGACCGCCACTTTGTGGGCAACAACGGCCGGGAGACCGCGCAGTACCAGGCGCTGCTGTGCCTGACGCCCGGCGACTACGCCATGATGGAGCAGTACGACCTGGCGCACACCAGCATCCACAGCTGGCTGGATGCCTACCACCCGGCCATCAGCCGCCGGGTGCCGCTCTCTCTGGACTTTTCCGGCGAGTACGACCGGGTGAACATCGCCCAGCTCTGCCCGCTGCTGCGGTTTGCTTTCTTTTCCGGCGGCGCCGCCAGCGAGGAAGAGGTGCGGGCGCTGGCCCGCACTGCGCTGGACGCCGGAGCGCGCACGGTCGTGGTGACGATGGGCGTGCGCGGTTCTTATCTGCTGGAGCAGGGGCGTGAGCACAGGCAGGAGTGTGTGCGTGCAGACGTGGTGGACGCGCTGGGCGCGGGCGATGCGTTCATTGCGGCATTTCTTGCGGAATACCACGCGGGCGGCGGGGATCTGGCGGACGCAGCGCAGAAGGCGAGCGTATTTGCCGCGCAGTGCTGCGGCCATTACGGCGCGTTCGGCCACGCCATGCCGCATCCGGACAGGTGCGCCGGGGAGCAGGCGGATCTCTGTTTATAATATAACTTACTTTATATAAAAAACACAAAAGACGCAGAAGAGGGCCTGCCGCGGCTCCGCTTTTGCGTCTTTTATCTGTAAGGACATAGAAAGGTTACGAAATTATGACAACGCGATATTGCATTTTTTTCTTTGCCTTTTCCCGTGGAACGGGCTTTGGCAGGCGCTTTGCTGCAAAACGCACACAGATTTGATAGATTTTGATTGGGATTATTACCAATTTTGAACAAAATGCTTGATGCATTTTGCCAAAGATGAAAAATCCAAAGCAAAAAATGCAATACAATCTGAAGCAACACAGCAAAATAGGAGTAGTTTCCGCGAAAGAGCGAATGCTATACTTAAGGCACAGAAAAACGGCGGCGGCACATGCTTCCCGGGAGATGCGCGTCCCGCTGTTTTGAGGAAGAAACCTGCGCCCGCAGGGCGCAGCGGTAATCTTTAGGAGGTTTAACGTATGAAAAAGGTACTTTCCCTGCTTCTTGTTGCCGCCATGGCGCTCATGCTCGTCGCATGCGGCGGCAGCTCCAGCAGCACGCCTGCGGCTTCCGGTTCCACGGCGGCGTCCGGCTCTGCCGAGGCGCCTACGGGCCAGACGCTGAAGGTCATGCTTTCCGAGGAGCCCAGCAGCGGCGATTCCTTCACCACGACACTGAATAAATGGGCCGAGGAGACCGGCAACAGCGTGGAGCTCATGGTCATTCCCTACGACGACCAGCTCACCAAGTTCCCCCTCATGGCCAAGAACAAGGACCTGCCCGACCTCGTTTCCACCACGCGTCTGAGCCGTCTGTATCCGGATGAGTTTGTGGACCTGGGCCAGGTCGTCGACACCTCGATCTTCGAGCCGATGGCACTGGAGATCATCAGCCAGGAATATAACTCCGACAAGCTCTCCTGCCTGCCCCTGCAGTTCACCATCACCAACGTGTTCTACAACAAGGACGCTTTCGAGGCCGCCGGCCTGGAGGTTCCCACTGTGGACGACCGCTGGACGATGGATGAAGTGTACGAGGCCGCTGCGAAGCTGATGGCCGACGGCGGTGTGAAGTACGGCATGGCCGTGGATTTCTCCCGCGCCCGTTATGACAACCTGATGTATATGAACGGCGGCTCCATGGTGGAAAAGGACGGCGATTCCTTCAAGGTCGCCATCAACAGCCAGGCCAATATCGACACCCTGCAGACCTTCGTGGACAAGAACAACGAGGGCATTATGCCCAAGGCCATCTGGGCCGGCGGCTCCACCGACAACCCCGGCGATTACTTCAAGAACGGCGACGTGGGCATGTACTTCTCCGGTTCCTGGAACTACAATGCATTCACCACGGACATCACCGGCTTTGAATGGGGCGTTATGCCTTCTCCGGTCGGCTCTGTGAGCGGTTCCGCGATTCTGGGCGGCTCCGGTCTGGCCGTGCCCGAGAACTCCGCCAACAAAGATCTGGCGCTCTCCTTCATCAAGTGGTTCTATGAGGAGGAAAACTTCTCTTACTACCTCGATCTGGACAAGGGCCTGTCCTCTCTGACGGGCGTGACGTACCAGCCCGCCGACGAGAAGGCTGCCGCGGACTACACGGTCCTGCAGGCGGAAGTCGGCCAGACGACTACCCTGTTCAGCGTGGACGAATCCTCCATGTGGAGAAACTATCTGGACAATGAGTACCGCGATGCTCTGAAGCAGGCGGTGAACGGCGACATGACGGCTGAGGAAGCCCTCAATGATTTCGCCGCCGCTCTGGCCGAGAAATCCGGCTGGGCCCAATAAGCAGAAAAGAAGCGGTCATACCGCAGCGTGTTTGAAAACGCCCCGCCCGGATGGGCGGGGCGTTTTCGCACGGCAAACGGGAAGGGAGACATGCGGAATGGAAAAGCCGCAGTACACCGCTGCGCACCTGAAGGGCATGAACCGCCATGTCGTATATGATTTTATCCGGGAACGGGGAGCAACTTCCAAAGCGCAGATCGTCAAGGAAACGGGCATCAGCCCGCCCACCGTCATCAAGATCGTGTCGTACCTTGTGGAGCGGGGCCTTGTGGTGGAGGCCGGCGAGGGTGCGGCCGGCGTGGGACGCCGGCCGCAGCTGCTGGCCATCAACGGGCCGGGCCGATTTTCGGCGGTGTTCGCGCTGGAAGGTTCGTTTCTCTCCATGGGGCTGGTGGACATCTCCGGCCGTGTGCTCCACAGGCAGAAAACACGCACGGCGCAGGATTTCGGCGCGTTTCTGGCCGAGGTGCGCGACGGGCTGGTGAGCAGCCTGCTGCACGCTGCCGGAGCAGACCCTGCACGGCTGATCGGCGTGGGCGTCACGCTGCCCGGGACGTATGACCCCGCGCGCCGCGTGCTGGATTACGCGCCCGCCATCGGTGTGTTCGGGCCGGTGGAGATCGGCCCGTGGATGGACGGGATGACGCAGAAGTTCGGCGTGCCCGTTTATGTGGAAAACGACACCAACGCCCAGTGCATGGGCGAGCATGAGCTTTGCCGTGCGCGGGACCTTGTGTATGTTTCGGCGGGAACGGGCGTGGGTGCGGGGGTCATGCTGGACGGCCGCCTGCGACGGGGCGAAACGAACAAATGCGGCGAGATCGGCTACAATGTGTTTTTCGAGGATTATAAGCGCACGGCCCGCGCAGCGGGCTGCCTGGAGCAGCGCATCGGTTACCATGTGCTGGAGCAGCAGTTCGCCCTGGACCGTTTTTCCCGCCGCAGCCAGATCCCGCCCGCGCTTCTGGCGCAGATGGCGGCCCAGGTGACGAAGCCCCTGGCGCTTTGCATCGCCAACCTGACGCATGTGCTGGACTGCAGCACCGTGGTGCTGGGCGGCGAGGTAGCCGAGCTGCTGGGCGACGCGCTTCTGGACGCGCTGAACGCCAGGCTGGAGGAGCTGTGCCTCTCGCCGGTGCGGGTGCGCCGTCCGGCCAGCGCGGACGACGGCCTCATCGGCATGGCGGCCCATATCACGCGCATGGAAGTGGATGCGCTTTTGGAGGAGGAATAGGCTGTGGCATATTTAAAGTTTCCGCTGTTTCTGGGGCGATACGTCAACCGCTGGCTCGTCAGCGGCATTGCCCAGACGCCCGTGCATTTCACACCGGTGACGCTGCACGGGGATATCAACCTGTGGCTGAAAAAGGGATTTTCCGTTCATGAAAATCCCTGCAAGACAGAATTCGTACGCGCGCGCCGGGCACGCCCCGCCGCGCTGCCCGCTGTATGCGAGCCGGTGCCCGGCGGCCGCGTTGGAGACGGCGCGTCGCCCCAGACGTTTGCCGTGTACTGGCCCTTCGACGACATCAGCCTTGACATCTCCGGCGGATGGGACGCGCCCACGCATATCCGCGCCTGGGCGTATACCGAGCTTTGGGCGGACGAGGACGGCCCCGCGCCGTTCCTCTTTACGACCTGCGGCGGAGCAGCCGTGTGGCTGAACGGCGAGAAGGTGCTGGAATTTACGCCCTTCACCCGCAACATCCCCGCGGATACGCCGCTGGAGCTGACGCTGCGCAAGGGCAGAAACAGCGTGCTGGTGTTTTTTGATGACCTGGCCGAGCGGGACGCGGCGTTCCTGCTGCGTTTGTGCTGGCAGGGAACGGATGCGCCGCCGGAGCAGCGCGTGCCGGTGGGCGCGGCGAACCCTACGCTGCTGGAGCAGGGCGAGCAGGCCATGCGCAGCCTTTGCTTCAGCCGCAACCATTATGCGGCGGGCCCCGTCAGTCTGCGGTGTGAAAATCCTTTCGCCCAGCAGACGCTGCATGTAACGCTGGAGGGCGCTACGGAGGAAAACGAGCAGGCGGGCGTGCTGTTCACGCGCACAGCGGATTTTGCCCCCGGGCAGACACGGGCGTCCCTGGGGGACTGCGCCGAGTTCCCGTTCGGATTTCTTCTGCTGCAGGCCACCGCTGTGGTGGAGGGAATAGCCATCACCCGCCCCATCACCGTGGAAACGCACGCCTCGGCTCTGCTGCCCCATGCGGCGGACACCGTGGCCGGGCGCAAGCGGCAGGCGCTGGAATTCCTGGCGCACTTCGGCGAGCAGAACACCAACCGGGCCGTGGCGCTGCTGGCAACGGGCGGCAGCCCGGACGAGGCGCAGCGCCTCATTGCCGCGCAGGTGCGCTTTGTAGACCGCCGGTGCGACTGCAGTGATTTTTACCTCGTTTATTTTCCGCATATCCTGCGGGCCTGGGGCGCACAGGGCGCCGGCCTGCTCTCGCCGGAGCTGGAGCGCGCCATGCGGGCGTGCATCCTGAACTTCCGTTACTGGATGGATGAACCGGGCGATGACGTGATGTGGTTTTACAGTGAGAACCACGCGCTGATGTTTCATACCTGTCAGCTGCTGGCCGGGGAGCTGTATCCGTCGGAGACCTTTTCCAACAGCGGCATGACGGGCCTACAGATGCAGCAGAAAGCGAAGGGCCTGCTGCTGGAATGGTTCCGGGGATTTTTAAACGAGGGCTTTACGGAATGGAACTCCAGCGCTTACCTGCCCATCGACCTGCTGGGCCTGGCCAGCCTCTATGCCTGGACGCAGGACGGAGAGCTGCGGGCACTGGCAAAACGGGGCATGGACTATGTGTTTTATCTGCTGGCCGTACACAGCCGCAAAGGCTTTTTCGCAGGGTCCTCCGGACGCACGTACCTCAAGGAGCAGTTCGGAAACTGGTCCAACTGCACATCGTTCATGAGCTGGATCGGCTATGGCTGCGGCACTCCGGGCCACGCGGGCAAGGGCGTGGTTTCCCTTTGCCTGTCGGATTACGAGCCGCCGCGGGGCTATGCGGCCTATTTCAATGTAGAGCCGGGTTTTGAACTTGTGTGCCGCTCCACGCATGGTTATCAGAAGCACGTAGATCTTTATACCTATAAAACGTCGGGCTATCTGATGACAAGCGCGGCGGATTTCCGGCCCGGAAAGCCGGGCTATCAGGAAAATCCGCTGCAGCTCACATTCACACCCACGGCGCAGCTCTGGATCAGCCATCCGGGTGAGCGGGCGCTGTACGGCAAGGGGCGTCCGTCCTATTGGGCGGGCAACGGCACGCTGCCCCGTGTCAACCAGTACAAAGGCTTCGCCACGGTGTTTTATGATATCGCGCCGGAACACCCGGTGGATTTCACGCATCTGTATCTGCCCACAATGGAATTTTATCTGTGCCGCGTACAGGGTCCCTGGGTGTTTGCGCAGGAGGGAGACGCCTACTGTGCGGTCTATTGCTCGGCCGGGCTCACGGCCCAGCGCTTCGGCCCAAACGCCGAGCGTGAGTTCATTGCGCCCGGCCGCCGCTGCGTGTGGCTGGTGCGCGCCGCGCAGACGGATGAATTCCCCAGCTTTGCGGCGTTCATCACGGCCATGCTGGCCGCGCCGCTGGAGGTGGACGCCCAGCGGCTTGCCTGCCGCTTTGAGGACCCGGTATACGGAGTGCTGCGCAGCGGCTGGAACGAACGCCTTTCGGTGAACGGCGCGGCAATGGAATACGGCGGCAGCGACCAGTACGGCGTGCTGGAGCTGCGGGAAAAACAACAGCCTGCCGCGGATGCGCAGGCATAGGAGGAAAGAATATGCTGGACCAGAAGACCCTGCACGCGGCGCTCAAAAAGGTGTCGGCCGCGATGATGCATCTGGAAAATACGGGCTTTGAGGAAAAGTACCCCATTGGCCTCATCGACATCAACCTGTGGGAATGGCCGCAGGGCGTGGGCCTGTACGGCCTTTACAATTATTATAAGCTGACGGGAGACCGCGGGACGTTCGATTTCCTGTGCGGCTGGTATGACGCGCGCATGGCCGAGGGCCTGCCCGAGCGCAACGTCAACACGACCTGCCCCATGCTCACGCTGCTGTGCGTGTACGAGGACACACAGGACGAACGCTACGGCGCGCTGTGCCGGGATTGGGCCGAGTGGGTGATGCACGGGCTCATCCGCACGGGCGACGGCGCGTTTCAGCACATGATCACCGGCGACGCCAACGACAGCCAGATGCTTATCGACACACTGTTCATGACGGTGCTGTTCCTGGCCAAAGCAGGCGTGGTGTTCGGCCGCAAGGACTATGTGGAGGAAGCAAAGCGCCAGTGCCTGGTCCACATCAAGTATCTGTATGACACAAGCTGCGGGCTGTATTTCCATGGATACGACTTCAAGGGACGCCACAACTACGGCCGTGTGCATTGGGCACGCGGAAACTCCTGGTACACCTGCGGCATCATGGAGCTGATCGGCCTTATCCCCATCGAGCCGGGGCTGCGGCAGTATTTTCTCGACACCTTCCGCGCCCAGGTGGACGCGCTGTGCGCCTGCCAGGCGGAGGACGGCATGTGGCATACGATCTTGGACGACCCGGCGTCTTATAAGGAAAGCTCGGCCACGGCGGCGTTTGCCTACGGAATGCTCAAGGGCGTCCGTCTGGGCTTTTTGCCCGCGCAGTATGAGGCGCCGGCCCTGCGCGCCGTGCAGGCCGTGCTGGCCCGCGTGGATGCCGCGGGCATCGTGGGTGGCGTTTCCTACGGCACGCCTGTGGGCAATGACGCACAGTTTTATAAGGATATCCCCGTCTGTCCCATGACATACGGGCAGGCCATGGCCATCCTGATGCTGGCCGAGGCGCTGTACCACACCGGGGAGGACGCGTGATGGAAACAGGCGCGAACGTCCCTCTGTATGGGCCGTATTCCAAAAAATATCTGGGCCTTTCCAAAATCGTTCCGCGGGCGCAGGCGCCGGGCGCGCGGTTCGACCTTGTCGTTCACCCCACCTGCGTGAACGGTGCGGTGCCCGTTCCCAACACCACGTTTCCCTGTGGGTATCATCCGTGGCAGGCCGCGCCGGACGGCTCGTTTTACAGCTACCGCTGCGAGCTGCTGCCCAAGGACAGGCTGTATGCGAGCATTGCGTTTTTTCGCCTGGATGAAAACGCGTGGGGCGTGCGCACGCGGTTCCACAACCGGACAGAGCTGCCACGGAATTGTATGCTCAACTATTTCTGCGCGCTGGAATACCCGGCTGCGCGGCGGACGCTGCCCGTTCTGCCGGAGGGCGCGGTCCGCTGGCATGCGCTGGACTATGCTTCCTATACTTACGCGCAGCCGCGCCCGTGGGACGGCCTTGCGCCCGACGCGCTCCAAAAAGGTGAGTTCCGCGACGAGGCGTTCACAGACGGCCACGGCCTGGGCGACCGCGTGCCTCACGCCCACATGCCGCGCCTTGCGGGCCTGCGTCCCTTTGGCGCGCAGGCCGGGGATGCTGTGGGCTACCGCGTCGCCGTTCCCGGGTTTGAGGATGCCGCGCTCACGGTGCGGTACCGTACCGTACCGCCGCAGGGCGGGCACGGGGAAAGGGGCGCTTCGGCGGAGCCGGTGGTGTTCGATACTGCGTTCGGTCCGCTGTCCTTTCCGCCCAGCGGCGCGCCCGCGTTTGTTTCGTTCCCGCTGGGCGCGGTGCCGCCGGGGGAGCTTGCGCTCACGCTGACGGCGCGCGGTACCGGCGGCGCGGGCGTGGAGCTGGACTTTTTTGCGGTGACGGCCCGCGCCCGGGCGGCTGCCGTCGGTGTGTGCACACAGGAGCCGGATGCCAGGCCCGTATTGGAACGGGAAAGGGACGGGCAGTACCGCCTGCGCTATGCCGGTGTGGACGAGGCGTTCTGTGTGCGCGTATACGGCGAAAGGCGGCGGGAGCGCCTGCTGGAGACCGGCTCTCTGGAGGATGCGCTCATCTCCCGCCTGTCCAACCCGGACCATACCTTCGACGATGTGCTGAACCCGTTTTCCGGTTCGTTCCGGCGCAAGCACAGTGACCCGGGCTGGTATCAAAACCTGCTGGTGAGCGGGCTGTTCCTGCAGCCCGGGGCCTGCCATACAGAATACGCCGTGCTCTCGGCCACGCCCCGGACGGACACGCCGCAGGCACTGGAGCAGGTGTTCCGCGCGGGCAAGCGCCGGGCAAAGCTGCCGGCCTTCAACCCGGCGGGCAGGCGCTACCGGCTGTCGGTGCGGTGCCTGCGCGCCGCCGCGCTGACGAATGTCGTTTATCCTTTGTACCGCAGGGGTGAAATGGTGGCGCATTATACGCCGGGAAAGCGGTGGGATTCTTTCTACACATGGGACTCCGGCTTCATCGGCCTGGGCCTGGCACAGGCGGACGCAGAGCTGGGCCGCCGCGTGCTGGAGCAGTATCTTTCCGGCCCGGAAAACAGCGATTTTGCCTTTGTGCACCACGGCTCGCTGGTTCCGGTGCAGTTTTACCTGTACCAGGACCTGCTGGCGCGCGCGCAGGATAAGGCCGGGCTGCTGCGGCTGTATCCGGCGATGCGGCGGTATTACGAATTTTTGGCCGGACGGGGCGAAGGCTCCACGACCGCGCGCTTTGCAAGCGGCCTGCTGACGAATTACGATTATTTCTACAACGCCAGCGGAATGGACGACTATGCGGCACAGGTGCTGATGCATGCGAAGGGCCTTTCGGGCCGCGCCGCACCCGTCCTGTTCACCGCCCATGTCATCCGCGCGGCGAAGATCCTGCGCCAGAGCGCGCGGCGCCTGGGGCTCGTGAAGGACGAGGAGCGCTGCGGGCGGGACATCGAGCGGCTTTCCGCCGCGCTGCAGTGCGCCTGGGACGGGGAATGCGGCTACTTCAGCTATGTGCTGCACGATGACGAAGGAAGGCCGCAGGGCTTTCTGCGCACGGACGCGGGCGAGAACGCAAACAAGGGGCTGGACGGTGTTTATCCGCTGGTGGCGGGCGCATGTACGGCACGGCAGCAAAGCACGGCGCTGGCGCATCTGAAAAGCACGAAGGAGCTGTTCTCACCCGTTGGGCTCACAGCCGTGGACATGTCCGCGTCTTATTACCAGGATGACGGCTATTGGAACGGCGCGGTGTGGTTCTCGCACCAGTGGTTTTTCTGGAAAACCATGCTGGACCTGGGCGAGGGCGCGTTCGCATGGGACATCGCGCGCACGGCGCTGGAGGCATGGAAGCGGGAGGTGGACGACAGCTACGACACCTTTGAAATGATCAACATCGCCACGGGGCGCGGGGGCTGGTTCCACCAGTTCGGCGGGCTGTCGTGTCCGGTGTATCTGTGGGCGTGCGCGTATTTCCAGCCCGGCACGGTGAACTGCGGTTTTGACGTGTGGCTGGAGCGCGCATCCTTTACAAAGAACTGTACGGCCTGCACGCTGGAACTTTCCACCCGGGATTGTGCGCGGGATGCGCTGGTGCTGGCGGCGCTGTGCCCCGGCACACGCGTGCGCGCCGTTTTGGGCGGCACAGTGCTGCCCTGCACCGAGCGCGCGCCCGGCGCGTGGGAGGTCACGGTGCCGCACGGGCTGAAAAACGCCGTGGTGGAGCTGCGGCCGGAATGACCCCTGCATACGCGGTGTGAAGCTTCCGTGCAGAACAAGGCCCCGCCCGTCCGCATCTGCTGCGGACGGGCGGGGCCTTCCAGGTCGTCGAAAAAAAGTAAAGAAGTAAAAGAAGGATGGGGGCGGTTTCTCAGTTGCCTCTCAAGGATTCGCGAGATACCGCGAAACGCCGTGGTTACAGCATTTCGCGGGCATCGCGATTTTTGGGGTCTCGATGGAAGCCGGTGGAAATCTTTAAGGTCTGCCGGTCAGATGTAGCACGGAAGGTAGTACGGGAACAGCGACGGCGCGATGCGGGACAACTCGGAGGCGGCTGATTCCGGGGTAGCGGTCGTGTAGTAGTCGAGGGTCAAGGAGATATTCGAGTGGCCCATGATGTACTGCAAATCCTTGGGGTTCATCCCGGCGAGGGCGGCAGAGGTGCAGAAGGTGCGCCGCAGCGTGTGGAGCGTGCAGGGGTCAGGCAGTGGCTCGGTTGGGTGGTTCTTCGCGTACTTCGCCACGAGACCGTGAAAAGCGTCCTCCCAATGGTCGGCGACCATCGGTGTGCCGTTCTTCGTGATGCAGAGGAACCCCTTGTGGCCGTCGATGCTGCCATATGCCGGACGACGGCGTTTCGCGATGATGTTGGCCGCTGCGATCATGACCGGCGGGGACATGGGGACCACGCGCGACCCGCTCTGGGTCTTGGGCGGCGCAATGCGATAGACGCCGTGGCTTTTCAGCAGTTGGCGCTCCACGCGGACCGTCCCTGCATCGAAGTCGATGTCCGAGTCCGTGAGCCCGCAGAACTCGGAGATCCGCAGGCCGGTGCCGAGCAGGAACACGATCTCATCGAGGTATTTCCCATACACGCGGTCTCCCTCGATGAAGTCGAGCAGGGCGCGGGTCTGGGCCGGTGTGAGTGGCAGCTTGGGCGGCGTGAGGTTCTCGATCACGTCGGAGAGCTTGAACTTGAAAGGCTCACGGCGCACGAGGTCGTCCTGCCTCGCGGTGTAGAAGGCGGCGGTGAGCGAGCGCTTGAAGCCCGCTATGGTGGTGAAGGCGTAGCCGCGATCGCGCATGCGGATCGCCCATGCCTTGGCGTCCGACGGCCTTATGCCGCCGATAGGCTTGAGGCCGATGCCGTCCTCGCGCAGGATGCGCATGAGGAGGGCGCGGGACTCGACGGTGCCCTCACGGACGTTGGGGTGCAGGGCGTTGTGCCGCTCGTAGAGTTGGCAGAGTGTCATGCTCTCACCGAGTGGGTTTATGCCGTCCTCAAGGTCGCGGCGGATGGCCTGCTCCTTCTCCCGCAAGGATGGGCCGCCCGATTTGCCCGGCGGAACGGGGTCGGTGGGGGTCAGCCTCCACGAGTAGGCGAACTTGGACACCCCCGGTGCGGGGTTGTACTTGAAGACGTATCTCCCGTCGCTTCTCTGGCTCTCTCCTGTCCGCAGGATGCGGTTCTTGCTGTCGCGTCTTTTCTCAGACAAGCAACACAGCTCCTTTCCAAAAGGAAAGAGCCCCGATATGCTATCAATAGTATAGCATATTCGGGGCTCTTTGTCATGCCTCTCAGATGACGTCGGTGGAGTCGATGTACCGCTCGAAGAGCCTGCGCTTGATCTGGACGCGGTTGCCGTTCATGAGCACCCAGCTCGCGCCGGGCGTCTCATCGACGAGCCTGCGCAGCTTGTTCTCCCCGATGCGGAAGTAGCGCGCGGCCTCCTCGATGGTGAGCGTGTATTTCTCCCAGACGGGGATCTCCTTCTGTTCTGCCATGGCGTTCACCTCCTTTCAGCCGGGCTGCGTCAAAACGGGTCGAAGCGCAGCACCCGGCGGGCAAGTCCCGCCAAGAGTTGGTGCAGCATGTCCTCATCGAGCATGCGGCGCGCGCGGCCCTCTCCGTCCACTACGCTCTTGGTCGCGAGGGCCATGGCGTAGCGCCGGTAGCGCTCGACGACCTGCTCCATCGCGAGGGCGTCGCCGGAGACGGCGCGCACGATGACCGGATAAGGGACCCTCTCGTTGTACGTCATTCAACTTCAACCTCCCCGGCGAGCACGTCGCGCAGGAGGCGCAGCGCGCTCGCCCTGTGATGCTGGACCGTGCTCCTAGGCATGCCGGTCAACGATCCGATTGCGCTGTCCGAGCGACCGAGGAAGTACGAGAGCAGGATGATGTCGCGCTTCGGCTGGTCGAGCGACAGGATGGCCCGTGCGATCTCATCGTCCTCGACGTCGACCTCGGCCCCTATGGCCTCGACCTCGATCGCGTGCTCATGGGCGAAATACGAATCCCGGCAGGACATCGCCCTTAAGGCGTCGCAGGGCTGTACCTCGTAGTAAGGGACCTCCCTGCGGCGCAGCGCGTCGGCGCGCCTGTGCAGATCGCGGGCCTCATTCCGCAGGCACCGCTTGCAGAAGGCGTCGAAGGCGTGCTCCTTGTCGCGCTCAAGGCTTCTCTTCATGGTTTGCACCCCCTTCCCGGACCCGAGCGGGCTTGATGGCCGGGGCGCGGGGCCCCGGTCCCGCAACTATTACGCGCCGGGGTCGGGAGCTGCCAAGGTTGGCAGAGGGGATGGGGTTATGCGTACTTGTATCAGGGACCCGCCAAAGGGCAGGCGATGGCGGGCCCCACAAAAAGGAAGAGCCGCGCGAGCGTTGAGCGCGGCGTGATAGATTATATCCAAAGGCCGACGGCGGATGCCGGGACAGGGGTGATTCTCATGGGGCCATAAGGATATAACTTGTCGGCATCTTATGATGTTACGTTGTTAACTTATGAACAAAGGAGGATTACATGGAGGCTGTCGGAGTCGGTTACGTCTTCAACCTGTTCGACGAAGGTGACCTGCCCGGAGTGGATCTGAGGGAGACCGGGGAGTACGTGCGGGTCGACGGCTCTCTCTACCCCCTCATGAAGGCCGCGACCTACGAGCAGTCGCGGATGGTCGACGCGGCGCTCGACATTCGCGGCGAACGGCGGGTTGACGATTTCCGCTGGGAGGAGCCGAGGCTGCCCGACGGGCGCGGGGCGTTGGCCGCGCTTCTGGGCGGCGATGATTTCTACAATCCCGGCGCGGGTATCTACCTCGACTCATACCTCAATGACAGGGAGCCGGAGCTGATCGTGAGGCGTTGTTCTCTCGATGGCTTCGAGAGGCTTGTGGGGCGGATGCGCGACGATGGCGAGGATTACCGCGATGGCGCGGTGGCACCCTTCGAGGCGGCGGAGAAAGCGAGTGATGGCGATGAGTCGATCCCGCTCGATGAGATCGGAGGGTTGACGCGGATCGCGTCCTATGCTGAGAAGCTCGCCGGGGACGGGTGGATCCCGGCGGGCGCGGACCTCGACAGCTTCGTCGAGCGGGCGCATGAGGTCGAGATGGGTCCACGCCCACTCAAGGTGGGCCTTATCGACATCGGCAAGGAGCCGAGAATCGTGGCGGTCGAGGCCGACGAGGATGGGAGTCATCTGCATGGCCTCCAAGCCCTCGTGGGCGGGTTCATAGAGCCTTTCACCCCGCTCTACGGGGACGAGCCGTGCCTGTACGTCAACGAAGACGGCATCGGCGAGGGCCTCGCACCGAACCGCGCCATTTACGCGAGCAGGCGCATGCAGGAGGAGGGCTACCTCTCCCAACTCGATTACAGCCGCGTGGTCGAGGAGGGGCAGTTCTACGCCGTCCTGTTCGGTCCGATCGTGGCGGTGTCCTACGACGAGGTGGGCACGCCCCGCGACATCACGCAGGCGGAGTTCGACCGGCTGTGCGCGGACCTCGGGGGCGACGACGCGCAGGAGCGCGCAATCGCGGCGTGCCTCGCGATCCGCAGAGGGAGGGAGCCGGAACCCAGGCAGATCCGCGAGGAGGGCGGGATCGACCTCGACGCCGAGGCGTTGGACGCCCGCGAGGTCAGCGAGGGAATGGCCGGGCGCGACGCCCACGAGCACGGGGAGCCAACAAGGTAGGTTATGTAGTTGATATTTTCTAGTCATGTCATGTTCTTGACACGTTATGATTTTATCACCTTATGTTGAGAAGCACAGCATGGATGAGAGGTGTAGGTTTTAACTTCTCAACAAGTTGTTAAGTTGAATTGTTGAAAGCCGAAAGAGGAAATGGGATGAGCATAGACGTCTGCATCGGCAATTACGGTTACTACAACGAGGGTGGGCTGCGGGATGCGTGGATCAGCCTGCCGAAGACCTCCGAGGAGATCAGCGACTTCCTGTCGGCCCACGGCCTGCAAGACCCGGAGCACGAGGAGATCTACATATCGGACTACGACGGGGTGCCGTTCGGTCTCACCGGTCTGTTCAGCGAGTTTACATGGCTCGAAGACTTGAACATGCTCGCTCGGCAGATGGAGGAGCGCGAGGGTGCAGTCGAGAAGGTGCAGGGCGCGCTCGACTGCGGCATCGACGGTCCCGAGAGCGTGATCGGCCTCATGAACTGGATCGAGCAGGCCGACGAGATCCCATATTACGCATACGACTACACGGGGGCCTATGCGAGGGACGAGTGGGGACAGACCTGCATCGAGCGTCTCAGCGCGGATGAGAACTACGGTTACACCGTCCTTGAGGACACGGATCTCATGAGGATGCTCGAAAAGGACAGCGATGCCATGAGCGCGTTCGATGTGGAGCGCTACGGCAGGCTCTGCTCGGATAGCAGGGACGTGAAACTCGGTGATAAGGGCTATGTGGACGCGGTGCAGGAAATGCCGGACGAGGACCGATATACGCGCGAGGAGTTTGCGGAGATGTACGGCGACCCGGGTCCCAATGACCCCGGCAATCCGGGCGCGCCGAGCCTAGAGCGACATGATTATGGCGGGGTGGACCTTGAGGGCGAGGCGCTGGACGCGCGCATGGCGGCGGTCATCGCCAAGGATGAGGCGGAGGATCGCGGTCGCGAATCGCCGGGGCCCGACTGGTCGCGGTAGGCGGCGCGGTCTATCGACCGGTCATCCCCGGCGGGGTGGCCGGTCTTTTTTGTGTGCGGATGATGGTGATTTCTTATGATGTTAAGTTGTGATGTTCTTACCTTGATGATATGTTAACATGTTTACAAGTTAAGGGGTAGCGACAAGAAGGGACGCATGCCATGAAGATCGAGAACATGGAGAAGGCAGTCAAGGATCGTTGGAAGAGCAAGGGTGACTTCATCTACCAGTGCATCACCAACGACTATCAATGGGACTGTCCGGGCTCGGCGGCGGTCTACGGGGGGCACTGGCGCGCGGCGTCGTCGTTCAATGGCTTTCTCAAGGCGGTTCAGATGGACGAGCGACTGATGTACACCTCACAGGCATATGGCGAGATCGGACGTCTGGACCGCTGGCCCATCAAGGTGAAGCCCGGATGCCTGATCGACAGCTTCACAGTAGGGAGCGACGCGGGGAGCGTGAAGCTCGGCGACGTGGCGGGGACTTGCGGCTTCATGGTGCTGAACGGCTTCGGAGACGGGAGCCACGGGGTCGCCATCGTGAAGTGTGGAGGGTTCAACGAACATGCGATGCGCTTCATCACGTCGGTTGAGGGGCGGTTCCAGATCTACACCTACGACTGCGCCGACCTCGCGCCCGCCGGACCGGACGCCAAGATCATCGAGGGCCGCTACGGCGTCTACGCCCAAGATGGGACCGTCTTCTTCGAGAAGTGGAGTTGATCTGAGAGACGAGTCCACCCGACCGGTCATCCCCAGTGGGTGGCCGGTCTTTTTTGTGTCGGTCTTGTGATAATTTATTACACAGACGAGTTCCAAAGCGCGGTGGATGTCGTGTGCGGCGCGTGCCCGTACCGGGTCGACGCTTGCGGGGACCAAGGCTTTGAGGTCGACGAGAAGTACTGCGGGCGCTGCATGGTGCGTCTCATGTGCGATCTCTTCATCGCCGAGCGCGATGCCCAAAGCGAGCTGGCCGACGAGTACCCGGAGTGGCAGGCCATCATCAACTACTAACAGCCACGGGGCGGGCAGGCAGCCCTCCCCGTGACACCCGAGCGAAGGGAGAATGAAATGCGGCGGGATGTGAAGGTGGAGGGCGGACTCATCGCTCACGCGGCGTGGTGGCTGCGTGTGGGCCTTATCGACTTGAGTGTGGTCGTGTGCAAGGCGGTGGTCTGGCTGTACCGCTTCCTCACGGATCTGCCGCTGTCGAGGATCTGCTGCCTGACAACCTCCCTCACCTGCTACATCTTCATACTCCATTGCTTCAACCCCTACATCAACGTGTTCCTGTTCCTACTGCTGGCCCAGAGCGTGATCGGTTTTGTCGCGCCGGATAATCCCCGCCGACAGCGGCGCGGGCGCAGCCGTGGGCGGCGTTGCAACAGGAGAGTATAAGTTGTTGATATGATGATTTCATCAGTTCTTATTTTCATTTTATGTTAAGATGTTGGGGACAAAGAAACCCGACAGAAGGAAGGATGGCCCAAATGCTCACGATTCTCATCGCGAACCAGAAGGGCGGCGTCGGCAAGACGACGATCGCCGACGAACTGGCGTTCGAGCTTGAGCGGCGCGGAGCGTCAGTGTCGTTCATTTCGACCGACCCTCAAGGTGGAAGCGTCCATGAGACGGACGATGGCGACGAGGAGCGCGATTGGCGCATCGTCGATACGCCCGGTGTGCTGGCGGACGCGCTGCCGGAGTGGTGCGAGGCGGCGGACATGGTTTTGGTGCCCATGCTCCCCTCCCCGCGCGACATCGAGCCGACGCTGCGCACCATAGAGGTCGCGCGCAAGTCGACCTCCGCGCCGGTGGCCGTCGTCGTGAACCAGTACAACCCCTACGGCGTGCTCGACCGACAGCTCGCGGAATACCTAGCCGGTGAGGGAGAGCGCGTGATCGCCAAGGTGCCGAAGGCCGTGGCCCTCGCGCAGGCTGCGGCTGGCGGCTGCTCGGTCGCCGGGCTGCGCAACGGTCGCCACGCCGCCGAGGCGTTCGCCCGCCTCGCGGACGAGGTAGAGGCCACGCTCGACAGCCATAATATCTAAGAGAGCATCCCGAGACCTGAAAGGAAGGATCGATGACTGCGAAGAAGAACGTTTTCGCGCAGGCTGCGCGCGATGCAAAGGACGGTATGGAGGCCGTCATGACCGGCGAGAAGAAGCATGCCGGTAAGGCGCGGGCCGAGTACCACACGACCGGTGTGCGCCTACCTAGCGACTTGTGGCGCGAGTGCCAGCTCCACCGCATTGAGACCGGCGAGAGCTTCAACGCGCTCGCGGTGCGAGCGATCACGGCTGCCCTTGAGAACAAGGAGTAGGCCATGAGCATCAACCGAGTCATCATCGAGGGCTACCTGACGCGCGATGTGGAGATGCGCGCCACCGCAAGCGGCCTCGCGGTCGCCGGATTCACCGTCGCGGTCAACGAGAAGCGCAAGAACGCCGAGGGCGAGTACGTCGATGCCCCCGTGTTCGTCAAGTGCTCCCTGTTCGGCACCCGCGCCGAGAAGTTGTCCAAGTACCTCATCAAGGGCACCAAGGTCACCATCGACGGCAAGTTGCGTTACTCGCAGTGGACGAAGGACGACGAGACGCGCCATGAGTTGACAGTATCCGCAGTCTAAGGTTGGCGCGGGGCATGACCCAGAGGGAGCTTGCAGATGCTTGTGGTGTGGGGGAGTCCGCGCTCAGGAGCTACGAGTTGGGTGCGCGGTATCCCAAGGGCAAGCACATCGATGCCATCGCTGGCGCGCTGGAAGTACGCGCGGAGGCGCTCGATGGGTACAACATCGAGACGTCTCTCAACTTGGTCCACGCGATGTTCAACTGCGAGGAGAGGTTCGGCCTGATCCCCGATCCAAACGGCTTCGCGTGCCTCACATCGACCGATCCGATCGTGAGGTGCGCGCTGCATGATTGGGGCCTCATGCGCGCCGCGATGCTGAACGAGGAGATCTCGGTCGAGGAGTACCGTGCGTGGAAGGATCGCTATGCTCCGCTCTCATCGCAAGATTCATTCCGATAGCGCGATATTCCAAAAACGCTTCTCCGTACTCGTGACCGGCCATATATAACGACCGGTCACGAACATTCTTGAAGACAAAATCCAATGCACGGGGTCGCGGGAGAGGCTTAGTGAAGGCCCTTATGAACGGCGATGCGCTGCTCATGGTGCAGGGTGTTCGGCGGGACATCCTTCATTACGATAGATCCAGCGCCAATCACCGCCCCGTCACCGATCGTCACGCCCTTCAAGACCACGACGTCCGCACCGAGCCAGACGTTGTTTCCAATCCTGACGGGGGCGGTCCTCATCGGCTGATCCCGATAGCTGGTCCCATTCTGAGTCATGCCGTGATCGAAGTCGTAGACATGGACGTTGGGACCGAATAGACAGTCCTCGCCTATCTCGATACTCTCATGCGAGATCAAGATGCATCCATAGTTGAACGTAGTGCGAGAGCCGACTGTGATGGACCCGGAATCCGAGACCCGGCAGAAGAACGGGCGTCTGAACTCGCCGGAGAAGTTGATCCGCCTCGGGAAGCGCATCTTTAGGAATGCCAGCCTGCATTGCACGTAAACGCGGCTTGCGATGATGTCGAGACATTCAATAAGTTTCATTGGATATTCCAAAAACGCCTTTCCGATTTCGGGACCGGCCATATAAAATGGCCGGTCTTTTTTACCCCTGTTCGCGATCACGCGCTCTTGCCACGTCGCAAACACGATCATGACGCCGATGACCTGATGTCAGCCGCGATACCCCAGATGCGTCACGCCTTCAAGGGGCGCGCCGATCTCCTCCATGTATCGGTCCCATAGCGACTTCTTTCTTATGAAGTCGGGGCGATCGTATCTCTCATATTTCTTGGCGACGCGCAGGATTTCCTGCGCGACGTGCTCGGAGATCGCAGCAACGAAGAATTCGCTCGTGAGATAAGAGAACTGATTCGGCTTGCCATCGACGGTGAAGATGAAGCGGAGACCGCCGGTGTCATTGGTTACAGATGAGAGATGCTGTTGGTTCGAGAACGCGTTGACAAAATCGCCGAATGTCTCGAACGGGGCCGTGAGCGGGAGATTGCCGCATGAGTAGACGCACTCTCCGATGAACCACGGATCGGAGATCGACGTCTCGATCCGCGCCATCGCTTCGACGCGGTTGATGAGATCGTCGAGCCCGATCATCTCTCCGAGAAAGTCGATCTTCGCATCGGTGGTGGTCATTCGTACTCCAAACGTTCGCGGGTTTTGCATCAAGTATATCTCATAGCGACCTGTGCATGGTGCGAGTCAACTCCACCTGCGGAGGGCCGCTCGTTCAGCTGCGCGGTGCGTCTCATGGTGAGGCTACTCCCCATGAGACCGGAGGTGAGGCTACTCCCCTCCGCCGCTCCGCTTCGCTCGCTCTCGCGCCCTGCGGTCGCTCACGACTGACCGTGATTGTAGCTGTGCTACAATCACGGTCATTGCAAGATGTAGGAAGATGTACATAAATGGCGAAAACCATTTCTGACATCTTCCATCTTGCTCCCGTGAGCGACCGCCCCGGGAGTTCCGCGCGACGAGTCGGCGGGCCATGCACATCATTGAGATGGCATGGGGACTGCGAGAAGCGTACCGGTGCGATGCACCTCCGCACTTCACTTGTCCGTCACGCGGGCTGCCGCGTTCCACGCAAGCTGCGCTTGCCGACGGTGGCTGCACCGTCGATCCGATTGCAAGGAGGTAAAGTTCATGGATACCTACGACCCGAACAAGACCGAGCAGATCCATATCCTGCTCACCGCCAGCGAGAAGAACCTTCTGCGGATGAACGCCGCGCACGCGGGCTGCACGCTCTCCGAGTACGTCCGGCAGACCGCCGTGTACTCGACACCGCCTTCCCCCATCATCGTCGACATGGACGAGCTGACGCGTCTGCACTTCGAGTTGCGCAAGGAGGGCGTGAACCTGAACCAGTTGATGCGCGCGATCAACACCTACGGTGAGGAGGAGGTCGACGCCGACGCGATCGCACGGACGATCGCGAAGGTCGACGCCGCGCTCGATGAAGTCGGCGGGTGGATAGTCGGCGTGCGCGAGCAGTTCAAGAGGAATGAGTGAGAAATGAGAATGCTGCTGTTCATCCAACCGAAAGACGATACCTTCTGCACCGTGAAGCATAAGAGAAAGTCCATCAGCAAGCGCGGAACAATCATGCACTGGTACGAGTGCTCGAAGTGCGGATACACGTTTTCAAAGGGCATCGGCCTGCGTGAGGAGGATGCACTTCACGTCCTGCCGCCAGTGTGCCCACGCTGTGAGAGACACATACTGTATTGGACTTAAAGAGAAGGAGCGTTGTCGGAACTTGAGATTGCAGAGCGTCTATACCATCGTTGGCACAATATGGGTCATCGCGTTTATGGACAAGATGATTGCTGGCGCGGAGATGGAAGCCTACATTGCTGGGATACTCGCCGCGTTGTTTTTCATTCTCTCTGAGATCTCTGAGCTTAAATACGAACTTTGAAGGAGGAAGAATGAGCGGATCTGAGGCGCTGTTTCAAGCCCCCGTGCTATCGACCATGATGCTCGATAGTCTTGACATGGAGGGGTACAAGCGCGCGTTGACGGTATCCATGGAACGTGGTGCCATGCGTGTCAGTCGGCGAAGGAGGAGCGATTGGACGAGCTGTACGATCTGTTCGCAGGAGGAATACGAGCGCGACAGAAGATTGTACGGATGGCAAATCGAGTTTTCCGCGCTGGGCGCGCTGCGGCTGCATCGGGAGATTTTTCGGAAAGTTAGGGACGTGCCGCTGCTCGACTTTCCGGTCAGCGCTTCGCAGCGTGAGCCGTTGTCAAGGGAACTCATCGCGATCAAGTGCATCGCGAGACGTTGGTGGAAAGCAAACATCCGCCGCATCAGAAAAACGCGTGGTCATGGTATGTCCGAAACGCTTTGGCAGATGAGGTACATACAACAGTCACTTGAGAGGAGTGAGGGTGATAAGGCATGGCGTCTGACTGATGGCGAATGGAGCCAAGTACTTCGCCCGCTCTTGATCGCCAAAGAGGACATCATAATGACGGGCGGTCTCAATCATCTGTTGCGTATCTTCGAGATATGCTACGCCCCTGAAAGCAAGGAGGCGCGCGAGAAGGCGCGACGCATAGCGAGAGTGAAAGCTGCAAAGACCCGACGCGCGCCCGTGAAGCGTCAGCTCATCATCGATTACCTCATCGCGCATCCGGAGTGCAAGGTGAGGGAGGTTATGGACGCGTGTGGTGTGTCAAAGGTTTATGTCTACCAAATTAAGAAGATGTTGGAGGGGTGAGCGGGAGGGGGTTGGTCAGGGGCAAGCGGGAATGAAAGCGCGATCGTGTGAGGGGAGGAACAGGCAATGACCATCATCAAGCAGCGCGCGGTGTCGGCGAAGATCCACGCGAAACACCTGCGGGCGTACATCAACGACGAGCGCGCGCTGATGCGCGACGTGCAGAACATCGCTCGGCGCGAGGCGTGGTTCAAGGAGATGGACGAGACGCGCGAGGTTGCTGGGCACAACACGGCTGCGCGCAAGGGCGCGAAGAACACGGTGATGTACCATCAGGTGCTCGCGTTCCTGCCGGAGGAGTGCGACGTGAACGGCGGCAGGCTCACACCGGAGCTTTGCATGGTCTACGCCAAGGAGTACGCGCAGACGCGGTATCCCAACCAGCAGATCGTGTTCGCACTGCACCGCGAGCGCTGCAAGGAGGACGGGATCGAGCGCTACGCCGTCCACATGGCGATCAACCGCACCGACCTCGAAACGCTCAAGAGGCTGGATGAGGGCACAGGCGCGAAGGCGAAGCGCGAACGCGCCGCCGCAGTACGTGCTCTCGACGAGCGATGGTGCCTGCAACAGGTCGAGGAGGGCAAGCCGAACTCACGCATCCACCGGCAGCAGCCGCGAGACGTCGAGAAGAAGATGCTCGAACAGGGCAAGACCCCGATCAAGACCGCGCTGCGCGACGCGTGCCACCGCGCGCTGAGGAAAGCGCGTGACATGGACGAGTATCGCGCCATGCTCGACGCCGAGGGAATATCGACGCGGATTTGCCGTGGCAAGCTCTACGCCACCGACCGCTCGAACGAGAAGTACGAGTTCAGCCTCCCCCGCCTCGACAACCGGTTCAACTCGAATCTGCTGCGGGCTTGCTTCGCGCGCAACAACGGGGACCCAGCCGTGCAGCGCATCAACGTCACCATAGATGGGGCGATCGCGAAGGGAGGGGAGCGCGAGGAGAGAGTCGCGCGGGCGCGCGCCGAGTACCTCGCACTCGCCAAGGAACGGTACAAAGCCTACGTCAAGCGAGTCAAGCCGATGGAGGGCAGGACGCTCGCAGAGATACCGGAGTTCAGGCTACCGCGCCCGTCAAAGGAGATCCTCGACAAGGAGACGAATCTGCGCGTGCTCGAATACGCGCGCAAGGCCAAGAGCCTGCGCGCAGAACTCGCATCGGACGTCGTGCGCAAGAAGAAGTCCGGCGGCACCGGAGGCAGGCATGTCAGGGCAACGACGCCGACGAGGGCACCGGAGATCGAGCGCGCACCCGATAGGAGGAACGGAGAGCGATAAACATGGAACACGGTGAAGCGCATGGCCGATCCCCGCCCGCAGCGGGCGCGGCGGCCATGAACATGACGATGAGGAGGAATCACATGGAAGACCAGATGAACCAGCCGGGCGCGGTGCAGCCCGCGCCGCAGAAGCCGAAGCGTCCGGCGAAGTCCCAGCGCAAGGTCGGCAAGTTCTACACCATCGAGGAGGCCAACACCTTCGCGGCGTCGATGTGCGCTATGAGCGACGAGACCAGGCTCTCCGAGGCGTTGGAGATCGCCGACGGAACCGGCAACGCCTTCGTCTACAAGGGAGGCCGTTTGGTGGGTGTCGTGCTCTCGTGCGACAAGTACGCGGAGATCAGCAAGGGCAAGTAGGCGTTAGGCCCCTGAAAAAGAGCCCCCGGTGTACTCACCGGGGGCTTCGCCGTTTTTGACTTGGCGGGCCGAGGGCGTCGCCGTTACGCCCTCACCATCTGCTCATCGCAGTCCATGCACATGACGCGGACCTCACGCGTGGCGCGCACGCTCATGCCGCAGCACGGGCACACGTACTTGCGCGTGGATGACTCCGACTTGCCGCCCGGCGGCAGGGCCCTCGCACCTCCACCGATCCTATGCAGCTCGCGCTCGCAGGCATCGAACGCGCCCTGTTCAGCCATGGCGATGAGAGCCGGTCCGGGCTTCGTGACCGACCAGCCGATACGGCTGTCGTAGCCGATGAGGAGCCCGCGCCTCTCCGCCTCCGCCTTGAAGCGCTTGTTGTGATAGGTGCCGCCACGGCTCGTGTCCTTGACGCCCCGCTCGTAGCACCACTGATGCGTCATCTCGTGAACGAGCGTCGCGATGCTCTCGATGACCGGGCGGTTCACAGTCGCGGCCCCGAGATTGATCTCACAGTAGCCCGCGCCGCCAGCACCCTCCCACGACTTCCAAGGCGTGAAGTGCCCGTAGGCACCCGGTGTCGGGTAGATCGTGATGACAGATTTTGAAAGTGCATTTTCAAAAAAGCGAGCGTTCAACAAGTCGAACGCCTCCTCGAACGAGCGGAGCTTCGTCGCGAGCATCCGTTCCTCCTTACACAGATCTCCTGAACATGGTACTACGCGCGCCTCTTCGGCACCGAGGCAGTGAAATAGAGCATCCTGCATCCGCCGCGCCCGGTGTAGGCCCTCGGCTCGGAGAGTGCGAAGCTGCCGGACAGGACGCTCATCACGGCCTCCGCAGCATCGCGGTCCTCACCCGTATCGTAGGAGAGCCTAAGCCTTACGACATGGACCTCCGCCTTGTAGCGGACGGCGGCATTCCAGACCCTCTCCGCGTCCCCGGAGGTGGCGTACCTTCCCATGCCCCCCTTGTTCGTGATGATCTCCACGCCCTCCGAGCTCTCAATCTCGCACAGCTCGTCGTAGCCAAGTTCGAGGCCATGCGCGAGCAGCCAACGGGGGTACTTCACGACCTTCTCGACCTCCTGCCCATAGCGCTCCGGAAAGTGCTTCATCACGAAGTCGACCGCCTCATAGGAGTCCAGTTTCGAGCGGCCCGAAACGGCATGCTCGCGCAGGATCTCCCTGGCCTTCCCGGCTGGAAGGCACGCCGCCGAGGTGACGCGCTCTATGTACTCATCGAAGGTCTTGGGACAGTGATAGGAGTCCCTGTACCACATCTACAACCAGCTCCTTTCAAGCTATCGAGGGCTTGACCACATGTTAGCATAGCCGCATTGGTCCGAGTGTTGAGAAATTAAGATTACATGTTTATATAATCTCAATTTGTTTTGATTTTGAAATCGTAACATGCTATTATTTAGACATGGGAGACGACGACCGAAGAGGAGGACGAGGAGGACGATTGAGACCAGCCAATTCTCGTTCAAGCCGGATGGGTTGAGGGCGGCGATCGCGTCCCGCATGTCTCATAATGAGTAGCAGTGTTCCAGCAAGAGAAAGGAATGAGATGGGCGACAGCTTCAAGCCTATCGTCGAGGGTATGGACTTCTGCAACATCGACGGTACCGGGTGGCCGCTATCCGTCTGCGTTAGCAACGGCGGGGACACCCTCAATGGAAGATACGAGTGCAGGGATTACGTCCCCGAGCGCACGTGCCGCAACGTCGGTGGCGACGAATGGGGCTTCAAGTGCTCCGAATGCGGGGGCCATACGCACGGCTCCCCCTTTCACATCCCCGATGCGGAGCGAGAGGAGCTGGCAGAGCGGTTGTCCGAGGTACTCGGCGCGAGGGACGGCATCATACCGTCGACGCACAGCAGCACCCCGCGTTTCTGCCCGAGCTGCGGTGCGAGGGTGGTGTGATCGCGTGACCATAGCAGCCGACATCGCAGCGTGTCTATCCATACTCATCATGGTCGCAGGGGGAATCATCTTATCTGTCTTATTAGACAAGATGTATTGGATCGTAGACAACCGTCTGCTGAGCTGCCTCGGGGTGGTGGCCGGTTTGCTCCTATCTCTTGTGGGGTTCGCTCAGTTGAGCTCGGCGACCGCACCCGGTGCGGAGGATGTCGAGGTGGTGGAGACTCGGGAAATAGCAGCGCTCGTGGTCGTCGAGGACGACGAATATATAGTCGTCGAGGATACGCGCAGCGATGGCGGACTCTCCAAGAAGTCCTACCCCACGGACGGGACCCTCGTATACGAGGACGCCGCGCCGGAGGAGGCGCGGGTCGAGGTCGTCGAGATCAAGAAGCTCGCGGGAGGCACGTTCTTCGGCATCCCCGTCACCGGCGTCGTCGACACCGATGAGGGGTACCGCATCCATGTGCCGGAGGGCAGCTTTGAAATGGAAGGATTGTATAGTTTATCGGTTCAGGGAGTGTGATTGAAGATGATCTCGCCAGTAGGAATTGTCATCGCGATCGTGGTGCTCGGGGCTTGGGTCGGGCTGGTCTTCGTGAAGGAACTCATCAAGTTCAAGCGTGAGGAGCGTCGCGACCGGAAAACAGAGGCGCGAGCGGATGCTAAACGGCAAAAGGATATGGAGATCCAAGAGCTGATACAAGATTACGGCGATGCGTTGAACCAGCGGCGTGAGCGCGAGGAGCAGCAACGTCAGTTACAGGAGGTCGTGGACCGGGCATCCGCCCATGTGGAGCCGGAGCGATAAGGCAAGGTAGGAAACGAGACTTAGGAGATCGAGGAAGATGAAGGACGAGAAGGACATGAACGGGATCCCGGAGGAGAGCCCGAAGAAGGATGCGGGTGCGAAGGTGCGTCCCAAGGACGAGGCCGCGAAGGCGATCCGCCGCGAGTTGCACGAGAAGATGGGCGCGGACGACGCCATCTGCGAGGCGTGCGGCATGGACGGGGCTCTGGACGAGCTGTACGAAGCCTACGAGAAGGACGGCACCGTGCCGACGCGCGAGGCGATGGCCGACCTCATCCGCACGAAGGACGGGAGCATGGCGCAGGCGATCCTCTTCATGAAGCGCGATCCGTTCACGGTGCGCGGAAACCGGAAGCTGCTGGTCGCCGGTGCGGTCCTGATCGGGATCGTGGCTGTGATCGGGATCGCCGTGGGGCTCTCGCAGCCCGTCGCGAAGGAACCCGCTCCATCCACCCCCGTCGCGTCCGAGTCGAAGGAGGAGAAGAAGAGCGAGGTCGCGGTCCATGTGAAGGCCGATGACATCGACGGGGAGGTCGCCGTGCCCGGCGGCATCGCGATCACCATCAAGGGCGATGCTTCGAGTGATGGGGACGGGGCCGTGTTCGAGCTGGCAGGCGAGGAGGTCCTCTGCGGCGAGTTCGCCGAGGGGGAGTACGAGCTGGCCGTGACGTCCGCCCCGATCCTCATGGACGGCAGCACCTACAAGGTGCCGGATGAACCGGTCGGGTTCGAGGTCGCTGGTGACGGTGAGGCCGTGACGGTGGAGGTCGAGCTTGAGAAGATACCCGTGGACGGCATGAGCAAGGAGCAGCTTGAGGCCGTGGCGGCGCAGATGGAGGCCAGCGGGTTCGGCGAGGCCGCGAAGACCCTGCGCGACAAGGCCGAGGGTGCCGAGTCCAAGCCCGGCAGCGAGTCCCAGATCGAGGTCGCCCCGCCGAGGCCGCAGGGTGGGCAGGGCGATGCCACCGAGAAGCCGTCCGGCGGGAACACCAGCCCGAATAACGGCGGGAGCAAGCCGTCCGGCGGCAACTCGGGCGGTGGATCCAATGGCGGCAACTCCAAGCCGAATCACACACACACATGGGTTCACCATGACGCGGTTTACCAGACCGTGCATCATGATGCAGTCTACAACAACGTCTGGCATGAGCCCGTGTATGAGACTGTCGTTGTATGTTTAGACTGTGGTGCAATCAATCCCGGTTATGAGCACATGGAGCAGCACATGCTAAATGGGCAGAGCGGTGCAACGACAGTTGAGAACCGCCTAGTGCAAGAAGGCTACAATGAGCAGGTGTTGGTTTCCGCTGCTTGGGACGAGCAGGTCATGGTGTCTCCAGCTTATGATAGCTGCTCATGCGGAGCCACCAAATAATAGCAACACGTTTTCATAGCATCTTAATATGCTAACATGTTAAGTTTGCAACATTAGAACGGAGGCAGAGAATGTTCTTAAAGAGCTTTGATTCATGTGAGGCGATATACGACCGCGGCTACCGTGGAAACGCCGGACGCAAGATCTCCGTGCTCTACGAGGGCGAGCCGTGGATGCTCAAGTTCCCGGAAAGCACCCGGGATTTCCCGGGACGTCAGAAGCCGAACAACCATCTGCCCTCCTACACCACGAGCCCTGTGAGCGAGTATATCGGCTCGAAGATATACGCCTCGCTCGGGATACCGGTACACGATGTGATGCTGGGGCGGCGCGAGGGGAAGCTGGTGGTCGCGTGCCGGGATTTCGCCGTGGATGCCACGCTGCTTGAGTTCTCCCAGATCAAGAATATGGTGGATGAGGACTTGCTTGAGGGCGGAAACGGTTCCAATGAGAAGAGGGAGCTGCTCTCCAACGCACTGACCGTCATCGAGAACGCCCCTGTTTTCGGGAACATCCGCGAGAGGGTACGAGAGCGTTTCTGGGATATGTTCGTGACAGATGCCTTCATCCTCAACAATGACCGCAATAATGGGAACTGGGGACTCCTCGTGAAGCGCTACGCCCTCGATCTCGCGCCGGTCTACGACAACGGGAATGCGCTGTTCAACAAGCGCAGCGCGTCGTTAATGGAAGCGCGGGGACAAGACCCGAAGACGGTTGCAGGTGACTTGAAGGCGAATGTGTCGTTTTACCTCGATGGGCAGGGCAAGCCGATCCATCCATTCACCTTCATCGCGGATATGCGGGACGCGGGCTGCAACGCCGCAGTGCTGCGCTTCGCGAACAATCTCGATATGTCGAGAGTTGACGCGATCATAGACGAGCTGCCGGAAAGTGAGTTCGGGCTCACCGTCATGTCCGAGGCAACGAAGCGGTTCTATAAATCCCTGCTTCGAGAGGCGGCGGAGACGAAGATCATGCCCTATGCGCGACTCATTGAGCGATATGAGGGCGACAAGTATCCCATACAGGAGAACATGAGGCTGCGCAACGCTGTGGAGGCACATGAGGACATTTGCGACCCCGTTGGCTGCGACCTCGACATGGAGGCTGCGGACGCCCGTGCCGTCAGCGGCGACACGGCGCGCGGTACCGGATTGAGCAGAGACGACAAGACGAGATGAGTAAAGGAGGCGGATGGGATGACGCTTGAGAACAAGCTGGGGATCACGAGCGACCGGGAACTCGCCCGCGAGGAGGAGCGCCTGAGCAAGAAAAGGGCGATGGAGCTGTTCGCCGACGGGCTGCTGGAAGGCTATGAGGTCGGTACGTTCAGGGGGCTCGCCGCGATCCACGGGTATCTCTTCCAAGATGTGTACCGCTTCGCGGGAGAGCAACGGACGGTCAACATCTCGAAGGGGTCGTTCCGTTTCGCACCGGCGATGTACCTTTCCCCCGCCCTCGATGCGATCGACAGGATGCCGCAGGGGACATACGACCAGATCATCGAGAAGTACGTGGAGATGAACGTCGCGCACCCCTTCCGCGAAGGCAACGGTCGCAGCACGCGCATCTGGCTCGACATGATCCTCAAGAGGGAGCTGGGCATGGTGGTCGATTGGAGCTTGGCCGACAAGCGGGACTACCTGCTCGCCATGGAGCGCAGCCCGGTCAAGGACATCGAGATCAAGGCGCTGCTCAAGGAGGCCCTCACCGATAAGGTCGATGACCGACAAGTCTACATGAAGGGGATCGACGCCAGCTACGAGTACGAGGGCTATGGTCTATACACGATGGACGAACTGGCACAGGACGAAGGCTGCGACCTCGATGCGGAGTCGCGCGAAGCCCGAGACGCCTGTGGCTCGCTGACACAGGGCCGCGACGCGACCGGTCTCTCCAAAGACAACGGGGCTCGATGATCCATCGTCAAATTACAAAAAAAGCGGCCCGCTGGTAAACGGCGGGCCGCTTTTGTCTAAATATGCGCCACAAAACAGAAGAACCCCCGGTGTGGTACACCGGGGGTTCTTTTTCAGGTGCCTTAAATCGCCTTACAGCGCGCCGTCTACCTGCGGGTTCTCCGAGGCGCTTTTTTCAGCCCCGATCGGCGCGGCATAGACGACCGTGCGCTCGTTGTCGGCCCAGCGGTTGTAACTGCATGTGCAGAGCGTCACGATGGGCGATGCGACCGCCTCATCAGTGAGGCGCATGTCGCTCTCGACGAGGCGGTCCGCGTACCATTGGCTGAAATCGGCCTCGCTCTCGAAGCGCGTGCGCTTCTGAGCCTCCCACCCGCCGATGCAGTCGGCGGCCTGCACCTCGAACTCTCGCCTCTCATCCGGTGTCTGCAATAGCACACGGCGGTGTTCCCGCGCGAAAGAGGCATCCGTGTAGGACGCAACGGCGTTGAACATGGAGGTGTCTCCGAAACCGAGGTTATGGCCGAAGACCACGGCGTTCGCACTGCCGAAAAGACCGCCCTCGGCGCAATCCGCATCGAGGTAAGGACAGCCCATGTAGTTCGGCTTGCGGTAGACGTCGTGCTTGAGGTAGTAAGTCGGGTCGTCAGCCGGTGCCTGCACGATGGGGTAGTCGACGGGCGTGCCGGGTATGCTGATCCAGCCGATCACATCCGGGTTGATGGCGCGCCAAGCCTCCCAATCCACATCCGGGAACCCGCTCCCGTCTGCGGTGGGGGTATCTTCGATGGTCTGTTCGCCGGGAACCGGCGATACGCTGGCGGCGCGCCCATGCAGGGATGCGAGCACCCCGAGGCCCACCGCCAGAGCGAGCACGCATATCCCCGAGAACGCGAGGGCTATCCTAGCGCGGACGGCCCGCCTCATGCCGCGCCGCCCTCCAAGGGCTTCTCCTCGCCGCAGGAGGCGCACACGGAGCCGGTCTGCACCGTCTCATCCCAAGCCTCCTTCACGAGCACCTGCTCATAGTATCCGCTTTGAACGACCACCTCGTTCACGATAGGGACGTCGGTGGAGTAGCCGCTGTGGCCGGTCTCCTCGATGTGCTGGGCGGCGTTGCCGTCGATCAGGGCGTTGCACGTGTTGCAAACGGTGTGGTAGGTGGTCTCCGTGCCATAGACCGGCTCGTGCCACACCTGTTCATAAACGGCGTCATGGTGGACGGAGCCATACTGCGGCACCCAGAGGTGGTCGCACGCAGCGGCTTCTCCACTGACCGCCTCCATCTGCCCGGCGTCATCCGCTTTACCGCTACCCGGCACGGCGTCGTGGGCGAGCAGGCCCATCCCCACGCCGATGTACCCGACGGCGAGGATCGCCGCCACAACCGCTGCCACCTTGACGGCGAAGCGCAGACGGGTCGAGGCTGTCTTGCCCTTCTCCTCGGCGGCTTTCACATCCTCCTGCATGGGATCCTGCTCCCGCATATCATCGTTCTTGTCGTTCTCATTCATGGTTTGCCTCACCAATCCTCTCTATCGCTCGTTTTCCCTCTCCGGCATATCGCAAGCTCCATTCAAAGCGCGAGGGGCGGGGCGCACAGCGCCGCCGCCCCTCAGTCGCTTAACCTGTCAGCTCGGATCAGGACTCGCCGCCGTCGGCGTCTCCATCCTTCTCCTTGCGGGCGTCGAGGTACTGCTTACCGGCGTACCCGGCCCCAGCGACAGCGGCCACCACGAGCAGTGCGGCGACCCAGCCGTAGCCGGAGAGCATGTTGCCAGTCTTGTCGTACACGCCGCCCTTGGGAGGCTTGACGAACTTGACGGTCTGCGCGGCATCATCGATGTCAGCGTGGGTCGCGACCTCGATGCCGTCCTTGTAGAGGGTCTCGAAGGCCACGACCTCCTTGTCCTCAAGTCCCGTCGCGTCGAAGGTGAACTCAAGCTCGACGGTGCCGTTGGGCTTGTTGGGCGTGAAGCTGGCGGACGCTTCCACCTTCTTATCGCCCACCATGAGGGGTTTGCCGGTGGACTTGTCCATGAGCACGCCCTTGACGGTGTACTCCTTGCCCGGCAGCAGGTTCTCGTAGTGGACGGCGTCGACGATGGTGACTTCCTTGCTCACCATGACCTCATGGTCGCCGTCAGTCTTGTCGGTTGCCTCGGTGCCGATGGTGGAGGGGACGATCGTGACCGTCTGGTCTTCATCCGCGAGGTCGCTGTGCGCGCCCACGGCGATGCCGTCCTTCACCAGCAACTCGAACACCACGGCCTTCTTGCCCGCGAGGTCGCTGGCATCGAGGCCGAAGTCCATCTCGATCTCGCCGTGGTCCTTGTCCGCCTCGAAGGTCTCCGTGGCGGTGCTCAGGTGTTCGGCGATCTCAGGGTTGTCCTCAAGGAGGGCCGCGATGCCCTCCCAATCGGGCTCGACCTGCGGGAACCACACCTCATCGCCATCGCCGTCCTCATCGGTCTGGCCGAAAAGCCCGCCGATGGCCGCGAAGAGATCGAAGTCCTCGTCGAGGGGCTTGGCGGAGGTGATGCCCGTGAGGTCGCACAGCTCGTGCCAGAAGTCGGTGAGTTCGTCCTCGCCGACCTTGTCAGCACCCTCGCCGGAGAGCAGGGGCAGACCGGTCTCGGCATCCATGAGGATGCCATGCACCTCATAGGTGGAGCCGGGGATCACGTTCTTGTAAGAGAGCGTGTCGGTGATCTCGGCCTCGGGGTCGGCCACGACGTCCTTATCGCCGTCGAAGCCATCAACGGCGACGGTGTCGACGCCGGGTTGGATGACCTCGATGGTCTGGTTCTCATCCTCGATGTCGGCGTGGACCGTGATCTCCTTGTCGAGACGGTAGAGCGTCTCGAAGACGACCACCTGCTGGCCCGCGAGCAGCGAGGCATCGAAGGTGAAGGTCACGTCCACGGTGCCGTGGTCGTGGTCCGGCGTGAAGGTCGTCTCGGCGGTGACGGATTTGCCGTTGGCATCGAGCAAGGGCTCGCCGGTGTCCTTGAGCATAAGGGTACCGACGACCTTGTACTCCTTACCGGGCACGAGGCCCTTGTAGGAGACGTTGTCGACGATGACGGCCTTGCCATCTGCCACGAGGCTCTGATCCCCATCGATGCCATCCTCGGCGGTGGTGCCGAGGGAGGGCTCGGTGAACTCGACAGTCTGGCCCTCGTCGTCGATGTCGGCGTGGGCCGTGATCTCTTTGCCATCACGGTACAGGGTCTCGAAGACGACGACACTATCGCCCTTGAGAGAGCTGCCGTCGAACTCGAAGGTCACGTCCACGGTGCCATGGTCGTGGTCCGGCGTGAAGGTCGTCTCGGCGGTGACGGGCTTGCCGTCTTCGCCCAGCAGGGGCTCGCCGGTGGATTTCACCATGAGGGTGCCCTTGACCGTGTACTCCTTGCCGGGGATGAGGTCTTTGTAGGAGATCGTGTCGACGATGACGGCCTCGGGGTCGATGACCGCGTGATGGTCGCCATCGACGCCGTCCTTGGCGGTGGTGCCGATCTCGGGCTCGAAGAGGGAGACGGTCTGGTTCTCATCGGTGATGTCGGCGTGCGCGGCGACCGCGTAGCCGTCCTTCATGAGCAACTCGAAGACGACGGCATCCTTACCGGCCATCTCGGCGGCGTCGAAGGTGAAGTCGAGGTCTGCCTCGCCGTAGCTATCCTTCGGGGTGATCTCGGCGGAGCTGCGGATAAGACGCGACGCGATTTCGGGGTTGTCCGCGAGCAGAGCCTCGATGGCCTTGCGGTCGAGCTTGACCGGCGGGAACCACACGCCGTCGAGCATCTCCTCGATGGTGGGCTCTTCACCGGAGGCGTCCGTCTTGCCGTCCGCTCCGAAGAGAGAACCCAGCCAGTCAAAGAAGCCCTTTTCCTGCGGCTCCTCGGCGATGGGACCGGCCTCCTCCTCAAGGGGCGCTACCACAGTGATGCCGGTGAGGTCGACGAGCTGCTGCCAGAAGTCGGCAAGCTCGTCGGCGGTGGGGGCGTCGCCCTCACCCTCGCCGGAGAGCAGGGGCAGGCCGGTCTCGGCATCCATGACGATGCCGTGGACCTCATAGGAGGCACCGGGGATCACGCGGTCGAAGAGCACCTTGTCGCTGATGACGGCCTCGGGGTCGATGACCGCGTCCTTATCACCGTCGATGCCGTCGATGGCGGCGGTCTTCACGGTGGGCTGGATGATCGTCACGGTCTGGCCCATGTCGTCGATGTCGGCGTGGGCACAGATCTCCTTGTCGAGACGGTAGAGCGTCTCGAAGGCAACGACCTGCTGGCCCGCGAGTTGCAGGCAGTCGAAGGTGAAGGTCACGTCCACGGTGCCGTGGTCGTGGTCCGGCGTGAAGGTCGCCTCGGCGGTGACGGCCTTGCCGTCCTCGCCCTTCAACGCCTCGCCGGTCTCCTTGTTCATGATCTTGCCGACAGCCTTGTACTCCTTGCCGGGGATGAGCCCGGTGTAGGAGATGGTGTCGACGAGCGTGGCCTTGCCGTCGGCGATGGCGAACTTATCGCCATCCACGCCGTCCTTGGCGGTGGTGCCGATGCTGGGCTTGGTGAATTCGACGGTCTGGCCCTCGTCGTCGATGTCGGCGTGGGCGCAGACTTTCTTGCCGAGGCGGTAGAGCGTCTCGAAGGCCACGACCTTCTTGCCAGCGAGAGCGCTGGCGTCGAACTCGAAGGTCACGTCCACGGTGCCGCTGGCCCTCATCGTCGGGGTCCCCGGCGTGGATGACGCAATCGGCCTGTGGCAGAAGGACCGCGATCTTGTCGATGAGCGGCTCCTTGGAGTCGATGACCTCTCCGGTCTCCTTGTCTCTCACCACGGCTGGCTCCTTTGGCCAGTCGGGAATCGAGATGGGCAGGAGGTCCAAGTCATAACGGTCCGCCCACGCGGGGTTCACCGCCTCCGGCTCCACCAGTTCGAGCAGATGGCCAGAGCAGGCGATGACCGTGTAGCCGTTGCCGGAGATCGGCAGCGGGGCGCTCTCAGGTACGGGCGTGCCGCAGATGGCGCGAGCGATGTCGCGCGCCAGCATCGGCTTCTCGGCGATCACGAGCTTCATAAGGCGTCACCTCCGAAAATCACATCGAGTCTCGAACGCCCGCGCGGCTTGCGCCCATCCCACGAGAAGAGCGCGTGCAGGTGGTCGCATTCATCCTGATCGACGTGGGAGACCATGCACATGAGATCCGCCGCCGCGCAGGCGGCGAAGCGGGCCGCGATGCTGGTAACGAGGCCGGGGGCGTCCTGCGGTTGCCACACATCGGCGGTTGGAGAGCCGTCTGGACCGAGATACGCGGGAACGAGCCGCGCCATGAACAGCGAGCGGTATGCTCCGGACGACGAGAGGTCGGTGGTCTGAAAATGCCCCTTGAGGGAGCCGAGCAGTCGCTCTTTGAGCGCATCACGCTCATCGGACCCGCCGAAGAACTCCAAGACCGGCTGCATGCTGGGAGATGAAGGAATCCACGCCCTGCATGTCCGCGTCGCCGTGTTCGTCCACCTCTGGAACGGGTCGGTGCGCAGCAGGTAATTCACGTGGTTATAGAGATGTCTGCCGTCGCTGAACGGCAGCTCCCGGTCGAAGAGCAGAATGAGGTTGGAACCACTCATCGAGCATCACCATCCCTGAAACGATCGTACCCATCGCGCCCCTGCGCCAGCGAACCGCTGGCGTCTCGGGCGTCGCGAGCCTCCATGTCGAGGTCGCAGCCGCCTTGAGCTGCGGTTTCCATGTTGACGAGGCAGCGCGGGGTGTGTATAATGATGTCTGAGAGGTCGGGATCGACGACGTGGCTCCGAAGCAATTGTAGCTTCGCAAGTGCGTTTAGGTCCCGGCCTCTTTCCTCGTTGTAATAGACCAGACGCTCCTGCGACATGAGCATGTCGAGGTACTGAGGGAAGTTCGACCGACCGTAGACGGCGAGCACGAAGTTCGTCTGGATCTCGCCCATCTCGTAGTAGCCGGAGCCGCCGGGCTTGATGGCGGCTATGAGGGGCAGGCGGTCCGAGTCGACGGCGCAGAGCACCGAGAGCAGCACGTCCTCGCGGGCGGGGCTGTCGCACATCAGGACGGGCCGCTCAAGCAGCTCGGGGATGCGCTTCACCTGCTCCACCGCGAGCCCATGGCGGCGCGGATCGTAGTAGTCCTTGGGGCGCAGCGCGTCGAGGAGATGCCGCTGGGTGTAGAGCATGGGCAGGTCGTCGAATCCGGCCTCCTGCAATATGGCGGGTGTGTCGCAGAGCTTGAGCGTGCTCGTGCGGTTGAACTCCCCGCAGGTCACGGCGTCCACCTCGTACCCGAAGCGCAGGTACTCTGAGCAGCGTGCGGCGTACATCGAGTACCGCTGTGCGGAGGCGTCGCCCTGCTTCAAGTGGACCCCGCCGCGCGTATCGAGGTAGGTGATCCGCTCGGCACCGGGCATGGCGACCGAGTTCTCGTACTCGCGGATCGTGGCGACGATCTCGCGGTCGGAGACGGCGCGGCCCATCAAAGGTCACGCCCGGCGAAGTCAGGCTGGCGGTCGGCTCTATCGCCGAGCCCGGCGGAGACCTCCCGTGCAGCGCGCCCCTCAGAATCGAGGTCGAGCCCGTCTGCGGCTGCCGCCTCGTAGCTGCGGCGCACCGTCTCGCCCATGAGGTAGTTGTTGGAGTTCCACGAGTAATCGCCGTCATGGTCGTATTTATCCACGTAGGGCACGTCGTCCATATGGTGGCCGTTCACGATGGAGCCCTCGGATCCGAATCCGACGACCGTGTGCTCGACCATGTTGCCGCGCGTGTTCCTCATGTAGACACGATCGCCGACCGAGAGATCCGAGACCGGCACAACGTCGGCGTCGAGGTATGCGCCGAGCTGCTGGTCCTCCGGCTGGCTCTTGTCGATGTCCCGCAGCATCTCATCGTGATCATAGCCATCGGAGCCATAATCATAGCCGCCGATCCGCTCCACGATCGCCCAACCCTCGATGACATAGATGCCGTTGTCGCCGGGGTCCATCTGCTCATCGGTCGTGTAGATGTCGATACCAACGCTGAGGCCGTCCGCGCCGAAATAGTTGCCCAGCACTTGGCAGAGGCGGGCGTAGCCGTATGTATCGGACTCGGGCGGGCGGAACCCGCGCAGGGAGCAATAGTCGAGGAACGCGCCGATGCTATCAGGCCCGCCGTTCCAGTGGACGTAGACACCCAGATCCTTCTTGACGGATGTGATGACCGCTCGGTTTCCCATAGCTGCTCCTTTCTAGCGATCCCGACCGTCGAGGCCGGGAGATTCAACCTGCCGCGACGCGAGCACATCGGCCACGCCGCGCATGTCGTGCGCCTCCATATCGAGGTCGAGGCCGTCGGCATCGCCCTTAGCATCGCGGGCGAGGTAATCGGAGAGCTGCGGCGGGAAGCCGTTCCTATCCTCGAAGTCGAGCGCCCAGCGGGACTCATCGCCCTTCTGGTTCCACTCGGCGATGGTGAGGGCTGAGTAAGCGGTGACAGTGGCGGCGCACTCAGCGCTTCGGACAGCGTCCTTCAATCCTTTGAGAACGTCTACGGGAACCGTGTAGGGGGTGCCGGATATATCGAGCACGGTCGCACTCACGACGCCCGAGGCGACCTCGGCGCTCATGATGGCGGACGGAGTGAACTCGGCGATGGCGAGAAGGGGGTCGAGAGTCGGTTCCTCCCACTCTTCGGCGGGGCATCCGAAGGCCAACTCCATGTAGTGCGGGGCGGGGCAGAGGGCCGGGTTCTCCCAGAGGTCGTCCAGCGCGTCCATGGTCGATTGGGCGGAGCCGTCGTAAGTCTTACCGGCGATGGTGAACTCCTCGCCGACCCATGCGTCCTCGATGGCGTCGAGCGCCTCCTCTCCCGCATCGGTGAGCTGGCGCAGCTCGACATCCACTCCGCCGTCATGGTGGTAGCCGTGGACGAACAGGCTGCCGTTCTCATCCCAGACCTTGCCTATCTCGCAGTCCTTGAACACGGAATCGGCACCGCGCATCATGTCATCGAAGTCCCTGTACGCGGTCAGGCCGTGGCTCGTGCCGTCCCATCGACCGACGGAGCCGCGAGCGATGATGCGGTTGCCTCCGAGGGGATTTACGAAGGAGGATTGGTCTGACTTATCGCCGTCGAAGAAGGCCGACAAGCCTTCAAGTTCCACGGTTCGGTCGCGATCCATCATCTCCATAGCGCGCTCGAAGATCTGAGAGTCGATGAATGCGGCGCGCACCTCGGCCTCCGTTAGATCCTCAGAAGCCATGAGGCTCTCGATGGCAATCTCCTCCCCGGCATCCCCGTAATACACGCTTTCATCGAAGATGACGCGCTCTTTCGGTTCCCTATCCATATCCAGCTCCTTCCTAGCGGGCATCCGACCCGCGATCACTGCGGTCCATATCGTGGGAGAGACCGTCTGACACGCCGCGCATGTCGCGAGCCTCGATATCGAGATCAGGTGGTCCGGGCTCCGCTATCCCCGACTCGACCATGGCCTCCGTAACGTACTCCGCGAGACTCCTGCCGGTCTCATGTTTGCAATAAGCGTCCATTTTCGGCAGCAGTGCCCCGCGCTGCACGGCATCGAGAGGGTAGGTCAGATACTCGATCTTGCCATCTGCGCGGTTCAGCGAGATCTCAAGATGGTCGGCGACCTCGCCACGGGCCATGTCGTAATCGACGTAGATGTTGAGCCAGTCGTCGTTGTCGATTGAGCAGACATTCGTACCGAACACCGCATCGCAGTCGAACGTGACCGGGATGTAAAAGTTCAGCCTATCTTTGCACTCGCTAATCTCATCGCCGAACGTGATAAGGTCGAGCGGGAGCGGCGCGAGGTCGATCCGGTGGGCGTCCTCGGGCTCCGCGCCGTCTATATAGGCGAGTGCGCCCGTCAAGCTGGCGAACGTCTCGGTGAAGCAGTCACCGGTGCTGTTGTCGACGACGGTGAAGCCGCCACCGGGCTCCTCTGCGGCGAACACGCCGGGGGTGAGCGCCCAATATTGGACGCCGCCCTCGATGAGGTCGTTGATGAACTCGATGGGAACCACCTCGACGTCGCTTCGGGAGCCGAACGCGGCGTCGAGGCTCACCGAGACCGGATGGCGCGCGAGCCGGTCCGCCTCGGCGAGCCGCTCGACGCCATCGAGGAGGACGTCGTGGCCTGCCGCAGTGCAGGCGTCCCGCAGGCGGTCGATCGTCTGCCCATCCGAGATCACGGCGTCGATGTTGGCGTCTGTGTCGGGCAGGATCAGCCCGGCAAGGATCTCCGCCACGTCGCTGCGGCTCCAAGAGAGCGTCAGGAACGGGGCGTCGGGCCTCTGGGGGATGAGAAGACCGTAATGCTCGCACTCCTCGACCCAGTTCTCGAAGGTGGTGCCTTCCTGCCGCTGCTCGACCAGACCGGGTGCGATCTCAAAGTAGACTCGCAGCTCGGCCTCCGTGCGTGGCGCGGAGAAGAACCCTTCGTCGTCATAGCTCACCCACACGCACTGCCACGCATCGGGCGGGACGGGAGCCTTGACTTCATCCATGTGCGTTCTCCTTTCATGGAACCGGCCTTTAGATGATTCTACGCGCCCATGCGGACGAGATCGGCTATCAGCCGCCGAAGAGGTCGCGAGCCCACGCGCCGGATTTCACCACGCCGATGATGAGTAGAATCGGGAGCCCGAAGGGCGCGATAAACGGGAGGATACTGACAGTGCCGTCAATGACGATGTCTCCGACATGGATGTAGGTCGCGCACAGCTTCGGCATGATGGTGAGCAGGAAGGCCATAATCGTACCGGCGAGGCAGGCGGCGGCGAAGTTTTTGAGAAAGTTAATCCCCATGCTGCGGGTCTGTTCGAAGCCGAGCAATGAAATCGGGATGGGGCTGAACGCCGCGAGGATGTAGATCTGGATCGCGCGCGCCGCCGCCATGACCCATGCGATGACGACGGAGACGAATCCCGTCAGTTGCAGAAGGAGAGCCATGATGAGGATAATAAACATATTGCCGATTCCCACGCCGTCCGGAATGGTGATCGGCGAAAGGTCCGGGTCGGCTGAATCGAATATGGTCTTGGTGATCTCGTTGAAGAGGTCGAACACGGCGGCGCAGATGTCGATCGAGTTGAGGATAAGGAATCTGATGATGACGTAGAGCACGGCGAGGAACACGATCTCCTTGACCGCCGGGAAGGTGGAGGTTGAGTCGATGCGCTGCGAGATCTTGACGACCTGCACGAGCATGACGAGGCTGAGGATGGAGCCCGCGAGAGGCACGATGAGCGTCTTATGGACGGCGTTGATCGTGGTCCATACGGCATCAGTGCCCTCACCGTTGCCGAAGAGACTCTTGAACGAGCCGGTGAGGAAGTTCTCCGTACCGAAGGCGGACATGGTGTTCGCATAGGCGTTGAGCAGACTCTCGGCGGGATCGCGCAGGAACTTATCCACGAGCCACGCGCCGGGATCTTTAAGAATTTCTCCGAGGTCTTCGAGCACACCGGCATGGGCGGGGGTCGCGAAGACGACCGAGAACATGAGCAGGAGCAGAATGCAGGCCAGCAGCTTCGGGGCGAAGCGGCGCAGGTGCGCCGCTCTCAAGATCGAGGCGGTTTCGTTATCCATTTCGGAGCATCCTCCCTTACTGCTGTGACCCATAGGAGTTCTTGACGGTGAACTTGCCGTCCTCGGTGCCGTAGGTAACGGAGACCGAGGACTTGCCGGAGTTGTTGAGGTCGAACCACGTGGTGACGGTGCCCTCGTTCCAGTCGCGCTCGGCGATGCCGCGCCACTTCGCCTCGGTGGCCGTCGGGACGTTGAGGGAGCAGAAGTCGCGCAGGGCGTCGCCGAGTTCGTCCTCATCGCCGCCGAGCATCGACTTGATGCCGCCGTTGAGGCCCTTGACCTCAAGCGAGCCGTCAGATGCTGCGGTGCGGGTGTAGCCGTCGGCCTCGAACACCGTAAAGGCGGAGCTTGAGATCTTTGCCGTCGATTTGCCGGTCTCGGTGTCGGTGACGAGGGTGTGCTTGAGCACGAAACTGCCCTCATCGGTCTCGATGACGGCCTCGGCGACCTCGGTTGACTTTCCATCCGCCGTGGTCGGCGCATGCGTGATGAGGTCGCTTACCACATACGGGTGTATCGTGGCCTCGGTGCCGTCCTCGCCCTTGGCGTGGTCGGTGAAGGTGACGCCGGTGAAGGTGAGGAAGTAGCTGTCGTTGCGCGCGGTCCAGACGTTGGACGTAAGCTCGGCGATGAACTCGGTTGTCTGACTGTCGTACTCATCCATCTTCGCGCGCTGGTCGTCGGTGAGCTTCGCGAGGGCCTTGTCCGTCTCGGAAAGCTCGGCATCGCCATCGCCCACGTGGTCCTCGCCCTGCTCGGTGATCTCCTCCTTCTGCGCCTCCATGGTGCGCTCGCCCTGCACCATCGCGCAGCGCGCCATGGATAGGACGGCGACCATCGCCAGAACCGCGAGCGCGGCCACGACCAGTCCTCGATGCTCTTTCAAGATCAGTTTCAGAAGTTCCATAAGCGTCCTCCGTTACCAGACCCGGTTGGCCTCAAGGGCCGCCCGGTCGAAATACTTGCCCCACTTGTCCATGTCATCGCCGATGGGCGTGCCGCCCGTGTCTCCGAGGCGGTCCGAATTGCGCTCGTAGATCTCGTAGTGCAGGTGCGGGCCGGTCGAGTTGCCGGTGGAGCCCACATAGCCGATGACCTGTCCCTTGCGAACATGGTCCCCCTCGGACACGGCGAAACGGGAGAGGTGGGCGTATCCGGTCTGCACCCCGAGGGAGCCGTGGTTGATGCGGACGTAGTTGCCCCATGTGCCGACGTACTTGGCGTTGACGACCACGCCGTCAGCACTGGCGAAGACGGGCGTGCCCATCCCGGCCTGTATGTCGAGCCCCCAATGCTCCGGGTAGGTGCCCCATTGGGGAGAGTCCGACGGCCATTGGAGGTCGCCGACACCGGCGATCGCCCCGCCGCCCGTGCGCAGCGCGTCGAGGACGCGGCGCGCGTGCTCGTTGCGGGTCGGCAAGTTCATCTCATCCAGACCGCACCGCTCGAAGTGCCTCGCGAAGATCTCCACGGCGGTCTCCAACTGGTCGTCGTTGATGCAGGCCATGAAGTCGTCGTAGTTGGATCGGAATGACCAGCCGCCACCGCGCGCCATGGTGAACTCATCCCAGAAGAAGTCGAGCTGGGCCGAGATGTCCGTGTGGGGCACGCCCCGCGCGTCGCAGAAGGCGCGCAGGCCGTTGAGACGCCCGCCGAGCCACTGGCAGAGGCCGAACGCGCCGCTGGCCCCGTTGACCGCAGCGGGGTTTACCCCAGACTCTTTGTACATGTTGCCGATGATGGCCGCGACCTGAACCTCATCGAGCCCCTTGTCGAGCAGGTACTCGGCCACGATCCGCTCGTTGCCCTCAAGGACGGACGTCTCCGAGGAAGCGCCGCCGCCGAAGATCATGAGGAGGAGCGGTATGAGGAGAATGATGGCGAAGATGATGACGATGGGCAGACACCCGACGCCACCGGCTGCCGCTGCGGCTCCTCCCGCAGCGGATGAGGAGGCCGAGGCGGAGCCGACCGCCGAGGCGGATGCCTTCGCGCCAGCCGCCTTTGCTGCGGACGAGGACGCCGCGCTCCTCGCCGCCTGCTGCTCCGATATGGCCCTCATCTGATGCCGCTTGGCCTGCATGCGCGTCTGGGTGCGGGCTGCCGATTTGGATGCGGAGCGCGGGGAACCGGGCTTGCGCGATAGGCGGCGTCCCACGGAGCGCATCGCCCTGTACCCGGCGCGGCTGCCGAAGTAGACGTCGTCGACGCCCTCTATCTCGGATCCACGGAGCATGGATCCCGTGGCCCTCATGAGGGCGTCCGCCCCCGGTCCACGCAGGCCACGTTGTGCGCCACCGGCGGCGCGGGCCGCTGATCCGCCAGCGACCTTGTCGGCATGTCTCTGGGCAGCACCCCTCGCCGCCTTGGCACCGTAATAACCAACGTATGCGATGGTGTCGAGGCCCTCGATCTCCGACCCGGCGAGCGTCGACGACACGGCGCGACGCGCCATCGCGGCCGCGCCCGTCGCTCTTGGACCGCTCTTGGGCGAGACTGTCGCATTCACCGCGTCGCGTTGGTCGAGGGAGCTCAAGCCGTCCGAGAAGGGCGGCGCATCGGGGACGGCGGTTGCGCCGATTCGGATGGCCGTCGGTGCGACGCCCTCTCTCGACGGACCTGAGAGCACGCCGCCACTATGCCGGGGTGACGAAACGCGCGCCACATCGCGCGCGCCGTGGTCGAGCACGAGGGACGCTCCGTGATCCGAGTTGGTGACGATGCCGGTGTTCACCGCGTCGTTCAGCTCCGTGCGCGCGAGGCCGAGAGGCCGAACTTGCGGCCCTCGTTCGCGAAGCGGGAGAAGTAGTTGAGCACCGTGGGGTAGGCGAACAGAGACTGGATCTCCTCGACGTACAGCCACGTGCGCACGCCGCGCTCGTAGTTGCTGTACATGCGGTTTCGCACCGCCTCGCACACGTTGATGAGCGCGAACACCAGCATGGAGTCCGGCAGCTCGCGCAGGTTGAAGTCGATGATGCGGTTGTCGAAGCTCACGTTGGTCGGGCGGTTGAAGAAGGACATGGAGCCCTTGACGAAGCGCTCGTAGCGCAGCGCGATCGCGCGCGCCTCCGGCTCGGGCTGCTCGCGCAGGATCTCGTAGAAGTCGCCGAGGAGCGGCGGGTCGCCGCCGTCCTCTCGGCGGTCGAAGGCCATCTCAACGCAGCGCGTGATGATGGACTGGTCGATCTCCGACAGCTTCTTACCGGCCTCGGCGGCGGATGCCCCGGCCTGCGCCAGCATGGCGTCCGTCTTGAAGGCGACCTGCGCCTCAGCCGACATATGGCTCACCGACACGGTGTCGAAGGGGTTGAGCGATGCGCCGGAGGTGACGGAGAAGTCGAAAACGGAGCCGCCGTAGCGGCGCGCGATGCCGGTGTACTCGCCCGCACGGTCGATGACGAAGATCTCATCGGTGGGGTTGGTCAGGATCGTGCCGGTCATCTCCGTCTTGACGAACATGCTCTTGCCCGATCCGGTCTTGCCGGAGATGAATCCCATGGGCGACGCGAGCTTCTTGCGGTCGCAGAAGACTAGGTTGCGGCTGTGCTTGTTCTGGCCGCAGTAGTTGCCGCCCTCGTCCGCGAGTTCCTGCGTGGCGAAGGGCATGAGCATGGTGATCTCGGCGGTCGTCGAGTAGCGGGACACGTCGATGTGGTTGTAACCCAGCGGCAGCATGGAGTTGAGGGCCTCGGGCTGGCGGTAGTCCAGCACGTCGAGTTCGATGGAGTTGCCTCGCGCAGAGCTGATGATGCGCAGCACTTGGTTGTCGAGCTGATGCCTGCTGGGCGCATAGGTGTAGACGAGGCCGGTGAATTGATAGAGGTGCTGGCCCTTGCCCGTGAGCTCGTTGAGGACGCCCTCAGTCTCCTCCTTGCTGTATCGCAGCTCATAGGGAAGGATGGAGAAGTCGTAGCCCTTGCTCACGGCGGTGCGCTGCTCCTCGATGACCTCCTTGTCGATCCACGCGGAGCGCTGCTGCACGAACGCCTTGGCCTTGGCCTGCTCGATGGGCTGCGCGAACCACGACACGGCCATGGGGATCGGGAGGTCCACGATGTCGGCCAGCGCGCGGTCGGTCAGCTCGGAGCCGAAGCGGCGGAACACGAGCACCTGCCCCCACATATCGTCGAGCCGAAAGCAGTCGCAGCGGCCCTCCGGCTTGAAGTCGATGGTCGTGGGGGCGATGAGATCCTTGGTGGTCTGTGGCATGCGCAGGCCGAGGTCGCGCTTGTAGTCCATGTCGAAGGGCTTGCCGGGGTTCAGCAGGCCGTGCAGGACCGTGAGGCGGTCCTTTCCGTCCAAGGTGCGGCACTTCGACCCGACGCCGCCCAGAAGGCGCGAGGACGATGCCTCAAGGCGCGAGAGCTTTGGCACCGAGGCGTCGGCGGTCTCTGCGGCACAGGTGATCGTCATGAAGCGGCGGCGACGGATGTTCGAGACGCCTTGCCGGGTCTTTTCCGCTAGGATCGCGTTGAAGGTCTCCGCGTCCTCGGCGGCCTGCGCCGTGATCTGGCGCTGGGGGTCGAAGAAGCGGCGCGAATCGAGTTCCTCGCGCAGGATGAGCGTGTTTACGACGGTCATCTGGACGGTCGAACCGGGGCCGAACCCGTCGTAGAGCTTGCCCATGGACTTGAACATGTTGAGCTGCACGTCGTCCCGGACGCTGTGGTAGCTCGTATCGGCGAACTCGATGGTCTGGGAGAACAGGCCCTCGCCGACCTCGCAAATGCCGTCCTGATACATGCGGTCATAGCCGATGTACGCGGTGACGTCCTTGGCGGCGCGACGCAGCGCCGTGGAGCGCGCGCCGCGCGACGATAGCTCCTTGTCGCGCTCCTTGAGCTGACGCTTGATGGACGTGTACTCCTTGCTGCGGGCCTTGGCTTGCCGCTTGGCCTCGCGGGCGTCGGCCTTGGCCTGCCGCTTGGCGGCGCGGCGCTCCTTGCGCGTGAGCCTGCGCCCGGCGGGCTCGCCGCCCGCACCGGCCAGAGACCCGAGGGCGTCCACGTCTATGTCGGAGCGCTCCGGCATGGGCATGGGCGCGGGTGTGCGCGCAGCCGATCCAGCGGGACGCGCGATGGGGTCCTCCGCGATGTCAGATGAGCACTCGGCCCTCTCGGGGGCTGTAGCACTCGATTCCGTTGCGCTTGAGGAGTTTTCGGTATTTACGCTCATAGATCTCTCCCTTTTTGCTCTTCGCGCCGAGGCGCTCCGCGAGCCCGATCTTATACATCGTCGGGCGGTAGTAGAGTGTCGTGCGCGAGAAGTTGTGCAGGAACCAGTACATGGCGAACTGCTCGAACTTCATGCCGTGCGGGCGAAGGAACCCGCACGCCCAGAACGGCAGGCTCAGCGCGTATATGACCATCATGTAGTCGCCGGGGTTCACGCCGATGACGAAGTACATGTAGAGGCCCGCGATCACCGAGAGGCCCAGCGCGCCGAGAACGCAGATGAGCGTGCGCGCCGTCATCTTGCCGATGATTTTCGGCTCGTACTCGCCGATGTCCTTGTGGACGGGGACCGACAGCACGGCTCATCCCTCCCTTAACCGGCGAAGCTGGTGTCGAGGGTGCCGAAGTAGATCGCGGCACCGATCACGATGCCGCCGCCCACAATCATCGCGATCGCGCCAGCCAGCTGGCCTCCTCCGCCTTGGATTCCGTCCTTGACGGTCATACCGAGGTTCACCAGACCGAATACGATCAGGACGCCGCCCAGAAAAGTGACGCCCTGGCTGATGAGGTTCATGACTTCACCCAGCATGTGTCTCCTCCTTTTTGATCTCGCCGCGCGGCCCTTCGCCGCACGGCATGTTCCCATACATCTTAGCAGCTATGCCTTCGTTGCATCCTTGTTCTCGTCCTTGCCGTCACCTCCTTTCTGCCCCTCGCCCGCGCGGATCGCGCTCAGGTACCCCTTGAAGTCGAACGGCTCCGTGAACTTCGCGTGGGAGACGAGGTGGAGGACGCGGGCGAGGTGACGCGCGATAAAGCCCTTGACGACCTGACCGCCGAGCATGGGCACGGGCTTGTGGCCGGGGTCTATCAGGGCGTAGCGCGGGTGGCTCTCAAGGGGGTACTTGTCGTCCATCAGCGGGCTCGCTCCGGCGATGAGCAGTATCGCCTTGCGGCGCGAGAGCTTGGCGATCTCCGCCGCGTCGATGAGGTCGCGCCCTTGGATCTGCATGTTCTTCGAGGCAGACGGCGACTGCCCGCTGGACTCGTTAAAGGTCAACTGATTGATCGTCTGCTTGCCGATCATCTCCGAGATCTCCCGGTTGGTCTCGTTGGATTTACCCCCGAGAAAAAGCGTCGTATCGCAGCAGTCGATGATCGTCTTGGCGTTCTTGTCGTAGCGGGCCTCTAGCTGCGCCATGCTCTGCAAGATGACCGTGATGCCGATGTTGCGGCTTCGCACGACGGCGATGGTCTGCTCTATGTCCGGGATCGTGCCGATGTTGGCGAACTCGTCGAAGATGAAGTTGACTGGCACGGGCAGCTTACCGTGGTAGTCGATGGCGGCGCGGTTGCACAGGAGGTTGATCGTCTGCCACATCATGATCGCGTGCAGGAAGGAGAAGGACTTGTCTGTGTCGGACATGCAGGCGATCAGCGCCGTCTTCGGGCGGTCCGGGTCGCCCATCTTGTCCAGCTCCATCTCGTCGTCCTTCAAGATCTCGCGGACCTCGCGCAGGCGGATCCGCGCCAGACGGGTGTTGCAGGTGATGAGGATGGACTTGAGGGTCTTACCGGCGGCTACGCGGAAGTCGTTGTAGTAGCCCAGAGCGATGTCCTCATCCGGGGTGAGGCCACCGCGATCTGCCGGGCGCACATGGTCGCCGCGCCGCTCGAACTGGCTGGGGACCTCGATGAAGGCGGACCCGCCGGTGCCGACCGGCACCGCGTCGCGGCTGAGGCCCGCGCTCGCCGGGCGCTGCTGCCCACCCTCGCGCTTCTTGTACTTCTTACCCGTCTCGATTTGCAGGAACAGCAGGTCAAGTGGGCTTTTGAAGCTCTCATCCCCCTCGCGCGCCTCCGCCATGGAGAGCAGCGTCAAAACGCCGGAAAGGGAGTAGTACTTGGGATGGAACCAGTCGCGCAGAAGGAAGATGAGCGCGGTGAGCAGCAAGCGCATGGAGTCGCCCCAGAACGGGTCGCCGGGCGTGCCGTCGCCGTCGGTGTTGGCGATGAAGCAGTTGACGAACGACAGAACGTCGGAGTCGGTGCGCACGTATGCGAGCGGGTTGTAGTGCATCGACGCCGAGAAGTCGATGGTGTTGAAGCACTTGAGCCTGTAGCCGCTCTCCGGGTCGGCGAACATCCCGCCCACCTCCTCGATGAGGGAGGCTTTCGGGTCCGTCACGAAGAACGATGCGTTCATCTGCATGAGGTTGGGCTTGACGTAGTAGCGCGTCTTTCCCGATCCCGATCCACCGATCACCATGACGTTGAGGTTGCGGTCGTGCTCCAAGTCGAAGTCCTTGCGCCTCGTGGCGATGGCGTAGTGCTCGGTGAGCAGGATGTTGCTGTCGGGCTCATCGGCGTTGCGGAACGCCTCGCCCTCCTTGCGAGTACCCCAGCGGGCGCTGCCCGCCTCCTCGCCCGCGCGGTAATTGCCGATGAACACGGAGAAGCGCAGCCACACCAGCCACACCGCGAGGAAGAGACCGCATCCGTAGAGCAGAGGCACCGCCTCGAACGAGAAGGACAGGGGGGACGCCGCGACGTATGCGGGCAGCGCGGCCATGACCTCCATGTAGCAGTCGAGGAAGGGGCGGTCGTACAGATCCATCAGCATGCCGAACCGGTCGCCGAGGTAGAGCACGGCGACCGATATGACCAGCGTGAGGGCTGCGGACCTCGCGATGCGCGAGGTGTTGTCGTTCGTTCCCGCCATGGCCATTACCGGTCGATCGGCGGGATGATGTGCTCGTCGCGCCCGATGTCGATGCCCTTGCGCTCCTGCTCAAGGCCAGCCGACGCCTCGCGGGCGTCCCTCCCCTCGACTTCGAGGTCCGCGCCCACCTCGCGCTCTTCCGGCTCCTCGCGGGATTTGCCCGCAGCGCGGTCCGGCATGTTCTCGCCCGGATCCTCGAAGGTGGCCGTGGCGTCGCCGGGCGTGTCGACCACGCTCTCGATGACAGCCGTGTGGGGGTCGATGTCAGCGCCGTCGTGCGACTTGAAGGCGCTCTCCGTGAACTCGCGGCCCAGCGTGTCGGCGCGCACCTCGAACCACGGGTGGTCGGGGTGGGTGAACTTCATCGTGCCGTCAGACGTGCGCGTGACGCCGAGGCCCGCCGCCCGGCACCGGTCGAGGAACTCCCCATATGTGGCGGCACCGTCGCGCGCGCCATCGGCGATGTCGCGGATGTCGAGGGTGTATTCCTTTTTGGTGGTGATGTCGCCCATTGGGCCCGCCGGGGACGGCGGGGTATGGTCATCGTGGTCGGCGGGGCCTTCATGTCCTCCTCGCCCACCGCCCGGCCCGTCCTTGCCCTTCTTAGGGAGAACCTCCTCGGCGATGGCGCGCACGCGGTCGAACTCCGTCTCGGGGAATATGACCGTTGCGCGGGCCACGACGCCCTCCTTCTTGTCCGTTGCGAGCGTCGTGCGTTCCACCTTGTAGGGGATGCCCTCGGCTTCGAGCGCGGCGGTCACGGCCTGCGTCTGCTCGTCGTTTTGCAGGGAGATGGTCGCCTTGCCCAGATCGCGGCCCTGCGCGCGCTCATCTGCCTTGACCTCTTCCAGCGTCGCATCCAAGACCTCGCGCACGCGGTCGAAGTCATTGGCGTCGAACAGCAGGGTCGCGCGCTCGTGGAGCTGCCCGTCGCTGCCCACGGTGAGGGACTGGCGCTTGACCTCGTAGGGGATATTGGCCGCGCCCAGCGCCTCCGTGACGGCCCGCGTCAGCTCCGGGTCGTCCAGCGGGGCCGTGCAGTGCTCCTGCCCCGGCTCGGGCCTCTTGCCCATGTGCTTGCGCAGCCACTCGCGCAGGATCTCCGAGAGCACGCGGTTCATCCCGCGCTTGATGCCCTCGCCGACCTCATCACCGACATCCGCCATGTCACGCACCGTCCTTTCAAATAGCCTCGTGACTATTACGCGCGGGTGGGGCCGATCTGCCAACCCGTCGCCCGTCACCGAGATATATTACACCCCGGCGGGCCGGGCGGTGGTATGATGACGGCAGGTGAGGCGGCGTGGCCGGACGAAGATCAAACGAGGCAGCGGAGGCGTCGCCGCATGAGGACGCCCCACGGGAGAATGAACTGCATCCCGTGGGGCGTCTTTTCGCGTCTGGACCGATCGACGCAAGGAGAGGCCCCCGTCTCCCATGCCGTGCTACCGGTGGGACGGGGGCCTCCCTCGATCTGCGGCCCACGGGGCCGGTATGGCCGTCAGGGTCGCGTCCTCATTGTACCATGGGGGCGTTTTCGCGTGATTGGCAAAAAGAAACCCGCCGCGCCGGTAGCACGGCGGGCGGGTATCTGATAAAGTGGACGCCATCGAGAGGTGGCGCAAACACCCCACCGATGTATAGCAGTGGAAAAGACAAGGCTGCTAACGTCACGGCTTGATTATACCACGAACGTGACGACGGGAACGCCGGAATCGGCGATTCAGCAAGCGGCTGAGACATCTTTTTCACAACTTAACGGGCATGCACCGAGACGGATGAGCGGCGCTGATCGAAGATCGACCATAGCGCCGTGCCCGGTCGGCTGCGCCCATGCGGGCGTAATCAAAAGGACCCCGATGAGGGGCGAATCAAAGGGCAGCTACGGTCGGGGAGATACGCGCGGATGAAGAGGCGCGCCCCGACCCGAATGGCCTTGCCGGGACAACACAGGGACCCTTGCGGCTGTATCGACCCAGCGGCGGCGCGCTGCCCGGCGCGTGGTCCCGGAAAGGGAGGGCGGATCTCCGAGTGGGGCCGCGCCGACCGCCTATGCGCGCAGCGCTGAGGCGGTGCCGGAAGGGACGGATGACCGGCAGCGACTGGCGCGAGCCCGTGCGCACGCACGTCTCGCTAGGGACATCCATGCCGAAAATCACTGGTATTCTAAAAATATATCCACCCCAGCGTAGCGCCGGTGGAGTGTGGGAAACCCGCAGCAAAGCGGAGGGTTTTCCACACGGAACGTTTCAAGGCGCGCAGCGGGCGTGCGGCTGTGGGAAACCCCCGAACGAAATGGTCTGGGATGGGGCAAGCTCGCCGGGGTTTTCCATGGCCGCCAGTCGACCTTTGGGATGGGGTCGAACATGCCCTCTCGCCTCCGTTCCGGACATGCCCGTCCGCAAGGTCTCGATTCGCAGGTGGATGGCGCGGATGGCAGAGAAAGAGCCCATCCGCGTTCGGATGGGCTCGGGCATATCGGGGCTCTCTCTAAAAGTGGTAAATCGGTGGTATGGCCGCAGGTCGGCGTGCGCGCGGGGCGCTACGCCGTGCGGCCTCGCGGGTTTTGCCCCCACCTTTAAAAGAAGAGTCCGGGGAAAAAGCTGGCGGTGGCAAAGCCATGCATCTTTGCGCAGCAAAGTGCAGGCCACGCGGCGAATGCCGCCCAAAATTTAAAACAACCCCGCGACGCCCCGCACGGCCAGTGCCGAGGCGTGTAGAGCGAAGCGACCGCCGAAGGCCGCCGTGCGCGGCGGGCGGGGCCTTTTGGTGTAAGAATGCCGTTTTGTCAGGCCTCCCGGGATTCCGCCGGAAGCTGGATGTAATTGTTGGCGGGCGTGATGCCGGCGCTCCCGTTCAGCCGGAACTGGGAAGGAGAGGTGTGACAGAATTTATTGAACACGCGGTTGAACTGGGAAAAGCTGGTGAAGCCGCAGTGCGCCGTGATGTCTGCGATTTTCATATCCGTGTACAGCAAAAGCTGCTGGGCGTTGCGCACACGCGTCATCTGGATGTAATTGATGAGCGTGAAGCCCGTGACGCTTTTGAACTGGTGGGACAGGTAGTACGGGCTGATGAAAAATTTTTTGGAGATATAATCCAGCGAGAGCTCCTGCGCATAATTGCTGTGGATATAGCTGGTGATGGAGTAGATCTTGTGGGTGATGGAATCGTCGAATTCCTGGGGCACATAGGTGTTGCGCGGGCAGGCCTGTGCGACGGCACACAGGAATTCCACAAATTTGCTGTGGATGGCAAGCTCTGTCAGCGGCGTGCGGGGCTGCTTGCCCAGCGTGAAAATATCGTTCAGGTAGCCGAAGGCGGAGGCGCGCTCTGCATCGCCCAGGCGGTAGATGGGAACCTCCGCATCAAAGGGTGCCAGCGCCTGGCGCAGCATGCCGCCCAGGCACGGCGTGTCCGCGGGAATGGCGAAATTGATGATCAGGCGCTTGCGCGGCGCGCCCACGGGATATTCCGTTTTGTGCAGCAGCGCCGGGCGCAGAAACACGATATCATAGGGCTGCAGCGCGTAATAATCGCCCTCGATGATATGAGACGCCTTGCCGTCCAGCAGGATGTGCACCTCGTAAAACTGATGGAAATGCTGGAACTCCATATTGATGTTGTAAGAGCGCTCGTCGTAATCGAAAAAATAATACAGCGGCGCTTCGGCGTTGTTGATGGTAATGGAATAGGCCTGCTCGTAAAGCAGCGGTGCATTGTAATACATGCGCGGAGCCTCCTTTTGCGCTGTCTGCGGCCCGTTTGGGAGCCGGCGGCCGCCGGGCTGCCGGTTTTCATCCCCATTATATCGCAAAACGCAAAAAATGCAAATAGAAATGCGAATAAAGGCAAAAAGCAAGTGGTTTTTGTTATTTTGCCTGTGCTATACTGATGCTGTAAAGTTGACCATATTTTTGATGTATTTCAGGGCGGATACTGGTTATCTGCCTAAAATCTGTGTGCGCACCGCCGCCGGAAGAGCGGCTCCGGGCGCGGGAAAAACATCAAACAGGTTAGGAAGGTCCGCCGCAGCGGGGCGGATACAACAAAGCAAAGGAGTTTTGGTGCATGCAGGAGCAGGAGGTAGCGCGCAAGCTGGAGCTGTGCGTCGGCAGCTTTAAAAAGGTGCTGTACGAGCCGGACGATATTTTCCTGAAAAACATGGAGAAAAACAATCTCGCGGGAGACGACATCTCAAAGTACCAGCTTTGGGAGTGGACGCAGGGCGTGGGCCTGTACGGCCTGTGGAAGCTGTTCGAGCGCACGAAAGACGGGCGGTATCTGGCGACGCTGCGGGAATATTACGACGCGCGCATCGCAGACGGCCTGCCCGGCAAAAACATCAACACCATGGCGCCCGTCCTGGCGTTGTCCTATTTATATGAATACACCGGCGACGAGACTTACGGCGCGGTGTGCAAAGAGTGGGCCCAGTGGGTCATGGACAGCCTTCCCAAAACAAAGGAAGGCGGCTTTCAGCACATCACGTCCGATACGCTCAACGACGGCGAGCTGTGGGACGACACGCTGTTCATGACGGTTCTGGTGCTGGCCAACATGGGCCGTATCCTGGGCCGGCAGGACTACACCGATGAAGCGGTCTATCAATTTTTGCTGCATACGAAATATCTGGCTGACAAAAAAACAGGGTTGTGGTATCATGGGTTTACGTTCCATGGCAACCACAACTTCGCGGGCGCATTCTGGGGCCGCGGAAACTGCTGGGTCACCATCGCCATCCCGCTGCTGCTGGAAATGCTGCCCATCGGGCAGCCTGCCCGCCGCATCCTTGTGAACGCGCTGGAAAATCAGATCGCCTCGCTGGCAAAATACCAGGACGGCAACGGCATGTGGCATACGCTGATCGACGACCCCACGTCCTACGTGGAGGCCAGCGCCACCAGCGGCTTCGGCTATGGTATCCTGAAGGCCGTGCATATGGGCCTTGTGGACGCCGCCTATGCGGAGAATGCCAAAAAGGCGCTCGCCCCCATTCTTAAATGCATCCGCGAGGACGGCATTGTGGACCAGGTGTCCTACGGTACCGCCATGGGCCGGGAGACAAAGGATTTCTACAAGCAGATCCCGCTGCGGCAGATGCCTTACGGGCAGGCCATGGCCATGCTGTTCCTGATGGAAGCGGGCGAAGAAGCCTGACGCGCGGAAGGGGTAGGGTATGAAGCACACACGCCTGACCTTTGCGGCCTTTGTGGTGCTGATGGTGGGGCTCGGCTCCAGCGACAGCCTGCGCGGCATTTTCTCGCCGGTATTCAGCAGCCATTTTGCACTTTCGGCCACGCAATTGGGGCTCATCGTCACGGTGAGCTACATTGGCAACCTGGTGTTCCTTCTGGTGGGCGGCAACGTCATTGAACGGTTTGAAAAGAAAAAAGCGCTGCTGGCGCTGACGGGCATCTGGATGGCGGCGCTGGCAGTGTTCGCCTTCACAGATAATTACTATCTGCTGCTGGCGGGTATGTTCTGCGCCATGGGCGCGTCCACGCTGCTGAACACGACGCTGAATCTCGTCACGCCGCTGCTGTTCGCGTCGTCGCCCGCGTTTTTTGTGAATCTTCTGTTTTTTACACAGGGCATCGGCACCAGCGGCAGCCAGTCTCTGCTGGGGCGTTATGCCACGGATATCGGCTTCTGGCACAAGACGAACCTGGTGCTGCTGGCGCTGGGGGCCGCGGCGGTGCTGCTGCTGGCGTTCAGCACGGTGCCCGGCCCGCGGGCGGATGGCCCGCATCCGGCAAAGCGTCAGTCCGGCGTGCTGAAAAACAGGGCCGCGCTGCCGCTCGTCTTTGTGTTCGGTTTTTATTTCATCGCCGAGCACGGTGTGATGAACTGGCTGGTGGCCTACGCCACCTCGGGCCTCGGAATGGAGCAGGCCAAAGCATCCAACTACCTGGCCGTGTTTTTCGGCGGCGTGATGCTGGGCCGTCTGGTGCTTTCGCCGCTGGTGGACAGGCTGGGCATCCTCAAGAGCATGGGCGTCTTCGGCTCGCTCTCTGCGGTGCTGTACATCGCGGGCGTTGTGGGCGGCGCGGCGGCAATGCCGCTTTGGGCGGCCAGCGGCTTTTTCCTTTCCATCCTGTATCCCACGCTGGTCATGAGCATCCGCCTGTTTTTTCCGCATGGGCAGGTGGCGGGCGCGGCCGGCACCATCATCAGTGTCGCGTCGCTGTTTGATATTCTGTTCAACGTCGGCTTCGGCCGCCTTGTGGATACGCTGGGCTACGGCGTCAGCATCTATGTGCTGCCGCTGGCCATGGCGGCGTTCATCATCACCTTCCTGGCCTTTTCACGCGGGCATGGGAAAGAACAGCAGAAGAACTGACGGCTCCGCCCTTTGCGGCTATGCGGGGGCGCTGCAACCGAAGGAGGAAATATCATGAAGATCGGTATCCGCGCGCACGATTTCGGGTGCCTGCCGCCTGCGCGGCTGGCGGAAAAAATGGCGGCCCAGGGCGTCGAGGCGGCGCAGCTGGCCATCCCAAAGGCCATTGCCGGGGTGGAGAGCTATGCGCAGGTGACGGACGGCCTGCTGCGCGAGATCGGCGCGGCTTTCCGGGAGCACCACATTGATATCGCCGTGCTGGGGTGCTATATCGAGCCGTCGCTGCCCGATGAGGCTGCGCGCAAGGCGCAGCTGGATACGTTCCGCTTGGGGCTGCGCTGTGCGGCGGAGCTGGGGGCTGGCTGCATCGGCACCGAGACGACGCTTTTTTCCGGGCCGGAGCAGGAGCGCCCGGCGGCTTATGAGATCCTGCGCCGCAGCGTGGACGTCATGCTGAACGATGCGGCGAAGCTGGGTGTAACCGTTGCGGTGGAGCCGGTTGCGGCCCATACGCTCAACAGCCCGGCCCTGGCGGCCCGGCTGCTTCAGGAGTTCCGCGGCGGGGGCCTTGCGGCTATTTTCGACGCGGTGAACCTGCTCACGCCCACGCGGATCGAAACGCAGGCGGCGCTGTGGGACGAGGCGCTGGCCGCGTTTGGCCCCGATATCGCGGCCGTTCACGTAAAAGACGCTGTGGTAAAGGACGGAGCGCTGGCCCCGGCCTTGCTGGGAGAGGGCGTGATGTGTTATGATAACATCATGCGCTGGCTGGCGCGGCATAAGCCCGGCGTGGCGCTGCTGCGCGAGGAGATCGCTCCCGAAACAGCCGCGCGTGACCTTGCCGTCATGCGTGCCTGGGCGGGCAGATAAGCCAAATACGATGCGCGCAGAACGTACTGTTCTGCGCGCCGTTGTTTACAGAGGAGGAAAACGGAAGATGGAATACTGTATCGGCATTGACCTGGGCGGCACCAACATCGCGGGGGGCGTCGCCACGCTGGACGGCCGTCTGGTGCACACACAGAGCGTCAAAACCGGCATGCCGTGCACGCCGGATGAAATTGCGGACCGCATCGCCGCGCTGTGCCGCAGTCTGGCGCAGGCGGCGCAGACGCCGCTGGAGCAGATGGCGTGGATCGGCGTGGGCGCGCCCGGCAGTGTGGACAAAGATACGGGCGTAGTGGAATATGCCAACAATCTGGAATTCTATAATGTGCCTTTGGGCGCGATGCTGCGCACCCGTCTGGGCCTGCCCGTCTATGTGGACAACGACGCCAATGCGGCGGCCTGGGGCGAATACCGGGCGGGCGTTGGCAAGGGCTGCTCCAGTATGGTGATGGTGACGCTGGGCACGGGCGTAGGCGGCGGCATCATTGAAGACAGCCGCATCGTCACGGGCTGCAACTGGGCCGCGGGCGAGCTGGGCCACTTTGTCATCGATATGAACGGTGAACCGTGCAATTGCGGCCTGCGCGGCTGCTTTGAGCAGTACGGCAGCGTTACGGCGCTCATCGCACAGACGCGGGCCGCCATGCGGGCCGCGCCGGACAGCCTGCTGTGGGAGCAGGCCGGCGGCAGCGAGCAGCTGGTGAACGGCCGCACGGCGTTCGACGCCATGCGCCGGGGCGACGCGTCCGCGAAAGCAGTGGTGGACGGATATGTGCATTACCTGTGCGTGGGCATCACGAGCATCGTCAATATCTTCCAGCCCGAGGTGCTGTGCGTGGGCGGCGGCATCAGCCGCGAGGGCGAGGCCGTAATGGCGCCGGTGCGCGCCTACGTGGGAAAATACGGCTATGCGCGCGGCAGCGCAAAGCAGCCGCGCATTGTGGCCGCCAGCCTTGCAGGAGACGCAGGCATCATCGGCGCGGCGCTGCTGGGTACCGAGAAAAAATAACTCCCAATTCCCTTATGCGTTCCCGAAGTAGGGGTAGTAACAGCTCATGTGGATTTATTCATTAGGGGACATAAAATCAGGCTCCATCCTTTCGGGTGGAGCCTCTGCCTTTGTGTAGAGTCGTTTATTTGGACTTCTTATAAAGAGTGTATGCCACAACAGCACATATAATAATTCCAATGCCAAACGGAATAGCAGAAAGAAACGCAACACTAGCAGGTGCACTATAGCCCAAATGTTCAATGCCACAAAGCATATCGCGGTAATTGAACGCCACAACAGAGCACATAATGTTCGACAGCAGGATTGCAATAGCAATAAACAAATAACTCAGCTTTTTCATGCACGTTACCTCTATTTCATTTTTTGCGTAGTATTACTACTAAGCCTGCAACCATCGAAAGTACGCATAGAATGAGGAGTATGCCGGATCCATTCAGAGTAATCGTCGAAGCAGCATTAAGTTTGTCTGTTGCACTTGGACTTGTTACCATCATGACGCCGGATAGAATCAGGCAGATGGCACCAATCAAGCAAAGTCCTATGCCTACTTTCATCTCTGCTACTTTTGAAGCCTTGTTTTCTCTTGATTTTAGTGGGGCTTCACTTGCCTCTTGATTTGCTGTCTCATCCTTCACAAGCTCATCAAGAGTAATACTGAAGCAATCACTCAATGCCAGCAGTTTTTCCAATTCAGGTGTAGATGTTCCACTTTCCCATTTAGAGATAGCCTGTCTGGAAACGCCTATCTTCTCGGCAAGTTGCTCTTGAGAAAGCCCGCTTTTTCGTCTGAATTTATATATCCGTTCAGACAACATTTGCTTTACCTCCTTAAAAACATTATACCGCAATCCATGGTTACACACTACCAACTACTATTGAAACTTCCGCAACCAGTAGTGGCACAACCAAAAATCTAAAAATTTGAACCCTTTTTTACTCCATAATATCATACTGCTGTTATATCTGTATATAGAGATCAGAAGTATCACCCATTTCTGAATGATAGCCCTGCTCTCTATCGTTGTTGATTTTTATTCGCCGTATCCACAAGATTATACACGAATTTTGACCGGGAACATAATGTCGAATTGGGGCAAAAATAAAAGCAGAAGAGAGAACCGTGCGTGTTCCATACACGCACGGTTTTTTATGCAGCGGGTCACCTATGCAGCGCACGGAGAAACAGCTTCTTAATATGGTTTTAACATCAGAGAAAAAATCTTTATGCCGTGCAAAACTGCGGATACTGACATTCCGTTCGGAAAACGCTATAATGAGATGGATCGAAGGCGCCGGGCAGGGCCCGGCCGGCTTGCGGAAGAAAGGGGACCCGGATGTTCGGACGGTGCGGTGCAGAACAAGAAACAGGACGCCTGCGTATGGAGGGGGCGCTGACGCTTTCCTGGCGGGATATGGGCAGGACGGCGGGCATTCTGTGCGCGGCCTCCCTCGTCGGGCTGCTTTTTTACAAAGCGGGCATCACCGAGGCAAATATCGTTACGGTATATCTGCTCGCCGTGCTGTGTACGGCGTTGGCCACAGACGGACGGGTGTACGGCATTTCTGCGGCTGTTGCAAGCGTGCTGGTTTTCAATTATCTGTTTACCGTGCCGCGCTTTACGCTTAAGTTCAATGATGTGAGCCGGTATTCGGTCACGTTTCTTGTGATGTTCATTGCCGCGTGCATCACCAGCACGCTGACCATGCGGGTGAAAACACAGGCGCGCCAGGCGGCGCGCAAGGCGCACCGCAGCGAAGTCCTGCTGGAGACCAGCCAGGCGCTCCAGCGCGCGGAGGGAGAACAGCAGATATTCACCGCGGCGGCAGAGCATCTTTCCCGCCTGCTGCGTGCGGGCGTTTCACTGTATCCGGTGCGGGACGGCGCGCTGCAGCCTCCTCTGGTTTGCGACGCGCAAGGGACGGAGGCCGCGCCCTGTACAACGGAACGGGAGCTGCGTGCCGCCCGGACCGTGCTGCGCTGCGGCGGCCAGGCGGGGGCCCGTACGGCCGCCTGCCCGGATGCGGAATGCCTGTATCTGGCCGTGGGTGCGTCTGTTCCGCCGCTGGCCGTGGCGGGGGTTGCCCTGCGGAAGGGACACATTCCGGATGATTTTGACAGAAACCTGATGGCGGCGCTGCTAAACGAATGCGCGCTGGCGCTGGAAAAAGAGCGCATCGCCCGCGAAAAATCGGACGCGGAACTGCAGGCCCAGCAGGAGCAGCTGCGGGCGAACCTGCTGCGCACCATCTCCCATGACCTGCGAACCCCGCTCACCAGCATCTCGGGCAACGCGGGCGTACTGATGGAGAATTCCAGCGTGCTGGATGAGGCGAAAAAACAGCGCCTGTATGCCGATATCTACGACGACTCCATGTGGCTCGTCCAGCTTGTGGAAAATCTGCTTTCCATCACCCGGCTGGAAAACGGCGGGCTGGACCTCCGCATCCAGCCCGAGCTGCTGGAGGAGGTGGCGGGCGAGGCGCTGCAGCATCTGAACCGGCGCAGCGCCGAGTATCCCATCCGTGTGGATATCGAGGACGACCTGCTGATGGCGAAGATGGATTCCCGCCTGATCACGCAGGTCATCATCAATATCGTGAACAACGCCGTCAAATACACGCCGCCCGGTACGGACATAACCCTCAGCGCGCGCCGCGAGGGAGACACGGTGCGGGTGGAGATCGCGGATACAGGCCCCGGCATTCCGCAGGAGGCACAGGGCAGGCTGTTCCAGATGTTCTATACCGCGGGCAACGACCGCGGCGACGGACGGCGGGGGCTGGGCCTGGGCCTGGCGCTGTGCAAGTCCATTGTGGAGGCGCACGGCGGGAAGATCGGCATGCGGGCCAACGAGCCCCACGGCTCCGTATTCTTTTTTACCCTGCAAGCAGAGGAGATAAAGCTATGAACAAAGCAAAAATACTGGTGGTGGAGGACGACAAGGCCGTGCGCAACCTGATCACCACTACACTGGAGACGCAGAATTACCAGTACCACACGGCGGAAAAAGGCAGCGAGGCGCTGCTGGAGGCTGTTTCCTTTCAGCCGGATGTGATGCTGCTGGATCTGGGCCTGCCGGATATGGACGGCATTGCCATCATCGAAAAGGTGCGCGGCTGGTCGGGCATGCCCATCATCGTCATCAGCGCCCGCAGTGAAGACAGGGACAAGATCGACGCTCTGGATGCCGGTGCAGACGATTATCTGACAAAGCCCTTCAGCGTGGACGAGCTGCTGGCCCGCCTGCGTGTTGCGCTGCGCCGCGCGCGGCAGGACAGCGGACACGCGGGCGCGCCCGAGGCGGTGTTTACCAATGGTGAGCTGAAGATCGATTATGCCGCGGGCTGCACCTATCTGGCCGGGCAGGAGGTGCACCTCACCCCCATCGAGTACAAGCTGCTGTGCCTGCTGGCAAAGAACGTGGGCAAGGTGCTCACGCACAACTTCATTTTGAAGGAGGTGTGGGGCAGCGCCCTGCCGGGGGATACGCCTTCGCTGCGTGTGTTCATGGCTACGCTGCGCAAAAAGATCGAGCCGGTGCCGGCACAGCCAAAATACATCCAGACCCATGTGGGCGTGGGTTACCGGATGCTGCGCATTGCAGAGGGAGAGCCCGTACAGAAAAACGGATGATATTTGATGCGGAACCGTCTGCCCCGTCGGGGCAGGCGGCTTTTTTTCCTTCGGCGGGATTTTGCTGTTGACGGAAGACTGTTTCCATATTATACTAAAATGGTATAATACAAACGGAAGAAGGGGACCTGATGAGGAACATCATCAAACGCGACGGCACGGTGCGGCCCTACGAGCCGGAGAAGATCATCACGGCCATGGGCAAGGCCTTCCGCGAAACGGCGGCCGGGACGAGCCGGGAGGAGATGGAACGCCTGCTGCGCGCGGTGGAAAAGGAAATGGAGCACAAAGACGGCGGTTGGGCCGTGGAGGACATACAGGACGCTGTGGAACGGGTGCTGATGGAAAACGGCCGTTACGAGGAAGCAAAGCGGTATATTTTGTACCGGCACCGGCGCAACGAGCAGCGCGCGGCGCGGCGCGCCATGGCTCAGGCGGCGGGCGTTCCGGCACTGGACGGCGTGCTGGCCAAGATCGAAAAGGATTTCCCCGGCGAGGCGTATGCGCTGACCGTGCTGAACACAAAGTTTCAGAGCTTTGTCAAGCCGGGCATGGGCGCGGACGCGGCGCTGGAGGCGCTGGTGAAGGCGGCTGTGGAGCTGACGAGCCAGGAGGCCCCGCGCTGGGAATTCATCGCGGCGCGCCTGCTCAATGCACGGTTTGGCCGCAGCCTGGAGGAGCAGCTGCGCAAGCGGGGCATCGGCGGCTTGTACGACAAGCTGCGCCGCCTGACGGACGAGGGGCTGTACGGCGAATACATCCTGGCGCATTACAGCCGGGAAGAGATCGAGCAGGCGCAGAATTTTCTGCGGCCGGAGCGGGATGAGCTGTTTACATACTCCGGGCTGGACCTGCTGCTCAAGCGATATGTCATCCACGACCGGGCCCACGCTCCGCTGGAGACTCCGCAGGAGATGTTTCTGGGCATCGCACTGCATCTGGCCATGCGTGAAAAGCGGGACCGCATGGCCTGGGTACAGAAATTTTACGATATGCTCAGCCGGATGCATGTGACGATGGCCACGCCCACGCTGTCCAATGCGCGCAAGCCCTATCATCAGCTCTCCAGCTGCTTCATCGATACGGTGCCGGACAGCCTGGAAGGCATTTACCGAAGCATCGACAACTTTGCACAGGTAAGCAAATACGGCGGTGGCATGGGCATGTATTTCGGAAAGGTGCGCGCGGCGGGCGGCAGCATACGCGGCTTTGAGGGCGCGGCCGGAGGTGTGGTGCGGTGGATCCGCCTGGTGAACGACACCGCCGTAGCGGTAGACCAGCTGGGCATGCGCCAGGGCGCTGTGGCCGTGTATCTGGACGCCTGGCACAAGGACCTGCCGGAGTTTTTGCAGCTTCGCACCAACAACGGGGACGACCGCATGAAAGCCCACGACGTGTTCCCGGCAGTGTGCTATCCGGACCTGTTCTGGAAGCTGGCCAAAGAGGACATCGACGCCGAATGGGCGCTGCTGTGCCCCCATGAGGTGCTGACGGTAAAGGGCTATGCGCTGGAGGATTACACCGGCGCGGAGTGGGAGCGCCGTTACCGCGACTGTGTGGCGGACGCGCGCATCTCCAAACGTGTGGTCACGGTCAAGGAACTGGTGCGCCTCATCCTCAGATCCGCCGTAGAGACAGGCACGCCCTTTGCTTTCAACCGGGACGCCGTCAACCGCGCGAACCCCAACAGCCATAAGGGTGTGATCTACTGCTCCAACCTGTGCACGGAGATCGCTCAGAACATGGCGCCCATCGAGACCGTGAGCCGGGAGGTGGAAACACGGGACGGCGACACTGTGGTCGTCACCACCACGCGTCCGGGCGAGTTTGTGGTGTGCAACCTTGCCAGTCTCTCTCTTGGACATCTGCCTGTGGAGGACGACGCAGTGCTGCGGGACACCGTGCGCACCGCTGTGCGTGCGCTGGACAATGTCATCGACCTAAATTTCTATCCGCTGCCCTATGCGGAGCTGACGAACCGGCGCTACCGCAGCATCGGGCTGGGGGTGTCCGGCTACCACCACATGCTGGCCAAGCGCGGCATCCGGTGGGAGAGCGGCGAGCATCTGGCCTTTGCGGACGATGTGTTTGAACGCATCAACCGCGCGGCCGTGGAGGCCAGCGCGGACCTTGCGGCGGAAAAAGGAAGTTACGCCTATTTTGAAGGCAGCGACTGGCAGACCGGCGCCTATTTTGAAAAGCGGGGCTATACCTCGCCGGAATGGCGTGCGCTGGCGCAGAAGGTGGCGGCGCAGGGCATGCGCAACGCGTACCTGCTGGCCGTTGCGCCAACCAGCTCCACCAGCATCCTTTCCGGCACCACCGCCGGTGTGGACCCGCTGATGAAGCGTTTTTTCCTGGAGGAGAAAAAGGGAGGCATGCTGCCCCGCGTTGCGCCGGAGCTTTCCATGGATACCTATTGGTACTACAAAAACGCCCATACCATTGACCAGAAGTGGAGCGTGCGCGCCTGCGGCGTGCGCCAGCGCCATATCGACCAGGCCCAGAGCGTGAACCTGTACATCACCAACGAATATACGCTGCGGCAGGTGCTGGAGCTGTATGTGCTGGCCTGGGAGTGCGGCGTCAAGACCGTATACTATGTGCGCTCCAAATCGCTGGAGGTGGAGGAATGCGAGAGCTGCTCCTCCTGAAGCAGCCCTCTGCGGGCGGAACGGACAGGAAGAACAAAGGCCCCGTACCGGGGCGGGAAGAGGAGAAAGAGCGATGGAGATGCTGGCAAAAAAACCGCTGTTCAACCCGGACGGAGACACCGACGTCCGGCTGCGGCGGATGATCGGCGGCAATACGACCAATCTGAACGATTTTAACAACATGCGGTATTCGTGGGTGAGCGGCTGGTACCGTCAGGCCATGAACAATTTTTGGATCCCGGAGGAGATCAGCCTGGCGCAGGACGTGAAGGATTACCCGCGCCTGGACGCGGCCGAGCGCACGGCCTACGATAAAATACTCAGTTTTCTGGTGTTTCTGGACTCCATCCAGACGGCGAACCTGCCGAACCTCGGCGAATACATCACAGCCAACGAGGTGAATCTGTGCCTTAACATCCAGACATTCCAGGAATGTGTCCACAGCCAGAGTTACAGCTATATGCTGGACACCATCTGCAGCCCCACACAGCGTGACAATATCCTTTACCAGTGGAAAACCGACGAGCATCTGCTGCGCCGTAACACGTTCATCGGGGAATGCTACAATGCGTTCCAGCGCGAGAAAAGCCCCGAAGCGCTGCTCAGGGCGCTGATGGCGAACTACATTCTGGAAGGCGTGTATTTCTACTCCGGCTTCATGTTTTTCTACAACCTCAGCCGCAACGGCAAGATGCCCGGCTCCGCACAAGAGATCCGCTATATCAACCGGGACGAGAACACCCATCTGTGGCTGTTCCGCAATATCATCCTGGAGCTGCAGAAAGAACAGCCCGAGCTGTTCGGTACGGAAAACGTGCGCATGATGCGCGAGCTGCTGGAGGAGGGCGTGCGGCAGGAGACCGCGTGGGGCCATTATGTCATCGGCGACGCGATCCCCGGCCTGACGCGGCAGATGGTGACGGATTATATCAGGTATCTGGGCAATCTGCGCTGGACGAGCCTGGGCTTCGGCACGCTGTATGAGGGTTATGAGGCCGAGCCGGCCAACATGGCCTGGGTGAGCCAGTATTCCAACGCCAACCTGGTGAAAACGGATTTCTTTGAGGCAAAGAGCACGGCCTATGCGAAAAGCACCGCTCTGGTAGACGACCTGTAAGCTGCTGCTCCGTAAAAAAGAGGCCCCGGCAGCAGCCGGGGCCTCTTTTTGCGCTTGCTTTAAAAGATGGAATAGGTGAGGAACAAAACCGCCGCCAGAGAACTGACCAGCGAAACGACGGTGATCTGTGTGTTGATGGACGGCCCGGCGGTGTCCTTGAACGGATCGCCCACGGTGTCGCCGATGACAGCGGCCTTGTGTGCGTCGCTGCCCTTGCCGCCGAAGTGGCCGGATTCAATGTACTTTTTCGCGTTGTCCCACAGGCCGCCCGCATTGCTCATCAAAAGCGCCAGCAGCAGGCCGGAGATGATGTTGCCTGTCAGGTACCCGCCGATGGCCTGCACGCCGCCGATGAAGCCCACCAGCAGCGTGGCGGCAATGGCTGTAAGGCCCGCGGGGACCAGCTCACGGATGGCGCCCAGCGTGGAAATATCGATGCAGCGCGCATAATCCGGTTTGCCGGTGCCTTCCTTCAGGCCGGGGATCTCTTTGAACTGGCGGTGGATCTCTTTCACCATCAGCTGGGAGTTGCGGTTTACGCCCATAATGAGCATGGCCGAGAACACGGCCGGGATGGCTGCGCCCACCAGCATGCCGAAGAACACCAGCGGGTCCATCAGGTCGAACGTGATCTCCACGCCCGCAGCCTGGACCACCTCGCGGAACGCGCCCAGCAGGGCGATGACGGTCAGGCCCGCCGCGCCGATGGAAAAGCCCTTGGTGATGGCCTTTGCGGTGTTGCCGGCTGCATCCAGCTCGTCGGTGATCTCCAGAACCTCATCGCCAAGGTCCGCCATTTCCGCCACGCCCCGGGCGTTGTCCACGATGGGGCCGTAGGCGTCGCTGGAGATGATCATGCCCACGATGGAAAGCATGCCGATGGCCGCACAGGAGATGCCCAGCATCTCATACCCTGCGCCCAGGGGCGCGCACAGCTTGTAGGAAATGAGCGCCGCAAGCCCAATGCCCACCAGCGCGGGCAGCGCGGACAAAAGCCCATAGGAAAAACCGGAGAGGATGGTGAACGCCGGGCCGCTCTGGCAGGCCTCGGCCACCTTGGCAACGGGCTTCTTGTCGTCGCCCGTGAAGAAATCGGAGGTGATGCCGATGATGACACCCGCCAGCATACCCACCATGGCCGCGCCCCAGAGGCGCAGCTCAAAGCCGGAAGCAAGGCAGGCGATGAAAGTGAGCGCCGCGAACACACCGCAGGTGAGATAGGTGCCGCCGTTCAGCGCGCGGGAAGGATTCCCGTTTTTGCCCAGGCGGGCGCACAGCACGCCCACAACAGAGGCCAGCAGGCCCAGCGTGGTGACGCAGAACAGGAAGGGCACCTCGCCCAGGGAAAGGGCGATGACGATGGTGGCGGCCATGGCGGCTACATTGGAATCGAACAGGTCGGCGCCCATGCCGGCCACGTCGCCCACGTTGTCGCCCACATTGTCCGCGATCACGGCGGGGTTGCGCGGGTCGTCCTCGGGGATGCCCAGCTCCACCTTGCCCGTCAGGTCGGCCGCGATGTCGGCCGTTTTGGTGAAGATGCCGCCGCCCGCTTTGGCAAACAGCGCCAGAGAGCTTGCGCCGAAGCTGAACGCCATAATGACGTCCGCGTCACGGGAGATGATATAAATGAGCGCCGCGCCTGCCAGAGAAGTGCCGATGACGGCCATGCCCATCACCGCGCCGCCGCGGAAGCCCGCCATAAAAGATTTCTGGATGGATTCCCGCGCGGCCGTGGCCGCCTTCAGGTTGGCGATGGTGGCGATGGAGATGCCCACGTAGCCCGCCAGCGCCGAAAGCACGGTGCCGCACAGGTAGGCAAACACCATCAGCAGATTTTTGCCCACGCCCGCGCCGGCCCAGACAGGCTGCGGAAAGAACAAAAAGATAACGGCCATCACGATGATGGAGAAAAGCCCCAGCACACGGTATTCCCGCCTGAGGAAGGTGAACGCGCCCTCGCGGATCAGCGCGCCGACCTCATCCAGCTTCGGATTGGCCGTGGGCAGTTTTTTTACCCAGTTGTAGAAATACGCCGCGACAAAAAAGGATACGAGCGATACGGCAAGCGCCGCATAGACCCAGAACATGATAAATATACCCCCTTGAACGATAAAGTGTCCCCGGGGCGGCCGCGTTTTGGGGCGAGCCGTCGCCGGGCCGGATGCTCCGTTTTAAATGCAGGGGCAAGGCGGCGCATGGCCTCCGCGCCGTTGAGAAAGCAGGCAGGGCCGGTGGCTGCGACGGGCCCGGCAGGCGTGCCGGCAGTGCACAAGGCAGCGCCACAGGGCGCCGACGCCCACGGCGGCTGCCGCACACGCTGCGCGCTGCGGCGGCATGCCGCGCCGCGCGGGCGCGCTGAAAGCGGCGCCGGGAGCGGCCAGCAGGCAGCTGTCCTGCTCCTGTATGCGCTCCTGGGCAAGGAGGGGAAGGCTGTCCGGCGTATCGCTCCCGTCGGCCTGCGGCACGGACGGGCAAAGCGCGAACAGGCAGACGGCGCACAGCACAAGCCGCAAAAACAGCATGAGAAAACGCATTTCACCCCCTCCTTTCCCAAAACTCAAAACAACAAAAACAAAACTTTTCACCCAATATAACATATTAGTGTAAAAGGCAACAAAAAGAAAGGGGTGGTGACTATTTTTGGCAGAACACACAAAAACCCGGCAGATGTTTTTACACATCTGCCGGGCATGGCGTTGCAATGGAAAAGGGGAACGGGCCGCGGCGTCATTCCACCCTGATATTGGGCCTGTCCTGGTCCCCGTCGGCCTTGAACATCGTGAAAGCAGCGGGTTCGCTGGTGAAGAAATAGTATTCCGTATTTTCGCAGAGCGGCGGCGTCAGATAATTGGGGATAATGTTGAGGTCGTCCTCCGTGCGGGCACAGAAGCCCGCTTCGGCCATCGTCTGCGCGGGAATGCCCCAGCAGTAGCAGTCGGCGTATTCCGCGCCGCAGTCCGCCATCAGCCGGCTGACGGCCGCGCCCAGCCGGGAGAAGGCCTCCGGGACGCCGGTATAATCCACGATGCGCAGCACGCACGTGCCGTTTACGGGGATGCACCGCGTTGCCAGCAGCGCTTGTACCGCACCGCATTCCTCAACGGCCCACACATCGTACCGCTGGCGCGGGTAGTGGAAATACCGCCGCGCCAGATACCAGAGGTCTTTATAAGGCCTGCGGGCGGGGTCGGGCGTATAGCCGCATTTCCGCAGCGCGTCCTCGTCCGGCAGAAGACGCAGCACGGCGCTGCCTCCCGCGGGAAGGATATCCCTGCGGGCCACGCGGGCCACGGCGTAGCTGGCCTTATCGGCCAGACGGTAATAGTGGGGCAGGCGCTCTGCGGTGTAACCCAGAAAGGTGTAGAACGCCATGGTCCTGGGCCGGATGTTGTTGCAGGCCATCACGCGGGCGTTTGTCAGGCCCGGCAGCGCGGCCATCAGTTCCAGTCCGCTGCCGTTGTGCCCTTTGACGGCACACCAGATGGACACCCAGATGTCGGGCGTTTCCAGCGCGTTGGCGCGGATATATCCCACGATGGCAACGGGCGCGCCGTCCTGCTCGGCGAAGGCGAACTGGAGCGGGCCGTCCGGGCCGAAGGGCCGGTAGTAGAAATCAAAAAAATCGGGCAGATGCACCAGCGGGTGCTTTTCGCCCCAGTGCGCGTCCAGAAATGCAGCGACGGCCGGGCCCTCGTCCGGCCGTGCAAGGCGGAAAGTCAGCGGGGAAGTGCTCATAAAAACGCGCTCCCTCCCGTGACGGGCAGTGTTACGCCCGTGATAAAGCCCGCTTCCTCGGAAAGAAGGAACGCCATGGCGGGCACCACGTCCTCCACACGGGCGTTGCGCTTCATGGGGTTGGCTTCCGCGCTGGCCTGTACGATCAGCTCGCTGGTGTCGGCCAGGAATTTCGTTTCCATCATGCTGGGCATCACGCAGTTGACGGTGACGCCGAAGGAGGCGTAGTCCGCCGCAAGGCTTTTGGCAAGGCCCTGCAGCGTGCTTTTCACCATTACATAGGCCGCCGTATTTTTGGGCGGCGCACCCAGCAGATAGCTCGTCAGCATGAACAATACGCGCCCCTGCCGCGCCTTCGCCATGGCGGGCAGGAACGTTTTGCACAGCTTCACCGCGCTGCGGATCTGCACGCTCATGTCCCGCTCAAAGCGGTCCTCGTCAAAATTCTTGAACCTGGTATTTACGACGCGCAGCGCGGGCAGGTGCACGAGGTGCGTGGGCGTGGGGTAACGCGCCGCCACATCCCGGACGAACAGCTCCAGCGCGGCCGGGTCCGTCAGATCCACATCGTAGGTCTTGATGGCGCCGGGGTATTTCCGGCACAGCGGGGCCAGGTGGGAAAGGTCGCCCGCGCCCTGGGCAATGAAGACGTCGCCCTCCCGGTACAGACGGTCGATGAGCGCGGTGCCCACGTCGCTGGACGCGCCGGTGATGAGATAAACAGACATGGCAGAACCTCCGTTTTGTGTTTCGGTATGGGAGCGCACGGTTTTTCACGCGCGGCGGTCAACACGCGTTGCCCGCCGCACCCCATGCGCCCGGAAAAGCAAGGCAAAACGCGGGGCGCGGCTCAGACGGCCACGCCCGCGCGGATGACGCCGCGCGTCACCTTCTGCCCGTTCTGGTTGGTGATGACGGCCTTGACGGTGATCTCGCGGAACGTCTCGTTCACCTCCGTCACAGTGCCGCTGACGGTGAGCACATCCCCAATGAACACGGGCCTTGCGAATTTGCATTCCACGCCGTGGAGCAGGCAGTGCTCACCGGGCAGATATACGCCCGCCAGCGTGGAAAACAGGCTCGCGCCCAGCATGCCGTATACCACGCGGCCCGGATAGCCGCGCCTTTGCGCATAGGCCTCGTCCATGTGGATGGGGCTGCAGTCGCCTGTCAGTTCGTAAAACAGCGCCATTTTTTCAGCCGTAACCTCCAGGGTAAAGTCCGCCGTCAGGCCGGGCGAAATGTCTGCGAGCGTATAGCTGTTCATAGAAATATTCCTCCGTCTGTCCGGCGCGCCGTGGGCCGGGATGTAAAAAACGGGACGGGCGCAGTGCCCGCCCCGGGAAACGGTACAAAAGGGGAAAAAGCCGCGCGCATCAGCCCCGCAGGCGGATGATCAGATCCACCATGTCGCCCACATTGGCAAGCCCGCGCACATCGTCCAGCTTGAACTTGACGCCGAATTGCTTTTCCATGGCCGTCAGCAGGTTGATCTGCTCCAGGCTGTCCCAGTCCTCGATATCGTCCGCGGTGGTCTCCCGCGTAAGCACAAGGGAATCGTCGTCAAAATTGTCGCGGAAGATATTCTGTACCGCGTCAAAGATCTGCTGTTCATTCATGCGTGTCTGCTCCTTATTATAAAAGTACGGTCTCCATCACCGTGTTCAGCGGTGTACGTTCGGCGGGCACCGTATAGCGGAATACCGAGCCCGTTTCGCCGCCGCTTATTTTTTCAAAGCCAATTGTAGCATAAAAATCCGCCACCAACAAGTTCTTTGCCGTGGGAAGATAGATGCCGTTGATGGTTTTTATGCCGCGCTCCCGGCACACGTCCACCAGACGGTCGAACAGGGCGTATTCCAGATTGCGCTTGAAGGTTCGGCAGCTCATGATCCAAAGCTCGATGTCCAGCGCGTCGCCCGTCTGGCGGCCGATGAGCGCCGTCACGATGCCGTTGTCGCCGAACTTGTCCAGCAGCCGTCCGTAAAGCGTCACGCAGGCCGGGTCGTTCATCAGCGCCTCCACCTCGGCGGCGGTGTAGCGGCGCGTGGTGAGATTGAACTGGTTGGTTTTGTTGATGAGCTGTGTGATGCGCTCGGCGTGAGGCGTGTCGAAGGGGCCCAGCTCGCAGCGCATCTCAAGGCTGCGCAGATAGTCTTCGTAATTGCCGAAGCTCTGCCGGGCCGCGGCGCGCTGCAGGTTCTGCCGGTACATCTCGCCGCGCCGCCGGTCGTCGGCGGAGACGGCCGTGGCTTCAAACCATCCGCCCCGGTCCAGCACGCGGGCATATTCCTCGGGGGCTGCCAGCTCGGGCACCGTTACGGTGGGCAGCTCCTGCCGCACGATCTCCCGCTCCGCCGGGTTATCATCCAAAAATACCAGGCTGTCGGGCAGGATATTGATCTCCCCGGCAATGGCGTCGATGTTGCGGGACTTTGGCTCCCAGTTGGCCTTGAAGCACAGGAAGTCGTCCGCTTTGAGCACGCTGTCCGCCCGTTCAAAGCCGGCCTTTGCCGCGGCCTCCTCATTTTTGCTGCACACATTCAAAAGCACGCCCATGCCGGAAAGCTCTTTTAAGTAGCTCTGGAACGCGGTGTAGGCCATGCCTGTGGGCGTCTCATTGCCCAGCTCGATACCCTCGGGGCCGTCGTCGCCGATGACGCCGCCCCAGAGCGTGTTGTCCAGGTCCAGCACAACGCCCTTTTTGTTTTTGCCGAAAATGCTTTTGATGATATTGGCCACGCTGTGGCACAAAAGCGGGATGTACTGCATATCCAGCGCATATTTGTAGGCGTACCACGCCGCGGGCGCGCACCAGCTGTCTACGCCCACGCTGGCCGAGAGCCAGCACAGATCATGCAGATAGAAATTGGGCGTGGCCGCGGCCCAGTCCGCCAGCATGGCGTTCATGCGGTTGACAAAGCGCACCCGGCCATGGGGGTCCACGGCGTCCATGCTGCCCATCACGCGCAGGCCGGGCAGCTCAAAATTGTTCTGGACGACCGGGCAGCCGAAGCGGGCCGCCGCCTTCCACATGCCCTGCCAGCGGGCGCATTCCGCGGCGAATTTTTCTTCCGCCTGTTCGGGTGTGTCCGTCTGCAGCGGCAGATTGCCCAAATTGCGCGCCGAGGTGTGGACGTAGATGATGTCGGGTGCAAAGGCGGCCAGCGCGCCGTCGGCGTCGAACGTCAGTTCTTCGTAGAACAGGGCGTAGCCGCCCACATAAAACTCGGGCCGGATGCCTGCGTTGAGCAGGAACAGCTCCAGGATATTTTTGATCTCGCCCACCGTGGAGCCGCTGAGAATGGCCACCTTTTTGGGCACAAGGCCCTCGGAGGCCAGCAGCTCGCGGCGCAGAGCGCGTTTTTTTTGCAGAATGAAAGCGGGGTCGAACGGATAATCAAAGCAGCGCAAATGTTTCCCTCCCAAAACAAGGTTACAATTTGGTGAAAAAACCGTTGGTATCAATCACCATTATAGCCGAAAAACGGCATAAAAACAAACCTTTTGTCGCGGGACAAAAGGCTGTTTGGGCGCGTAAGCCGCGGTTTTCACATTTACAGCCTTGAAAAGCAGGCGCGCCGCGTGCTAAAATAACTCCGTATTGTGCCGCGTTTGCTCGGCATCGTGCATTTTTGCGCGCAGCGGCGCGAAGCGTGAAATATTCTGCGCGCCTGATTCGTTTATTTTTGTGTACCAGCCTGAACGGCGGGAGGAGCACCATGCAGTTTACATTCGCACACAACAATTTCAACGTGGCCGACCTGGATGCGAGCCTGGCTTTTTATGAAAAGGCGCTGGGCCTGCGGGAGGTGCGGCGCCACGCCACTGATGCGTTCACCCTCGTTTACCTGGGCGACGGCGTCACGCCCCACCAGCTGGAGCTGACATGGCTGGCGGACCGCGCCGAAGCCTACGACCTGGGTGAAAACGAGTTCCATCTGGCGTTCACCGTGGACGATTATGCGGCCGCTCACGCTCTGCACAAGGAGATGGGCTGTATCTGCTTTGAAAACGAGGCCATGGGCATCTATTTCATCGCGGACCCGGACGGCTACTGGCTGGAGATCGTGCCCGCAAGGAAATGACCCGGCATGCATGCGGCGCGGGCCGTTACGCGCCGAAATCCTCCAGATAGCGGCGCAGCTCTTTCTGCGTGGCGACAGGGATGCCCTGCTGCAGGGCGGCGACGTCCTGCTCGGGCAGAAGCCCGGTGTAGATCTCATACCGTGTCACCGGGGTGTTTTCGCCGGTTTTGAACAGCGCCAGCTTGCCGGAATCCTCACCCAGCGTGTAGGAAGGAGGCTCGGCGGCGCCGGCCCGGCCCGGATGGGCCAGCAGCAGAAACAGCCCCACGCTGACGGCAAAAACAGCAATGGGAACGATCACGAGCACGGCGATTCGTTTCGCGCTCATAGCAATCACCTCACGCCCACAGTATGGGCACAAACAATTTGTCCTATTCCTGTATGGACGGATGTCTGGCAGCCGAAAATGTGGTATACTACTATGGCGTAAGCACCATGCGGGAACATACAATTTTCCCCGTCTTTGCGCATGCGGCGCGCGGGAAGTACTTTTGGGAGGCGACTCATCATAGAAAACAATAAAAACGGCGCGCAGCGCCCGGCGCAGGGCGCGCCCCGGGGCGCACAGGGCTCCGGCGGCCCGCGCAGGAACAAAAAGAAAAAAATGACGGCGGGCAGAGTACTGGGCGCGATCATGCGCTTTATTGCAAGCTGCCTGTGTGTGTGCATCATTCTGGGCTCCGTCGCGGCAGTGGCTGTCAGCCTGTATGTGGTGAAAGAGACGCAGGGCGACAGCGACCTGCTGGACCTGACGCAGCTTGAGCTGGCGTATACCACGATCATTTACAGCCAGCAGATCAACGACCAGGGCCAGCCCGAGTGGGTGGAGTACCAGCGTCTGCAGAGCCCGGAGGAAAACCGCATCTGGAAGCCGCTGAATGAAATATCCCCGTATATCCAGCACGCGTTCGTCGCGGTGGAGGACGAGAATTTTTACACGCATCCGGGCTTCAGCTTTAAGCGCACGGTGCTGGCGGCCATCAACGAGGTGTTCCGCAAGCTGACGGGCAGCTACCTGACGGGCAGCCAGCTGGGTGCGTCCACCATTGAACAGCAGCTCATCAAAAACATCACCGGCGAGGATGAATCCTCCGGCATCGAGGGCTACGCCCGTAAGGTCAAGGAGATCTTCCGCGCCATCGCGCTGGACAACCGTTTCAGCAAGGAAGAGATTCTGGAAGCGTACCTGAACACCATCGGCCTGACGGGCAATACCGCGGGCGTGGAGGCGGGCGCGAACCAGTACTTCGGTAAATCGGCGGCGGACGTCACCATCGCCGAGGCGGCCAGCATTGCGGCCATCACAAAGAACCCTTCGCGCTTCAACCCCTATACCAACCCGGAGGAGCATTTGAAGCGCCGCGACGACATCATCCTGTTCATGCAGCAGCAGGGCTATATCACGCAGGCTGAAGCGGAGGCGGCGTGGGCCACGCCGCTGAATCTGGTGGAAAAGACCACGGATGAAAACGCCGCCGTGCAGACGGATTACTCCTGGTTCACCGATCAGGTCATCAGCGAAGTCATCGACGATCTGGTGGCGGAAAACCCGCTTGGCAGGGAAAATTGGGACCGCGCTGCCGCCAATGACTATTTATACAACGGCGGCTTGCGCATTTATTCGACGGTGGACACCGAGGTGCAGACCGCACTGGAGAACGTGTGGCTGGAGGGCAAGTATTGGGAGTCCATGCCCATTGAAAATTACGACGACCCCAATAACCCGGACGATACCCCGCGCACCATCACCACGCAGGCGGCCGGCGTCGTCATCAATTACAAGGGGGAGCTGTGCGGCGTCGTGGGCGGCCTTGGCCAGAAGACGGAAAACCGCGGCTTCAACCGCGGCACCGAGATGGAGCGTCAGGTCGGTTCCACTATGAAGGCTGTCGCGGCTTACCCGTTGGGTATTGATATGGATTTGATCAACTATTCTTCCGTGCTGATGGACGATTATTTCCCCATTTCCGACGGCAAGGGCGGCACCCGCACCGACTGGCCCAGCAACTGGTCCGGACGGTACAGCCACAGCATGACGACTGTGTACGAGGCGCTCAAGCAGTCTCTGAATACGGTGGCCGTGCGCGTGGGCGATATGGTGACGCCGCGCACGATGTTCGAGTTTGCACGGGACACGCTGGGCATCACGACCCTGGACGAGAATTCGGACGTAGACCTGGCGCCGATGGTGCTGGGCGCGACCACCACCGGCCTTTCGCCCTATGAGCTGGCCGGCGCATATATGATGTACGGCGACGGCGGCCGCATGACGAGCCTGCATAGCTACACCTCGGTGCGCGATTATCAGGGCAACGAGATACTGGAAAAGGACATTGTCACCACGCAGGCCATCGGCGAGGACACCGCGTATATCATGAACCGTCTGCTCCACAGCGTTTTGTTCGATGCCGGCGGAACGGCGCGCGGCATCCACCCGGATGCTAACGTCATGGATTCCATCGGCAAGACGGGCACCACCAACGACAACAAGGACGTGTGGTTCGTGGGCCTGACGCCCAAGTATGTGATGGCCACCTGGTACGGCTATAACGAAAACGAGCCGATGGATGATTACAACAATTATTATATCTACAAAAACAAAGGCAGCCAGAAGGGCCATCCGGGTGCTTCCGCCTTTGCGGAAGTGATGGACACCGTACAGGCCGACGACGAGATCGTCACCTGGGACATGCCGGAAACCGTGGAAAAGGGTGCGTTCTGCACCATCTCGGGCGATATTCCCACCGACGGGTGTCCCCGCGGCACCGGCTACTATAAAGTTGGCGTAACGCGCGGCGTGTGCGCAGGCATCCATGCAACCGATCCCGCCGCCTGACGCAAAAACAGAAGCGATAGATAAACACCCGCACGGCAAAGCCGTGCGGGTGTTTTCGCGTGTCTGTCCGGCGGTTGGGCAGAGGAAAGCTTGATTGTCCCTGCATGAAATACACTTTGCGCGTGCCCGGCGTGCGAAAAACTGCCGATTTTTCGCCGGCGCAGCCAGGCGATTTTGTGCAAACCCGAAAAAACACGCGCGCGGCCCGCGGCGGTGCTTGTGCCCGGTGGGCAAACATGTTATAGTGTCTTTACCGAAAAACATATGTGCATCTGTTGCGTACATGGAGAAGGGATAGAGGTGAAGGATTTGGAGCGACGTTTTCTGCTGGTGGATGTGAGCGTTCTGCCGGAGGTGTTTTTGAAGGTATTAAAGGCCAAGGAGCTTCTGGCGGCGGGCAGCGCGAAGAATGTTTCGGCCGCTACTAAGATGGCCGGACTTTCCCGCAGTGCCTTTTACAAGTATAAGGACTGTATTTTTGACGCGGAAAACAGCAAGGAAGTGCTGACGGTGAACGCCACGCTTCTGGACGAGACGGGGGCGCTGCAAAGCCTGCTGGCGGGCATTTCGGCGGCGGGCGCGTCCATCGTCACCATCAACCAGGCCACGCCGGAAAACGGCGCGGCACAGGTGGCCGTGTCCATCCGCACGGGCGGTATGCAGGGCACGCTGGAGGATATGCTGGCGCAGCTGAAAAAACAGCGCACCGTGGTGGACATCCGCCGGGGCGTGTAAAAAAGCAGGGCTTTCGGAAAAGCCCGGAAACAAAACGCGGAGGGCGCGCGCCCTCCCGGTACAGGGGGAGAACAATGGCAACCATAGCGATCCTGGGCTACGGCACGGTGGGCAGCGGCGTGTTGGAGGTGCTGCGGCGCAACGCCGCCAGCATCGAGCGGCGCGCGGGCCAGCCCGTCACGGTAAAATACATCTGCGACATCCGGGACTTTTCGTCCCACCCGGACGCGGCGCTGTTCGTCAACAACATCGACGTGATCCTCAGCGACCCGGAGGTCACCGCCGTGGTGGAGACCATCGGCGGCCTGAAGCCCGCGTACTTTTATGTGAAATCCGCGCTGGAGAGCGGCCGCCATGTGGTCACCTCCAACAAGGAGCTGGTGGCCACCCACGGCGCAGAGCTGCTGGCCATTGCACGCCGCAGGGGCGTGTGCTTTCTGTTCGAGGCCAGCGTGGGCGGCGGCACGCCCATCATCACGCCCATGCACCAATGTATGGCGGCCAACGTCATCAGCGAGATCGCGGGCATCGTCAACGGCACCACGAACTTCATGCTCACGAAAATGGCGCGGGAAAATATGGATTTCGGCGCGGCGCTGAAGCTCGCCCAGAGCCTGGGCTACGCCGAGACCATCGACCCTTCCGCGGACGTGGACGGCATCGACGCCCAGCGAAAGATCTCCATTCTGGCCAGCCTCGCCTTCGGGCGGCATTTTTTCCCGCAGAACGTGCCCACCCGGGGCATCCGGGACGTGTCTGTGAAGGACATCGCGCTGGCGGCGCGGCAGGGCGCGGCGGTGCGGCTCATCGCATGGGCGCGGCGCGGGGACGACGGCAGCGTGGCGCTGGCCGTAGAGCCGATGCTCATCCCGCGGGAAAACCAGCTTGCGGGCGTGGAGGACGTGTTCAACGCCGTGCTGGTGAAGGGCGACATGCTGGGCGACGTGGTGTTCTACGGCAAGGGTGCGGGTAAGCTGCCCACGGCCAGCGCCGTGGTGGCGGACGTTATCGACGCGCTGAAAAACGGCGTGAAGATACACGACAGCCTGTTCTGGCAGGAATCCGCGCCCATCGAGGGCCTTTACGGCGACAGCACGCCGGCGGACCATTACGTCCGGCTGGAAAACGCGACCGAGGCGGTGGCAAAGGACCTGTTCGGCCAGCAGATCGAAATGCTGGATACCTCGGACGGCGAGGCCGTGTTTACGCTGCGCGGCGTGACAAGCGGGCGTCTTGCGGAGCTGTGCGCCAAGGCGCGGGCCGCCGGCGTGCGCGTGGGCAACACGCTCAAGTGGATGGCGGAATAGGGGGCGCGGTATGGTAAAAGTCAGCGTTCCGGCCACGAGCGCGAATATCGGCTCGGGCTTCGATTCCTGCGGGCTTGCCCTCTCGCTGTACAATACGGCGGCGTTTGAGGAATTTGACGGCGTGGACATCACGTCGTCCGACGGCACGTTCGTGCCCAGCACGCCGGGCAACCTGATCTACCGCACGGCCAAGGAGGTATACGCGCTGTGCGGCAGGCCGTTCCACGGCCTGCGCATCGTGCAGACGAACCCCATCCCCATGGCGCGGGGCCTGGGCTCCAGCAGCGCGTGCATCGCAGCGGGCATTCTGGGCGCCAACGCCCTGCTGGGCGGCCCGCTGGAGGAAAAGGACATCCTGACGTTCGCCACCAAGCTGGAGGGGCACCCGGACAATGTGGCCCCGGCGCTGCTGGGCGGCTTCGTGGTTTCGGCCTATGACGAGGGGCATGTCTACTCGCTGAAAAAGACCATCGCGCCCGGGATCACCTTCGCGGCGTTTATCCCGGATTTCAAGCTGCTGACGGAAAAGGCGCGGGCAGCGCTGCCCAAAATGGTGTCCCACGCAGACGCCGTGTACAATCTTTCCCGCGCGGCGCTGCTGGCAACGGCCTTCTGCGAGGAGCGGTACGACTTTTTGCCCGTGGCCGCCAAGGACAGCCTGCACCAGCAGTACCGCCTGCCGCTCATCGAGGGCGGCGAGGCTGTGTTCGCGCTGGCGGACGGCCTGGGCGCACTGGCCACGTTTATCAGCGGCGCGGGGCCGACCATCCTTTCCGTTGTGCGCACGGCCGAAGCGAACGTGTTTTTTGAGCGCGCGCAGGCGGCGCTGGAGAGCGACGAGGAGCTGGCGCATTTTACACTGCACCGCTTCGTGGCGGACAACGAGGGGGCAAAGGTCGTCTGAACGGCCGCGCCGGTAAAATGAAAAAACAGGAGCGCGTATGCCGCGCCCCTGCTTTTGATAGAGGGATAGGGGAGAACAGATATGGCACTCATCGTACAAAAATTCGGCGGCAGCTCCGTCGCGGACCGCGACCGCATTTTTAATGTGGCGCGCATCGTGGCGAACACGCACGCCGCCGGCAACGACGTGGTGGTGGTGGTATCCGCCCAGGGCGATACCACCGACGACCTCATCGCCAAAGCGGGCGAGATCACCCACGACCCGTCCCAGCGCGAGATGGATATGCTGCTGGCCACGGGCGAGCAGATCAGCATTTCGCTGCTGGCCATGGCGCTGGGCGAGACAGGCTGCCCGGCCATCAGCCTGACGGGCTGGCAGGCGGGCTTCCATACGGACCGCGCCTACACGCGCGCGCGCATCAAAAACCTGGACACCGAGCGCATCGAGAGCGAGCTTTCCAAAAACCGCGTCGTGGTGGTTGCGGGCTTCCAGGGCCTGAACCGCTACGACGACATCACCACCCTGGGACGCGGCGGCTCCGACACCAGCGCCGTGGCCATTGCGGCCGCGCTGCACGCGGACCTGTGCCAGATTTACACGGACGTGGACGGCGTTTACACCGCGGACCCGCGCCTGGTGCCGCGCGCGCGCAAGCTGGATGAGATCACCTTCGACGAGATGCTGGAGCTTGCCAGCCTGGGCGCACAGGTGCTCAACAACCGCAGCGTGGAGCTTGCAAAGAAATATTCGGTCAATCTGGAGGTGCGCTCGTCGCTCACCGATCTGCCCGGTACAATCGTGAAGGAGGTCACAGACGTGGAAGGTATGCTGATCAAGGGCGTCGCAAAGGACAAGGACGTCGCCGTCATTTCGATTTTGGAGGTGCCCGACGTTCCGGGCGCTTCGTTCAAGGTGTTCAGCCTGATGGCGCAGAAGAAGATCAACGTGGATATTATTCTGCAGTCCTCCGGCAAGGAGGGCCACAAGGACGTTATTTTCACCGTGCCCCTGGGCGACGCCGAAACAGCGCTTGCGCTGCTGGAGGAAAACCGCCAGCGCTTCGGCTGCAGGGACATTGTTGTGGACAAGGACGTGGCGAAGGTGAGCATTGTGGGCGCGGGCATGCAGAGCCATTCCGGCGTGGCGTCCCGCATGTTTGAGGCGCTGTTTGAGGCAAACATCAACATCCGCATGATTTCCACCAGCGAGATCAAGATCTCGGTGCTGATCGCCAAGGCGGACGCGGACCGTGCGGTGAACGCCATCCACGACGCGTTCCTGAACTGAAAAAAGAGTGCGGAAAGCGTGAAAAACACTCCGCTGCCGTAGACATCGGGCAGCGGAATGGGTATAATGAAAGACAGGCATTTTTGCGGCGCAGGCCGGGAAAGGCCTGTCTTTTGTTTTCGGCGCGGCCGGGGAATGCTGCATAAAATGCGCGTGGCCCGCCTGGCGTAGATATTCTGCGCCGATACTCGTTTTATCAGTGTGACCGGAAAAAGGAGAAAAAATATGCAGAACCAACAGCCGCCGCGCCGGCGCCGGCCCATGACACCTGAGGAGCGCGCCATGGCCGCGGAGCGGCGCCGGCAGAAAGAGATCCTGCGCAGGCGTGCCATGCGCCGGTATTACGCCTTTCTGACGCTGCTGGGTGCGTTGGCGCTGGCAGCCCTGGTGGGGCTGTTCTTCCTGATAAAAGCCGCGGCGGGCTGGGCGCGGGGCGGGCAGGCTTCGTCCGTCAGCGCGGCGCAGAGCGTTTCGGCCTCCGCGCCGCCCGCATCCTCCGGTGAGCCGGCGGCGGACCCCAACGCCCCCGCAGACCCCGCGCTGTGGAGCCTGATCCTGACGAACACCACGAACCCGCTGCCCGAGGGCTACGCACCGGAGCTTGCCAGCGTGGGCAGCAACAGCCGCAACGGCGAGCAGTTTATGGACGCCCGCGTGAAGGAGCCGCTGGAGCAGATGTTCGCGGCCGCAAAGGCAGACGGCATCGAGCTGGTGGCGCGTTCGGCCTATCGTTCCACACAGGAGCAGACCACGCTGTTCAACAGCATGAAACAGGATTATATCAATCAGGGCATGTCCGAGGAAGAGGCCTTTGCGGCCACCAAGCAGTGGCGCAACGAGCCGGGCACCTCGGAGCATGAGACGGGCCTGGCCGTGGACATCGTGGGCGCGGCGGACATCAACGCCGCCCTGGTGGAGAGCCTGGAGGAGCGCGACTGGGCCGTGTGGCTCAGGGAGCACGCCCCGGAATACGGCTTCATCCTCCGCTATATGAAAGACAAAACCGATATCACGGGAACCTCCTTCGAGCCGTGGCACTACCGCTATGTGGGCGTGGAGGACGCGCAGAAGATCACGGCCCAGGGCGTGTGCCTGGAGGAGTATCTGGGCCGGACGGAATGACACAGACAGGCGCGGGCGGGCCCGCGCGGAACACTCCACCGCCGGAACGGCGGATATTTGAACAAAAAGGACGTATCAAATGGAACGCATTACCATTGCGCCGGGCGCGCACATCAACGTGCTTCCGGCGGAAAAATTCAACCGCTGCCGCATTTCCATCAACTTCATCTGGCCCGCCGCCCGGGAGTGGGCCACGGCCGAGGCCCTGCTGCCGCTGGTGCTGGAGCGGGGCTATCAGGGCTGCCCGGATATGACGGAGCTTTCCAAAAAGCTGGCCCGCCTGTACGGAGCGGCCCTTTCTGTGGACGGCACCATGAGCGGCCAGAGCCGCGTGCTGACGGTGTCGCTCTCGGGCATCCGGGACGCGTTTGCGCTGGCGGGCGAGCCGCTCAGCCGCGAATACGCGGACATCGCCTTCGGCACGGCGTTCGAGCCGTACCGCGTGGACGGCGTGCTGGACGCCGAGGCCGTCGCCATTGAAAAGGAGCAGCTCCGCGAGCTGCTGGAGGGCGAGATCAACGAAAAGCGCAGCTATTGCATCCGGCAGGCGCGGCGCAGGTTTTACGGCGATTCCCCCGCCGGCATTGAGCGCAACGGTTATCTGGACGAGGTGGACGGCCTGACGGCCGACGCGGTGACAAGGGCTTACGCGCGCATGGTGGAGCAGGCGCAGATCGAGGTGTTTGTGCTGGGAGCGGACGTGGACGCGGTGGCGCAGCGCCTGCGCACGGCGCTGTCGGGCCTGCGCCGCGCCCCGGAGGAGCTGCCCGCGCCCATCGCCATGCCCGCCGAAGAGCCGCGCAGCTTTGAAGAACCGCTGCCCACCGTGCAGGGCAAGCTGTGCATGCTGTTCACACCGGGCGAGCCCTTTGCGCCGCAGGACCTTTCCGCGCTGCGGGTGGCCGTGGCGCTGCTGGGCGGTACGCCCACCTCGCGCCTGTTCCAGAACGTGCGCGAAAAGCAGAGCCTGTGCTATTACTGCGCGGCGTCCTACACTTCGCTCACCGGCGCGCTGTGTGTGGACAGCGGCGTGGAGCACGCCAACGCCGCGGCGGCCCGGGAGTCCATCCTGAAAGAGCTGGCCGCGCTGTGCGCCGGGCCGGTGGAGGACGGGGAGCTGGCCGACACGAAGCGCGCGCTGAAAAACCAGCTCGCCGCCGTGGGCGATACGCTCCAGGGCCTGGAGGGCTGGTATTTTGCCGAGCGCATGCGCGGCGCGGACAAGGCGCCGGAGCAGGTGGCCGCCGAGGTGGACGCCGTGACGGCGGACGACGTGCGCCGCGTGCTGTCGAGCTTCAGGCTTTCGGTATGCTACACTTTGACGAAGGAGGCGGGCGCAGATGCATGATCCCTCTTTGCAGGCGGTGCGCAGAGCCGCGGCGTTTGAAAGCACGGTGCTGGAAAACGGCCTGACGGTGCGCGTGCATACGATGCCGGGCTTTACGGGCGTACACGCGGTATACGGCACGAAGTTCGGCAGCATCGACCGTGCTTTTGCCCTGGACGGCAAACGGGTGGACCTGCCCGCGGGCATCGCCCATTTTCTGGAGCACAAAATGTTTGAGAACGAGGAGGGCGACGCGTTCACACTGTATGCCCGCACGGGCGCCAGCGCCAACGCCTACACCAGCTTCGACAAGACCTGCTACATTTTTACGGCTTCCGGCAACGTGGCCGAAAATTTGGATATTCTGCTGGGCTTTGTCTCCCGGCCGTATTTTACGGCGGCAACCGTGGAAAAGGAACAGGGCATCATCGGGCAGGAGATCAAGCAGTATGACGACGCGCCGGACTGGCGGCTGATGTTCGCCATGTACGAGTGCCTGTACACCGCGCACCCGGTGCGGGACGACATCGCGGGCAGTGTGGAGAGCATCGCGCAGATCACGCCTGAAATTTTGTATGCCTGCACGGACGCCTTTTACCGCCCGCAGAACATGGTGCTGGCCGTGGCGGGCAATGTGACGATGGACGAGGTGCTGGCGGCCTGCGCCCGCGCGGACATCCCCGTAAAGACGGGCACGGTGGAGCGCCTCGCCTCCGCCGAGGGGCCGGACGTGGCCGAGCCGTACCGCGAGTTTTCCATGGCCGTGGCAAAGCCCCTGCTGGGCGTTGGCTTTAAAGAAACGCCGCCCGCGGGCGACGCGCTCAAGACGGAGATCATCTGCGACATGCTCACGGAGCTTATCTGCGGCAGCATGACGCCGCTGTACCGCAGGCTTTACGACGAGGGGCTGGTGAGCCCGGGCTTCTCGGGCGAGATACTCAGCCTGCCGGGGGCGCTTTCGTTCCTGTTCGGCGGCGAGACGCCGGAGCCGGAGACGGTGCGCGGCCTGCTGCTGGACGAGATCGCCCGTTTGAAGCGCGAGGGCGTGGACGAGGAACTGTTCACGCTGTGCAAAAACCAGCTTTATGGCGAGCTGGTGCAGGACCTGGAGAATATTGAGGACGTGGCCGGCGCGCTGGCATCGTCGTTTTTCCGGGGCCGAACGCCCGCCGACGAGATCGAGACGCTGGCCTCCGTTACGCTTTCGGACGTGAACGGCGCGCTGCGCGCCATGCTGTGCACAGAACGCAGCGCTACCGTCATCATCCGCCCGGCGCAGTAATACGGCGCGGGCTGCGGGCGCGGCACAGGCCGCCCCGCATATCAGGAAGGAGCGACCCTTTTTATGACTTATCATGTGCAGTTCCCCGGCCTGGGGCTGGAATTTACGCTGGACCGCGTGGCGTTCACCGTGTTCGGCATGCCGATCTACTGGTACGGCATCCTCATCGCCACGGGCCTGGCGCTGGCCATCGTGTTCGCATTCAGCCATGCGCGACGTTTCGGCATTGATTCCGACCGCATGGTGGATGTGATCCTCATCGGCACCGTGTGCGCCGTCATCGGCGGACGCGCGTTTTATGTGGCCACTGCCCCGTTTGAATACGCCAGCTTTGCCGAGATGCTGGACATCCGCCTGGGCGGCGTCGCCATTTACGGTGCGGTCATCGCGGCGTTCCTCAGCGGTTATTTTGCCTGCAGGTGGCGCAAGGTTCCCATTCTGCCGATGTTCGATCTGGCGGGCATGGGTTTTCTGCTGGGGCAGGGCATCGGCCGCTGGGGAAACTTTGTCAACCAGGAGGCGTTCGGCACCAACACCACGCTGCCCTGGGGCATGTACAGCGAAGGCACCTGCAATTACCTCTCAAGCGTGCAGGAAACGCTGGCCGCGCAGGGCGTTGCGGTGGACCCGTCCCTGCCGGTGCACCCTACGTTTTTGTATGAATCCATCTGGTGCCTGCTGGGCTTTTTCCTGCTGTGGGCATATATGAAGCGCCGCAAATTCCACGGCGAGCTGATCTTGATGTATGTGATGTGGTACGGCGCGGAGCGCTTCTTTGTGGAGGGCCTGCGCACCGACAGCCTGATGGTCGGCAGCTTCCGCATCAGCCAGGTCATTGCGGCGGTGTCCGTCATCGCGGCCCTGTGCATTTGGCTGGCGCTGCGCAAAAAGTACAAAGACAAACCGCTCACCGTCACTTATACGGCGCTTGTAAAGGAAGACGGCAGGCAGGTCCCCTATGAGTTCTCCTGGCTGTCCGGCGAGACGCCTCCCACGGACGCGGAGATGAAAGCCGAGATCGAGCGCCGCCGCGCAGCCCGCGCGGCGGAGGAAACCGCGCAGGCGGAAGAAAAAGCGCCTGAAACAGAAGAAAGCGGCGGGGCGTCCGGCGTCCCGGAGCAGCGGGAAGCGGAGGCGGACACCCAGGCCGCGCCCGAAGAAGAGCAGGCGGCTCCTGTGCAGGAGGCCGCCGCGGATGCAGCGGAAAAAGACGGCTCCGATGCGGAGCCGAAGGAATAACAGCGGTAAAACGGAAACGGTATGAGGGGAACAGGAGGATAAAAATGGCGGAACTGATCAGCGGAAAAACACTGGCGGCAAAACTCAAGGCGGAGGCCGCGGCAGAGGCGGCGGAGCTGCGGGAAAAGGGCGTTCACGCCCGCCTGGCCGTCGTTATCGTGGGGGAGAACCCGGCCAGCAGGACATATGTGGCGGGCAAGGCGAAGGACTGCGCCGAATGCGGCCTGCTGTCCGACGTCATCGCGCTGCCGGAAGAAACCACCGAGGCCGCGCTTCTGGAAAAAATCGCGGCGCTGAACGCGGACAAGACGGTCCACGGCGTGCTGGTGCAGCTGCCGCTGCCCGGGCATATCCGCGAAAAGCGCGTCATCGACGCCATCTCGCCGGACAAGGACGTGGACGGCTTCACCCCAGTGAACGTGGGCCGCATGGTCATTGGTGAGGAGTGCTTTCTGCCCTGCACGCCCGCCGGCTGCATTGAAATGCTGAAAAGCACCGGCGTTCCCATCGCAGGCAAGGACGCTGTGGTCATCGGCCGCAGCAACATCGTGGGCAAACCCGCGGCGCTGCTGCTCACGGCCAACAACGCCACCGTCACGCTGTGCCATTCCAAAACCAGGGATCTGAAGGCCAAATGCGCCGCGGCGGATATCATCGTGGCGGCCATCGGCAAGGCGGGCTTCGTCACCGCCGATATGGTGAAGGAGGGCGCCGTTGTGATCGACGTCGGCATCAACCGGAACGCCGAGGGCAAGCTGTGCGGCGATGTGGACTTTGCGCCCGTGGCGGAAAAAGCCGCTTACATCACTCCGGTGCCCGGCGGCGTGGGCCTGATGACGCGGGCCATGCTGATGAAAAACACCGTCAAGGCGGCCCGCCTGCAAAGCGGGCTGTGAGCGCGCGGCACATGGGGCGGAAAACCGCGCCGCACCGCGAAAAAAACACTTGCATGGGGCAAATATTTGTGGTATAGTATTAAAGCCGCATGGTTTGGGCATTTGAAGCGGCGCGTCTGCGCCCGCCTACTAGTCCAGCGAGACTTATACAAATGAGGGTAAATTATGTACGCAGTGATCGTGACCGGCGGGAAACAGTACCGCGTGGAAAAGGGCGACGTCATTTTTGTGGAAAAGCTGAATGCCGAAGCCGAGAGCGAATTCTCTTTTGACACCGTGCTTGCGGTGGGCGAAGAGGGCAATGTGAAGTTTGGCAACCCCACTGTTGCGGGCGCCAAGGTCACAGGCAAGGTCGTAAAAAACGGCAAGGGCAAGAAGCTGAACATCCTGACATACCGCCCCAAGAAGGGCAGCATGCGCAAGATGGGCCACCGTCAGCCGTATACAAAAATCGAAATCACCGAGATCGTCGGTTAACAGGGGAGGGCATTTGAAATGGCACATAAAAAAGGCGTAGGTTCTACCAAAAACGGCCGCGATTCCGAGTCTAAGCGCCTCGGCGTAAAGCGCGCCGACGGCCAGTTCGTGTTGGCCGGCAACATTCTGGTGCGTCAGCGCGGCACCCACATCCATCCGGGCGAGAACGTGGGCCGCGGCAGCGACGACACGCTGTTCGCCCTTGCCGACGGCAAGGTCTGCTTCGAGCGCGTCGGCCGCGACCGCAAGAAGGTCAGCATCAAGCAATAAGCCTTGCAGAAGGCAGTCGGCCGGGCCCGTGTTGGCCCGGCCTTTTTTGATAATCAACGGGAATGGTGAAACGCTAAAGGTACGCCCGGGAGCGGGCTTTGGCTTTTCCGCCCCGCTCAGCGGCAATCAGATGCCGGAGGTTTTTTTATGTTCATTGATACCGCAAAAATAAACATCAAAGCGGGCAACGGCGGCAACGGCTCGGTGTCGTTTCACCGGGAAAAGTATGTGGCCGCGGGCGGGCCGGACGGCGGCGACGGCGGACGCGGCGGCAACGTGGTGTTCGTGGCCGATTCCAATCTGTCCACGCTGATGGATTTCCGTTACAAGCGCAAATATGCCGCCCAGAACGGCGAGGACGGAAGAGCCGCCCGGTGCAGCGGCAAAAATGCGCCGGACCTTATCATCCGCGTGCCCCGCGGCACGCTGGTGCGCGACGCGCAGAGCGGCCTTGTCATCGCGGATATTTCAGGCGACGAGCCCGTGGTGGTGGCCCGCGGCGGGCGCGGCGGCTGGGGCAACGTGCATTTTGCCACGCCCACGCGCCAGATCCCGAAATTTGCGAAGCCCGGCGGAAAGGGCGAGGAGCTGGAGGTGCGTCTGGAGCTGAAGCTGATTGCGGACGTGGGCCTGGTGGGCTTTCCGAACGTGGGCAAGAGCACCATCATTTCTGTCATCAGCGCGGCCAAGCCCAAAATCGCCAACTACCATTTCACCACTCTTTCGCCTGTGCTGGGTGTGGTGCGCGTAGGGCCGGAAGCCAGCTTTGTGGCTGCCGACATCCCGGGCCTCATCGAAGGCGCGGCCGACGGCGTTGGCCTGGGGCACGACTTTCTGCGCCATGTGGACCGCTGCCGCCTGCTTTTGCATGTGGTGGACGTCTCCGGCAGCGAAGGGCGCGACCCAAAGGACGATTTTGAAAAGATCAATACCGAGCTTGCCAACTTTTCGCAGGAGCTGTCCGCGCGGCCTCAAATCGTGCTGGGCAACAAATGCGACATCGCGTCGCCGGAGCAGATCGCGGAGTTCCGTGCGTTCATCGAGGAAAAGGGGCTGGTGTTCCTGCCCGTCTCCGCGGCTACGCGGCAGGGGCTGGACAAGCTGCCGGGCGTTGTATATGAGCGGCTGCAGCAGCTGCCGCCCGTCACCGTGTACGAGCCGGAGTACGTCCGGCCCGACCCTGCATTGAAAGACCCCCGTGCGTTCGAAATCGCCCGCGCCGACGACGGCGCGTGGGACATCGACGCGCCCTGGCTGGAAAATATTCTGGAAGGCTCGGATGTATCCGACTACGAGAGCCTGCAGTATTTCCAGCGCCAGCTCATGGATTCCGGTGTCATCGACAGGCTTGTGGAGATGGGCGTGCAGGAAAACGACACCATCCGCATCGGGGAATTTGAGTTCGATTATGTATTTTGACCGTGGCCGAGCGGAAAAACGGGCCGCCTGAGCGGCGCTCCGCGGCGGAATGGAAAACAGGCAGGGGGAGACGGCCGCAGTGTTATTTGAAGCAAAGCCGGAGATAGACATCCATGAGCAGTCGCCCATAGCGCTGGCGTTCGTGGGAGACGGCGTGTTTGAGGTGCTGGTGCGCGCGCGCCTTGTGGAACGCACGCGCCTTGTGCCGAACCGCCTGCATGCGGCGGCGGTGAAATTTGTGTCTGCCAAAGGGCAGTATGCGGCGCTGGAGGTCATTGCGCCGCTGTTGGACGAGGCCGAACGGGCCGTGGTGCGCCGCGGCAAAAATTCCACAAAGGCCACTGTGGCGAAGCATGCCACCCCACAGGAGTACCGGGCGTCCACGGCGCTGGAATCCCTGTTTGGCTGGCTGTATCTGCAGAACCGGGGCGCGCGCATCGAAGAACTGTTCGATGTGATCTGGAATGCGCTGGCGCCCGGTTTCGCGCTGCAGGCGGAATGAAAACAAAAAGGGGCTGCGGCGTATTTCCCAAACGCATAAAACGGGTTTGGAAAACGCGCCGCAGCCTTTGCATTGGGCCGCCGGGATTATTTACACTGGGTGTTGCCCTTGCGGTTCGTGCTGTTCGAGCTGTTCTTCGCGTTGCTGGTTTTGTCAGAGCTGCGGTCCTGGGCGTTGCTGCTCTTGGCGTTGCAGTCCCGGGAAGAACTGGTCTTGTTGCTGGCCTTGTTGGAAGCATTGCTGGCCTTGTTTGTGCTGTTGGAAGACTTGTTGCTCGCGTTGCGGGCGTTCTGCGTTTTGTTTTCCATCTGGTCTCACCTCCCTTGCTGATACTATTATTCACAGGGAGCATCCATGATATTCGCGGACCGATACGGTCTTTTTTTGATTTACGGCGAGAGGGAGGATGCCTGTGCCGGGAGAATATTTTGAAGCGCGGGAGCGCGCGCTGCTGGGCACACGGTACGACGTGCTGTACGCCGCGCCGTGCGCCGTGCGCCGCGGCGTTACGGTAAACGGCCTGCGCTGTGCGCCGCAGGAGTTCGCCGCGGCGGTGGATTTCGGTTTGGAGCCGTCGCCTTTTTGTGACGCGGCATTTCTGCTGACGGACCCGCAGCTGCGCCCGGGCCGCCATGCGTACCACCACGCGGGCGTGTTCTATGTGCAGGAGCCGTCGGCCAGCGTGCCGGCGGGTTTGCTGGGCGTGCGCCCGGGCGAACGTGTGCTGGACCTGTGCGCGGCGCCCGGCGGCAAAACAAGCCAGCTGGCCGCCGCTCTGCGCGGGGAGGGCCTGCTGGTGGCCAATGAATATGTGGCGGCGCGGGCCGGCGTGCTGAAAAGCAATCTGGAGCGTATGGGTGTAACAAACGCCCTTGTGCTGAATGAGAGCACCGCGCGTGTGGCGGCGGCATTTCCGGCATTTTTTGATAAGGTTCTGGTGGACGCGCCCTGTTCCGGCGAGGGGATGTTCCGCAAGGAGCCGGAGGCTCTGCGCCAGCATTCGGCGGCGCTGGTGGCCCAATGCGCGGCGCTGGGCGCGTCCATTCTGGACGACGCGGCCGCAGCGCTGCGGCCCGGCGGCCTGCTGTGTTATTCCACCTGTACCTTCGCGCCCGAGGAAGACGAGGCCCAGGTGGGCGCTTTTCTGGCGCGGCATCCGGAGTTCACGGTGCTGCCCGCGCCGACGAACGCGGGCGCGCCCGGGGAGGCGGCCCGATGCGGCGCGCACCCCTTCGCGGCAGAGCATACCCGGCGCATTTACCCCTGCCACGGCGGTGAGGGCCATTTCATGGCGCTGCTGCAAAAGCGCGGGGACGGCGCGCCGCCGGAGGCGGAGCGGGCCCGGCCGCGCGCGGCCCGCGGCCAGCGCGGCGCAAAGCGCGGCCGAGACATGCGCGCCTGCCGCCCGGTGCAGGGCGGAAACGGCGTTTCCCGGGCGGAGGCAAGAGCCGAGGGAGAGGCTTTTCTGTGCGAGTATTTCCCCGGCGCCGCACAGCTTCCGCTGGAGTGCCGCGGAACCGAGCTGTTCGTGCTCCCCCGGGAAGGATGCGGCCCGGCGGAAGGCCTGCGCGTGGTGCAGGCGGGCGTATGCGCGGGCAGCGCGGCACGGGGACGTTTTGTGCCGGCGCATCACCTGTTTATGGCATACGGCGCGCAATGCGCCAATGCCGAACGCCTGACGCTGGCGGACCCGCGCACGGCCGCGTGGCTTCGCGGCGAGGCGATCCCGGCGGAAACCGCCGCGCCCGGCTGGGCGGCGGTGCTGGCGGACGGCTTCCCGCTGGGATTCGGCAAGCAGAGCGGGGGCGTGGTGAAAAACCACTACCCCAAGGGCCTGCGGAATCTGAAGTAAACCGGCCGCATGCTCCCCGCACCCGGCTGCAGGAGAAGGGTGAAATGCCGGAAAATCCCGTCGCCAGGCCGAAAATCTTGCGCCGGTGCGGGATGTGTGCTATAATCTATTAGTTAGACTGCAACTTCAATACTGAACATATTTTTTAGGGGGTTCCTTTTATGTCAGGGCACAGCAAATGGAATAATATCAAGCGGAAAAAGGAAAAGACGGACGGCCAGCGCGCCAAGATCTTCACAAAGATCGGCCGTGAGATGTCCGTGTGCGTAAAGGCGGGCGGCGGCGACCCCAACGTCAATACCAAGCTGCGGGACCTCATTGCCAAGGCCAAGAGCATGAACGTCCCCAACGACAACATCCAGCGCATCATCAAAAAGGCCGAGGGCGGCGAAAAGGACGATTACGAGAGCATCACCTACGAGGGCTACGGTCCCTCCGGCGTGGCCATGATGGTGGAGACGCTCACCGACAACCGCAACCGCACGGCGGCCAATCTGCGCCACTATTTCGACAAATTCGGCGGCAACCTGGGCAACACGGGCTGCGTGGGCTTTTTGTTCAGCCAGCAGGGCGTTATCGTTCTGGACGTGGAGGGCAAGGACGAGGAGACCGTGATGGAGGATGTGTTCGACGCGGGCGCCGAGGACTTCGACATGGGCGACGGCGTGGCGGAGGTGACCACTACCCCGGCCGCGTTCAGCGACGTGCGCGCCGCGCTGGAGGACAAGGGCTATGAATTCATTTCGGCGGACGTGGCCATGGTGCCCTCCACCTACACCGCCCTGTCCGACCCGGATGACCTGAAAAAAATGGGCATCCTTCTGGACCATCTTGAGGATGACGACGACGTGCAGAACGTGTGGCACAACCTCGAAAACGAAGAGGACCTTGACCGCTGATGGCGCGCAACATGAGCCGGAACAGAAAGGGGATATAAGCCGTGGGCGAACAGATCGTTTGCAGCAACTGCCTGTCCAACGCGGATTCGGGCCTGCCCGCGTGCCCGTACTGCGGGCAGAGCTTTGAGAATACCAATCCCGCCGGCACGCTGCCCGTCAACACGCTGCTGGCCGGGCGCTATACCATCGGCCGTGTGCTGGCGCTGGACGGTGAGGGCGTTTTGTACGCTGCCATAGACAACAGCGCCACGCGCCGCGTGGTCATCAAGGAATATGTGCCCGTCACCATCTGCGCCGCGCGTTCCCGCGACGGCAGCGTCATACCGCGCCAGGGCCGCGAGGTGCTGTTTAAGACGACGCGCATGGATTTTGTGGACCTGTACCGCAGCCTTGTCGCGCTGGGGCGCAACGACGGCCTGGTGCAGGTGCTGGACCTGATTGAGGAAAACAATACCGCTTACGCTGTGCGCGAGCCGGACGAGGGCACGCCGCTGCTCACTTATCTGGAGCAGCGGGCCCAGCCACTGACGCAGAGCGAGGCGCTTCTGTTGCTGCGCCCGGTGGTCTATGGCGTGGAGGCCATGCACCGCATGGGCCTGCTGCACCGGGGCATCAGCCCCGAGACGGTGTTCATCACCAAAACGGGCTCGGCCAAGCTTTCGGGCTATGCCACGCTGGGCCTGCGCACCGCGGACAGCGAGCTGAAGAGCCAGATGTTCGACGGTTATGCTGCGCCGGAGCAGTACGCCGTGGCGGAATTTGACGGAAAATACACCGATATCTATGGCTTGGGCGCGCTGTTTTACCGCGTGCTCACGGGCAAGACGCCCGTGCCGGCAAACCTGCGCCGGATGAACGATACCCTGCCGCCCGCCCATACGGTGGATAAGGAGATCCCGGGCTTTGTCTCGGCGGCCATCGCGCGGGCCATGCGCCTTGCTCCCGGCGAGCGCATGCAGTCTGCGTCCGACCTTCTTGCGGCGATCACTGCGCCGGAAAAGGACGAGGGCGGCTTCAGGCTGACGCAGCGTCAAATCAAATTTCTCGCGCTGGGCGCGGCGGGGCTTGTGCTGGTGGCGGCGGTGTCCATCTGGGCCATCGTGTCCGCCTCCGGTGGTGGAGAAGCATCTTCATCGTCGTCGTCCTCCTCGTCCTCCGGCACCTCCGTGAGTTCCGGCAGTTCTGAAGTGGAGGTCTTTACGGTCCCCAGCTTCGTTGGTAAAAAATATACAGACCTGGCTTCGAACCAGGCCTATACGAAATACGTCAGTTTTCTTACGGAGCACGAGTTCAGCAACGACTATAAAGCGGGCGAGGTCATGCGCCAGAGCCATCCCCAGGGCACGCAGGTAGCGGTGGGCACCGTGATCACGCTGACGGTGAGCGACGGCCCGGAAACGGCCGTGATGCCCGAGGTGCTGGGCCGTCCGCAGGCGGATGTGGAGGCGGATCTGAAGGCGCTGAAGATCAAATACGCGCTGTATCCGCTGGTGAACGACGGAAGCTATGTCGCGGGGACCGTCGCGCGCAGCGACACGGACAAGGGCACCGTGGTGGAGATCGGAAAGACCACGGTGACGCTGTACATCGCGGGCGAAGCACCCAAGCAGCCGGACAGCAGCTCGTCCTCCCAGACGGCGCCCCCTGCCGGAGACAGCGAGGTCACGCCGCCTCCGGTATCGTCCGACACCACGGCGCCGTCCGGCGACGCGGGCGCGGGCGGAGAAACAGGCGGCGGGGGCACGCCCGAAGGCTGACGCCGCCCCACGCTCAGATAAAATGCGAAATGCAGCTCATACAAGCAGCGCCCCGGAACCAGAGGTTCCGGGGCGCTGCTGCGTGTTACGGGGCGGCCTGCGCGCTGCCGTGCAGGTCGTAATAAAACATATACTGCTGCAAAATGCCCGCACAGCCCGCGTAGCGGCGGAAGGGGAAGCCCTTGGGATAATGCGCGGACAGGATCTGTTTTACATGGGTGTCGACCGGAAATGCATCCACATGATGCAGACCGAACAGGCAGATACAGTCCGCTACCTTGGGTCCAACCCCCTTTACGGCGCGCAGCGCCGTGTGCGCTTCCGGATAGGACATGGCGCGCAGTGCATCCAGCGCGCCCGCCTGTGTAAAGTGCGCGCCTGCGGCACACAGGTATTCCGCGCGGTAGCCCAGGCCAAGGGCGCGCAGCGTTTCCGGCTGCGCCGCCGCCAGTGCAGCGGGCGTGGGGAAGGCGCCGCCCTGCATGGCGCACAGGTCCCTTAGGTTTTTGCGGATGCGCGGGATGTTGTTGTTCTGGCTGACGATGAAGCTGACGATGACCTCCCACAAGTCCTGCCGCAGGATGCGCATGCCCCAGCCATAGGCTACGGCGGCCTGAAGATATGCGTCCCGGGGCGCCACGCGTGCCTTTATGGCGGCGTAATCGGTGTCCAGATCAAAATAGCTGCGCCACAGGGCGTCGAATTCCCCGGCGCCGCAGGAAAAATCGAAAACGCCGTCTGTCTGCCGTACAGTGAGCGTGCGCCCGAAAGCCGGGATGCGGTATGTATCCTGCCCCAGCGGTTCCCAGCGGAAGCACTGGCCGGACTCGTAGATGTGGCGGAGGTCGAGGTCGGGTATGGAAAGCTGCATGGGATGCTCCTTTGCTTTTTTGAAAACGGCCGCACACACCGGCACGGCGCTGTGACCAGTATATCATACACCTGCGCCCGTGGGAAGCCGGGGCATTTCCAGTCCTTTGGAAATGCGGCCGAAAAAATTTTTCCCGCAGTGGAAATATATTCCGGAAAAAGCTTGACAACACAAACTGTAATGTGTATGATTACAGATAGAAACTGTAACACAAAAAAGTTCAGTTCCGGGACGCGCGGCAGAGGCCGTCCTTTTGCAAAAGGGCGGGGTATCGCTGCCGGGGGCGCATATACTATTTACAAAGCACGGCGCAAAGCAGCGCTGTGCCCAATCAACAAAGGAGGCAATTGCACATGTCTGCATTCAATGTGACAAAAGAAAATTTCAAAACCGAAGTATTGGAGGCAAAAACGCCCGTTCTGGTGGACTTTTGGGCGCCGTGGTGCGGCTACTGCCGCCGCATTGGCCCGGCGGTGGACGCTTTGGCCGCAGAGTACGCGGGTAAGGTTGCCGTGGGCAAGGTGAACGTGGACGAACAGCCCGAGCTGGCCGAGCAGTTCAAGGTGATGACCATCCCCTCGCTGTTCGTGTTCCAAAACGGCGAGCATGGCGAAGCCATCATCGCGCCGGGCTCCAAGGCGCAGATCGAGGAATTCATGCGGGCGCAGGGCGCGCTGTAACGGGATAAAAGGCGCGCGGGAGCAGCGCGGGAAAACGGAGGGACGATAAAATGGAACAGATCTACGACGTGGCGGTGTTGGGCGGCGGCCCCGGCGGCTATACAGCGGCGCTGTATTGCGCGCGGGCGGGGCTTTCAACCGTGGTGCTGGAAAAGCTTTCGCCCGGCGGCCAGATGGCGACCACCAGCAACGTGGAAAACTATCCCGGCTTTGCCGAGGGCGTGGACGGCTTCGATCTGGCCATGCAGATGAAAGACGGCGCGGAGCGGTTCGGCGTGGAAACGCTGTTTGCGGACGCAACGGCTGTGGCGCTGGAAGGCGGCGTGAAAACCATCACCACCTCCTCCGGCGAGCGCCGGGCGCGCACCGTCATTCTGGCGACCGGAGCAGACCCGCGTCCTCTGGGCGTGCCTCATGAGGATGAGCTGCGCGGGCGCGGCGTGGCGTACTGTGCCACCTGCGACGGCATGCTGTACCGCGGCAAGACGGTTGTTGTGGTGGGCGGAGGCAACTCGGCGGCGGAGGATGCACTGTTCCTGTCCCGCGTGTGCAAAAAGGTGTATCTGGTGCACCGGGGCGCCGTGCTCACCGCCTCCAAAAGCTATTGGACGGCGCTGCAAAAGGCTGAAAACGTGGAATTCATCTGGAACTCCCGTGTGGTGGAGCTGCTGTACGGCTCCGTGGTGACGGGCGTTGTGCTGGAAGGTGTGGAGAGCGGCAACCGTTCGGAACTGGCCTGTGACGGCGTGTTCATCGCGGTGGGACGCATTCCAAACACCGGGCTGTTTCACGGCGTGCTGGAGATGGACGCGGCGGGATATCTTATCGCGGACGAGACCACGCGCACGGCGCTGCCGGGCGTGTTCGCGGTGGGCGACGTGCGCACGAAGCCCCTGCGCCAGATCATCACAGCGGCGGCGGACGGCGCTGTGGCCTCCAAATATGCAGAAGCCTATCTGGCCGAACAGGAGGACTGAAGAAAACCAAAACAGGCGCGGCCACAAAAAGCGGCCGCGCCTGTTTTGGTTTTGGCGGAAGACCTACTGGCCGAACAGGCCCGCCAGGCCGCCGGAGACGCCTTCGCCCCAGCTTTTTACAGCGTCCGAAGCGCTTTGCAGAGCATCCACTGCGCCGTTCAATTTGGCGACGGCGTCGTTGAACGCCTGTACGTCCATCTGGCTGATCTTGCCGTCCAGTGTGCTGATGGCGCGGTTTACGGCGTCCATATCGAGCTTCGAGACCTGCTCGGCCACAGCGGCCAGATCCACGCCTTCCAGCGCCGCGGAGATGCGGCCCATGCTGTTCATCGTATTGCCCAGGCACACCACCACGGCTGCCAGCAGCACGGCCAGTAGCGCGGCGGCGGCGCGCATCCAAAGCAGCTGGCCGCGCAGCAGCTCATTGGTGCGGCGTGTCTCTTCCAGAATTTCATTTTGTTCCATGGTCAGGCTCCTTTCCTATGCCTTTGCTGTGATGATAGCACGAAACCGCGCCGCAGTCCATCGTTTTTGCGCGAAACAGGGGCGGCTGTCCGCCTTGTGGAAAACGGCGGGATGTGCTACCATGAAACAACAGACAGGAGGGATGATCCCATGACGGAGCAGGAGATCGAACGCGATATGTATGCGCGCGCTGTTGCGCTGATTGAAGAACGATATCCCACGGGTTGGGGCGGCGCGGCCGTGCTGCGCGCCGAGGATGGACGCTGCTTTACCAGCGTGGCGCTGGAAAACGCCAACTCCAGCGTGCTGCTGTGTATTGAGGTAGGGGCCATGTGTGAGGCGCACAAATACAATGTGAAAGCCACACACTGCCTGTGTGTGGTGCGGGATGACGAGCACGGCCCGTTCAAGGTCCTTTCCCCCTGCGGCGTGTGCCAGGAACGTCTGCGCTACTGGGGTGCGGAAGTAAAGGTGGGCGTTACCACACCGGATGGCGCACTGCGGTTCGTACCGTTGAGAGAACTGCAGCCGTACCATTGGACCGCTGCCTATCCGGAGGAGGAACTGGAGCGTTTCGGCAGGTGAGCGGAGACTGTCGGGCGCGCGGGTCGCAGAGAAAGGAACGTCGTGATGGGAAACAAAGGCGCAGCCAACCGCTGCAAATGGGTCAATCTGAAAAACCCGGCGTACATCCGGTATCATGATACGGAGTGGGGCGTGCCCCAGCACAAGGATGAAGTGCTGTTTGAAATGCTGTTTTTGGAATGGTTTCAGGCGGGGCTTTCCTGGGAGTGCATCCTGAATAAGCGGGAGGGCTTCCGGCGCGCCTTCGACGGCTTCGACGCGGAAAAAATCAGCCGATACGAAGACGGAGAGCTCGCCCGGCTGCTGGCCGACCCCGGCATTGTCCGCAACAGGCTGAAAATACGGGCCAGCATCGGAAACAGCCGTGTGTTTCTGAAAATTCAGCAGGAATACGGCACCTTTGACGCATATATCTGGGGGTTTACAGCGGGAAAGACGATCGTGGAACGCTACGACGTGCGCACGGCCTCGCCTTTGTCTGACCGGATCGCGGCGGACCTGAAAAAGCGGGGGATGAAGTTCGTGGGTTCCACCGTCATATATTCCTATTTGCAGGCGATCGGGGTGCTCAACGCGCACGGAAAAGAATGCGGCTTCTGTGCGCAGGAGCCGCTCATGGCCGCGCAAGAGCCTGACGCGTTTTCCTGACATCGGCATAAAAACAAAAACGCCGCTTTCCCAACGTGTTTTGGGAAAGCGGCGTTTGTTTGCCGAAAGGAGGTCAGTGTCCGCAGTGCCCGCCGCAGGTGTGGCCCTCGCCGTGGTGGCCGTGGCAGCCCTCGTGGCCCTCGCCGTGGTGCTCGTGGTGGGCGCAGGTGGTGTCCGGGTCATAGGCCAGCGTGCCGGCCAGCAGCGCTTCGGCCTGTGCGTCCGCCGCGCCGCGCGCGCCGGGGTACAGCGCAATGCCCGCCTCGGCCAGCGCTGTGCGCGCCCCGCCGCCGATGCCGCCGCAGATCAGCGTGTCCACGCCGTGCGTTTTGAGAAACACCGCCAGCGCCCCGTGGCCGCTGCCGTTTGTGTCCACGACCTCGCTGGAAGTGATCTTGCCGTTCTCCACCGTGTACAGCTTGAATTGCTGCGTGTGGCCGAAATGCTGGAATACCAGCCCGTTTTCATAGGTGACAGCGATCTTCATATTTGCATCCTCCGATATGGTTTGATACCGTGCGCAGAAGGCCGAGCCGCCCGCGCTCTGTGCGCACCGCTTGCCGCGGCAGCCGCCCGCCCGGGGGCACAGCTCATAGGGGCCGCCCTCCACATGCAGCAGCCGCCCGTTCACCAGCATGTCCGCCAGCTTGGCGCGCGCGGCCTCGTACAGGGCCTGCACTGTGGTTCGCGCCACACCCATCTGCCCGGCGCATTCCTCCTGCGTCAGGCCCAAAAGGTCGATCAGGCGGATGGTCTCGTATTCATCTACTGCCAGGACGACGTTTTCGGCAGGCGCGCCGTCCAGCGGGCCAAAGCGGGCGTTGCGCGGCGGCTCGCAGACGCGCCGGCGCTTTACAGGACGCGGCATGGCAAAGCCTCCTTTGTTTGGTTCTGCGGCCAGTATAACATTATAAATGGCATATGTCAATAACTTGCGCGCCCTTTTCCGGAAAAGCCGCCCCGGCGCCGGCGCGCCGGGTGCGTTTTTTAAGCGCGCCGGGCATGGGAGGGCGCATCCTCCCGCATGGCCTCTGCATCCTCCGTGTCCCGGGCGTCGCGGGGGGAGGGGAACAGGCGGTTGATGGCCAGGCCGGCCAACACCCCGACGCCGGTATCAAGGATGCGCGCGATGGTATAGGAGACGTATCGGTCCTTTGTGACGGTGAACATCACCACAAAGTACACCACGGCGGCGGGCTGGATGGCACTGTGCGCGCCGAACAGGAGATTGATGTAAATGACGCAGAAGAGGCCCAGGACCAGGTAAAGGTGCCCCGGCAGGCCGAAGGGCCGGTTTGTGTACAGCCAGTAAAACGGGATCACCACCAGCCCGCCCAGCAGCGTGCCCAGAAAGCGGTTGCCGCCGTGGCGCACGCCCTCGCGCCAGAAGCTGCCCATGCCGAACACCGCGCCGATGCAGGCGAAGCAGGGGTTGCGCCCGCCCAGCAGCCCGTATGCCGCACAGACCAGCAGCACCGCGCCCAGCGTTTTGAAGATGCGCATGCCCACCTTCGGCAGCGCGGGGAAATGAAATGAAAAATGCATGTTGCTGCCTCCTAACCTTCTGCGGGGCGCGCGCGGTAGCGCAGCGGCGAAAGGCCGTATTTTTTTTTGAACAGCCGTGAAAAGTACGCCACGTCCACCATGCCTACCCGTGCGGCCACCTCGGCCACGGGCAGGTCGGTTTCGTCCAGCAGGCGGCGGGCCGTCTGCAGGCGCAGCGTATGGATATAGGCTGTCAGCGTTTCACCGCGCTCCCGGCTGAACTGGGCGGAGAGATACGTGGCGTTGAAGCCCAGCGCCGCCGCAATGGAGCGCAGCGAAAGCTCGCCGGAAAGGTGCAGGCTGATGTAGCTGAGCGTTTTCTGCACGGCCTGGGAGCAGCCGCTGTGCGCGTCGTTGCGCACCAGGCGGCAGTAGCGGCGCAGCATCTCCAGGCCCAGACGGTTCGCTTCCACGGTGTCGGCCACGCGTTCGATCTTCACCGCCAGCGCGCCGGAGAGCTGGTCGATATACACCGGATGTACGCCGCCGCTTTCCGCGGCCTTGCGCAGCAGCGTGTTGACGACGATGAGCATGTTTTTGACGTCCCGCAGCAGCTCGCCGGTGCGGGGCGTGAAATTTTTGATGGAGAACCGCCCCAGATGGCGCACGGCCGCGTCGTAATCGCCGCGGGACACGGCGGCCAGCAGCGCGTTTTCATCGCGGTAGCGCCGCTCCAGAAGCTCCATGGAAAACTGGAACGCCTCGTCCGGCTGCGCCCGGCCCGTCACGGTGGAAGCCAGCGTGCGGTGCACCACGCGGGCGGGGTCGTGCGCGCCGTACAGCTGGCATGCCACGGCGTGTGCCGCCGCAGCCATCGTGGGCTCGGCCACCTCGGGTACGGTGCCGTAAAATGTGCGCAGCGCGGCGGCGTCGCCCTTGCCGATGCGGTTCTGCGCCAGCACACGCTCAAAGAACGGGCCGGACGCCGCCTCATACAGAAAAGGGCCGAACAGCAGCACGCTGCGCGGCTTTGGGCCGGGCACAGGCATGAAAACATAGTTCAGCTCCAGCGTATTGTGCACATAGTACACGGTGCCTTCCTCCAGCCCGTGCATGGCGCTTGCGCTGAAAATGTCCTTGTAATCAAAATCCGCGCGCAGAATGCGGGACAGCCGGTAGTCGAACTCCTGCGCGTCCTTGTAGGGCGGGCGCAGCAGATGCGCCTCCACGCCCAGCGCGGCGGCCATCATATCGCGGATGAACGCAAAGGGAATGTCTGCCATAAATCATGAAGCTCCTGTAAAATTTTTATGATATTTGAATATTACCCAAAAATTGTACAAATGTCAATAAAATCTTCCTAACGGGGCATCCTTGGTATATGTTATCTTGATAAAGGAGTAGTTCGCATATGGCATTGCAGCCTCAAAACGAGCGCCCGTTCGGGTTCCGCGATAAATTGGGATATCTGTTCGGGGATTTCGGCAACGACTTCACATTTATTTTCGCGGGCAGCTATCTGACACTGTTTTATACGGACGTGCTGGGCGTCAGCGCAGGGCTGGTGGGCGTGCTGTTCGTGGTGGCGCGCTGCGTGGACGCGTTCACGGACGTGGGCATGGGCCGTCTGGTGGATACGCTTCCGCCGTCCCGCGGCGGCCGGTTCCGGCCGTGGATCCTGCGCGTGTGCGTGCCCGTGGCGCTGGCCAGCGTGCTGATGTACCTTTATTTTGCACGCAGCTGGCCCTATGCGGGCAAGGTGGCTTACATGTTCGCCACCTATATTTTCTGGGGCAGCATCTGTTATACCGCCATCAATATCCCATACGGTTCCATGGCGTCGGTGCTCAGCGCCGACGCAGGCGAGCGCGCGTCGCTCTCCACGTTCCGCAGCGTGGGCGCCATGCTGGCGAACCTGATCATCGCCGCGGCGACGCCGTTGTTTTTGTTCCGCACCGCGGCGGACGGCACGCAGACCGTTATCCCGGAGCGCTTCACGCTGATTGCCGTTGTCTACGGCGTGTGCGCCGTGGCCTGCTATCTGCTGTGTTATGCGCTGTGCCGTGAGCGTGTGCAGGCGGCGCCGCCCAGGGAGGCCAAACGGCAGAGCTTTGCCTCGCTGGCAAAGGCGCTGGCGGGCAACCGCGCCCTCACGGCCGTCATCGGCGCCGCGCTGCTGCTGCTTCTGGCAAGCCTGCTGGGCCAGGGCATGAACATGTACCTGTTCAAAGATTATTTCAACAGTGCGGACATGCTCTCGCTTGTGGGGTTCGCGGGCGTGCTGCCCATGCTGGCGCTGGCGCCCTTTGCGGCAAAGCTGTCCAAAAGGTTCGGCAAAAAAGAGGCCGGCTGTGTGGGCGTGGGCGTTGCCGCCGCGGCGTACCTGCTGATGTGGGCGCTGCGCCTGCGCTCGGTGTGGGCCTATATCGGCCTGATGCTGGTGGGTAGCGTGGGCGTGGGCTTTTTCAATATGGTCATCTGGGCGTTCATCACCGACGTTATCGATTATCAGGAGGTACGCACCGGCAGCCGCGACGACGGCACCGTGTACGCCGTCTACTCGTTTGCGCGCAAGCTGGGCCAGGCGCTGGCGGGCGGCGTGGTTGGCTTTGCACTGGCGGCCATCGGCTATGTGAGCAGCACGGGCCATGTGGTGCAGACGCAGCCTGTACGCGAGGGCATTTACACCATTTCCACGCTGGTGCCCGGCCTGAGCTATCTCGGCGTGTTCCTTGTGCTGCTGCTGGCCTATCCGCTCACCAAAAAGCGCGTGGAGGAAAACGCCGCCGTGCTGCGCGAACGGCGCGGCGAAGCGGCACAGGAGCCGTAGCGGCCCCGGCCGGGCGCACGGCCCGCGCCGCATACGATACAGCTTTCCGCCCGGTTTTTCCGGGACACATATATCATCAGAAAAGAGAGGGAAAACATATGAAACACATCGTACCCATCAACGAGGGCTGGGCTTTTGTCAAAGGCTGCGAAACGGCCCCGGCAGCCATTCCCGCCGGCGCTGCCCGCGTGGACCTGCCCCACTGCTGGAACGCATTGGACGGCCAGGACGGCGGCAGCGACTACTGGCGCGGCCCCTGCTGCTATCTCAAGACCATTGAGAAGCCGGCGGGCAAAAACGTGTATGTGGAAGTCGAGGCGGCTTCCAGCGTGGGCAAGATCATCGTCAACGGTGTGGAGAAGGCCAGCCATAAGGGCGGCTATTCGCTGTTCCGCGCCAATGTGACGGACGCGCTGCACGACGGCGAGAACCTGCTGGCCATCTGGGTGGACAACACCCAGCGCGACGACGTGTATCCCCAGACGGCGGACTTCACGTTTTACGGCGGCCTGTACCGCGGCGTGAACCTCATCACCGTGGAGGACTCCCGCTTTGACCTTGACTATTGCGGCGGAAAGGGCTTTGACGTGTCCGCTGCGGTGGAGGACGGCGCGGCCGTTGTCTCTCTGGACGCGTTCATCACAAACCCCGTCGAGGGCCAGAGCGTTGAGTTCATCGTCCGCGACGCCGCGGGCGTCATCGTGGCCGGCGCCGTGCGTCCGGCTGCGGAACGGGTGCACGCGGAGGTGCGCATTGAAAACGCCCACCTGTGGCAGGGCGTGAAGGACCCGTACCTGTACGCCGTGGAGGCATTGCTCACCGTTCACAACGAGACCATCGACAATGTGTCCGCCAACCTGGGCGTGCGCACCTATACGGTGGACCCGCAGAAGGGCTTTTTCCTCAACGGCGTGCTCACGCCGCTGCGCGGCGTGTCCCGCCATCAGGACCGTCTGGGCCAGGGCAACGCGCTGACGAAAGAGCAGCACGAGGAGGACGTGGCCTTTATCCGCGAGGTGGGCGCGAACACCGTGCGCCTTGCGCATTACCAGCACAGCCCGTATTTCTATGACGCGTGCGACCGCGCGGGCCTTGTGGTGTGGGCCGAGATCCCGTTCATCTCTGTGATGAACCCCGCCCCCGGCGCGCACGAGAACTGCCGCAGCCAGATGAAGGAGCTGATCGTGCAGAACTACAATCATCCCTCCATCTGCTTCTGGGGCATTTCCAACGAGATCACCATCGGCGGCGAGCGCCCGGGCCTGCTGGACAACCTGCGGGACCTGAACGCCCTGGCGCACGAGATGGACAAGACCCGCATGACCACCATCGCCCACGTTTCCATGGTGCCGATGGAGAACGATATGCACCATATCACCGACGTGCTCAGCTATAACCATTATTTCGGCTGGTACGGCGGCGAGCTGGAAAACAACGAGCAATGGCTGGATAAATTCCACGCGCTGCATCCGGACCGCCCGCTGGGCATCTCCGAGTACGGCGCGGAGGGCATTGTCAGCTACCACAGCGACACGCCCAAGTGCAAGGACTACACCGAGGAATACCAGGCGGTGTACCACGAGCATCTGGCGAAGGTCATCGACGAGCGCCCCTGGCTGTGGGCCACGCATGTGTGGAACATGTTTGACTTTGGCTGTGACGCCCGCGACGAGGGCGGCGTAAAGGGCCGCAACAACAAGGGCCTGATGACGCTGGACCGCAAAATTCGCAAGGACGCTTTTTACCTGTACAAGGCATACTGGAGCGACGAAGAATTTGTACACCTGTGCAGCCGCCGCTATGCCCAGCGCACCGGCGAAGAAACCACGGTGAAGGTGTATTCCAACCTGCCCAAGGTCGCACTGTATGTGGACGGCAGGCTGTTTGCCGAGCAGGAGGGCAGCAAGGTGTTCGTGTTCGAGCATGTGCCCATGAGCGACGGCTTTACGCAGATCAGCGCCAGGGCGGGCGCGTGCGCCGACGCGATGTCCATTGAAAAGGTGGCCGAGCCGAACCGGGCGTATATTTATGTTGACCCGGACGATACAGGCGACGACGCGGGCGCGGCCAACTGGTTCAATGTGGACGATTACAAGGACGTGGACACCATTGTGGTGCGCGAGGGGTACTTCTCCGTCAAGGATAAGATCGGCGACATCATGAAGAACGAAGAGGCCGGCAATGTGCTGATGCAGTTCATGCAGGCCACGGTAAAGATGAAGCTGAAAAAAAGCATGCTGGGCATGGTGAAGGACATGACCCTGGAGGGTATGGCAGGCATGGCCAGCAGCATGGGCATCGGCGGCAAGGCCGGCGCGGACCCCGAGCAGGGCAAGCGCATGCTCATCACGCTCAACGAGATGCTGAACAAGATCAAAAAGTAAGCGCGTGCCGCACGCGCGCAGAGCCGCCGTGCCGGGATGCCCCGGCACGGCGGCTCTGCGGCGTATGCGCCCGCCGCAGAGAATCGGCGGAAAAGCAAATTTGCCCCTTGACTTGTGCGCAGCGGGGCGTTATACTATACAGGTAAATAAAGTAGCTGTGGCGGACGCCGCGCTCACCTTGCGCGCCAAAGGGCGCCGGGTCCATACGAAGGAACGCGCCGCTGGGCGCGCGAGTTTGTTTGTGCAGTGCGGCTTACTTCCACGTAAGCCGTACTTTTTTTCACAGGCGGGCAGCCCCCGCCGCAACCGAAACATTTGGAGGTGCTTTACGATTAGCGGCAAAAAAGAAATGGAAATCAATGAAGGCATTCGCGACAGAGAGGTGCGTGTCATCGACGCGGACGGCAGCCAGCTCGGCATCATGTCCACGCGCGACGCGCTTGCAAAAGCGGAAGAAAAAAATCTGGACCTCGTGAAGATCGCACCGCAGGCGCAGCCGCCCGTGTGCAAATTCCTGGATTACGGGAAGTACCGCTTCGAGATGCAGAAACGCGACAAGGAAGCGAAGAAAAACCAGAAGATCGTCGACATCAAGGAGATCCGCCTTTCCCTCAACATCGACACGAACGACTTCAACACCAAGGTCGGCCAGGCGAAGAAGTTTTTGTCCAAGGGCGATAAGGTGAAGGTGTCCATTCGTTTCCGCGGCCGTGAGATGGCGCATACGGATCTGGGCCTTGAGGTTCAGAAGAAGTTCGCCGCAGCCCTGCCGGAAGCCGTTGTGGAAAAGCAGCCCAAACTGGAGGGCCGGAGCATGCAGATGTTCCTTGCCCCCGCTCCCGCGAAGCAAAATTAAGGAGGAACTATAAAATGCCCAAGATCAAAACACATTCCGGTGCGAAAAAACGCTTTAAGCTGACGAAAAACGGCAAGGTGAAGCGCGGCCATGCGTTCCGCAGCCATTTGCTGAACGGCCATGGCAAGACCCGCAAGCTGAAACGCGCCTACCGCAAGGCTTCCTATGCCGACAAGACGAATACGGCCGTAATCAAACGCATGCTGCCGTACGCCTAAGCTGTCAGGGGCTTGGCAACCGATTATCAAACAGCTTACATTTAAAGGAGATTGTGAAATATGGCACGTATCAAAGGCGCTATGATGACGCGCAAAAGAAGAAAAAAGACCCTGAAGCTGGCGAAGGGATACTGGGGCAGCAAATCCAAGCATTTTAAAATGGCCAAAGAGCAGGTCATGAAGAGCGGCAACTATGCTTTTGTGGGCCGCAAACAGAAAAAGCGCGATTTCCGCAGCCTGTGGATCACCCGCATCAACGCGGCCTGCCGCGCCGAGGGCGTCAACTATTCCACCTTCATGAACGGCCTGAAGAAGAGCGGCATTGAGCTGAACCGCAAAATGCTCTCCGAAATGGCCATCCATGATCCGAAGAGCTTCTCCGCCCTTGTCGAGACCGCGAAGAACGCCGCGAAATAAGCACAGCGATACGCCCGGGCACAACGTGCACGGGCGTCGCTTTGTATTTTGGCCTGTGTGAAAAAACGCTTTGCAGGCCCCAAAACGGTCCGCCTCAGGCGTGTTTTCTTACGTCAACACGCCTGAGGCGGGGATATTAAAAAAGGAGGGTGTGCGCCATGACGGAAGTGATCGCCAGCCGCGACAACGAGCGCGTGAAGCGCGCCTGCAAGCTGCGGGACAGCGGCGCGCGGCGCGCGGCCGAGGGGCGCTTTCTTGCCGAGGGGCTGCGCCTGTGCACGGACCTTGCCCAGCGTCTGCCGCCGGAGGAGGTCTACTGCACCCAAAAGCTGCTGGATGCGCACCCGGAGCTTGCCGCCCTGGGCGGCAGGCATTTTCTGGTGAGCGACGCCGTGGCGGCAAAGCTCTCGGACACAAAGGCCCCGCAGGGGCTGTTCTGTGTGTTTCCCCGCCGGACAAAAACGCTGGAGGCGGTGCGCGGCGGCGGGCGCTATGTGTGCCTGGAGCACATACAGGACCCCGCCAATGTGGGGGCGCTGCTGCGCAGCGCGGCGGCGTTCGGCTTCGCGGGCGCGGTGCTGTGCGGCAATTGCGCCGACCCATTCTCCCCCAAGGCGGCGCGGGCCTCCATGGGCACGCTGGCCAAGGTAGACATCATTTTTGCAGATGAAACCGGACAGGCGCTGGCCGCGTTCAAAGCGTGCGGTATCCCAAGCTTTGCGGCGGCCCTGCAGAATTCCGTCCCGCTGGAGCGCGTGGACACGCAGCGCCTGCCCGGGGCGGCGCTTCTCATCGGCAACGAAGGCAACGGCCTTCTGCCCGGGACCGTAGCCGCGGCCGACAAAGCCGTGCGCATCCCCATGGCGGCGGGCGTGGAATCGCTGAACGCCGCCGTCGCGGGCGGCGTGCTGCTGTGGCATTTCAGGGAGGTGTAGCGATGGGCGGTGCACGCGCACAGGCGCTGGAGGAAAAGACTGCGTGGCTTTGGATGGCCGCGGCGCTTGGCCCCGGCGCGCCGAACAGCGGCATGGCGCTGAGCATGTTTCCGGACGCGCGTGCGCTGGCACAGGCGTGCTGGAAGGAAGACCTCTCCATGGTCTTCACGCCGGCGCAGCTGGCCGCGCTGCGGGCCGCGCGGCCGGAGGATTATACCGCCCGTCTGGACGACTGCGCCCGGCATGGCGTGAACGTACTGACGTGGGCCGACGAAGATTATCCGGATCTGCTGCGCGCAGTGTCTGCACCGCCGCCCGTGCTGTATTACCGGGGCGACGCGGGCATTCCCAACCGCTGCTTTACATTCGCCATTGTGGGAACGCGGCGCCCCTCCGCCTACGGTGTGGAGGCGACGGCGTCCATCGCGGGCGAATTGGCCCGGGCGGGCGTAGCGCTTGTCTCCGGCCTTGCCACAGGGCTTGACAGCGAGAGCCATAAGGCGGCCGTCCAGGCGGGCGCGCCCACGGTGGCGTGCATCGCCTTCGGGCATGATCAGTGCTATCCCGCCGCCAACCGCACGCTTAAAGGCGTCATCGAGCGGCAGGGCCTGGTGCTCAGCGAGTATCCGCCGGGCACCCCGCCGCAGCGCGGTTATTTTCTGCAGCGCAACCGGCTCATTGCGGGGCTGTCCCGCGGGCTGTGCGTGGCCGAAGCGCGCCGCCGTTCGGGCACCATGAACACCGTGGCCGCGGCGCTGGCCGCCGGGAGGGACGTTTTCAGCGTGCCGGGCAGCATTTTTTCGCCGCTGTGCGAGGGCACGAACCAGCTTCTGCGCGAGGGCGCGGTGCCCGCTGTATCGGGCGCGGATATCCTTTTGTGGTATGGTCTGGCCCAGCCGGAGCAGCCGGAAAAAGCAAAGCCGGACGGCGCGCCGCTGAGCCTGGACGCACAGAGGATGCGGGACGCGATGAGCGCCGCGGCGCCGCTGCCGCTGGACGCGCTGTGCGCAAAGACGGGCCTGCCGCCGCCCAAGGCGATGGCGGCTTTGACGGAGCTGGAGCTTGCGGGCTTTTCCCGGCAGCTTGCGGGCCGGCAGTTCCAGCTGAAATAGAAAATGACGGCCCTGTGCTGTTTGAAGGGCATGCCCCTCGGGGCGGCCGCATAGATTTGGATTGTTTTTTTTCTCTTATTATCGCATAATAGAAAGAGCCGCGGGCCGCGCAAGGGAGGCCCGCAAGGGGCGCCGGAGGGCGCCCGGCCGTATTCGGAGCGCCCCGGCGGCGCCCAAAAGCATGTCCGCAGGACGGCTGCTCCCGCGGCGGAAGCTGCCCCGGCTGTCTGCCGGACTCGGCCAAATCCCGGAAAAGGACGGTAACACAATGTCAAAACTCGTGATCGTAGAATCCCCGGCGAAAGCCAAGACCATCCGCAAGTACCTGGGCGGCGGATATGAGGTGACGGCCTCCATGGGCCACATCCGAGACCTGCCCCAGAGCCAGCTTGGCATTGACGTCGAGCACGGCTACGCTCCCCAGTATATCAACATCAAGGGCAAGGAAAAAATCATCAAGGAGCTTAAGAGCCTGGCCAAGGAGAGCGACGAAGTGTTCCTCGCCACCGACCCGGACCGTGAGGGCGAGGCCATCAGCTGGCATCTGGCCAATCTGCTGGGCCTGGACACTGCGGCGGAAAACCGCGTCACCTTCGGCGAGATCACCAAAAAGGGCGTGACGCAGGGCATGGCCGCGCCGCGCGCCATTGATATGGACCTGTTCAACGCCCAGCAGGCCCGCCGTGTGCTGGACCGCCTGGTGGGCTACAAGCTCTCGCCCTTTTTGTGGAAAAAGGTGCGCCGGGGGCTTTCCGCGGGGCGTGTGCAGAGCGTGGCCGTGCGCCTGATCGTGGACAGGGAAAAGGAGATTGAGGCGTTCAAGCCCGAGGAATACTGGAACATCGACGCGCTGCTCAGCCCCCCGTCCTCCACAAAAAAATTCACCGCGCGCCTCACGGCGCTGGCGGGCGGCAGGAAGCTGGCCGTGACGAGCGCCGGGCAGAGCGCCGAGATCGTCAAGGCCCTGGACGGCGCGGCTTATACCGTGGCCTCCATCAGCAAGGGCAAGCGGAAAAAGGTGCCCGCGCCCCCGTTTATCACCTCCACCATGCAGCAGGAGGCCAGCCGCCGGCTGGGCTTTACGGCAACGCGCACCATGCGAGCGGCCCAGACGCTGTACGAGGGCGTGGATATTGCAGGGCAGGGCACCATGGGCCTGATCACCTACATGCGTACCGACAGCCTGCGCATTGCGGACGAGGCGCAGGCCGCGGCCAAGGAGTTCATCACCGAGACCTACGGCCCGGAATATGTGTGTCCCCAGAAGCGCACCTACAAAAGCAAAAGCGCCACGGCCGCGCAGGACGCCCACGAGGCGGTGCGGCCCACAAACCCCGCTCTGACGCCCGCCGAGGTGGAAAAGAGCGTTTCGGGCGACCCTGCCAAGCTCTACCGCCTGATCTGGAGCCGCTTTATCGCAAGCCAGATGAGCGACTGCCAGCAGGACACCGTCTCTGCCGACATCACCGCGGCGGGCTACCTGTTCCGTGCCAGCGGCTATGTGGTGACGTTCGACGGCTTTACCACGCTGTACGAGGAAGCCACCGACGAGAAAGAGAAGAAAGAGACCGCGCTGCCGCCGCTGGAGGAGGGCATGGTGCTGAAGCTGCGGGAGCTGAAGCCCGAGCAGAAGTTCACCCAGCCGCCCGCGCGCTACACCGAGGCGACGCTCATCAAGGCGCTGGAGGAAAACGGCATCGGCCGTCCGTCCACCTATGCGCCCATCATCACCACCATCATCGACCGCGATTATGTGGAGCGGGACCAGAAAAAGCTGGCGCCCACCACGCTGGGCCGCGTGATCAACGAGCTGATGCTGGAGCAGTTCCCCAACATCGTGGACGTGAAGTTCTCCGCCCATATGGAGGAGGAGCTGGACACCATTGAAAACGGCAAGACGGACTGGCACGAGGTCATCGACGATTTTTACACCGATTTCGACAAAACGCTCAAGGAAGCCGAAGTAAAGATGGAGGGCAAAAGGATCAAGGTGCCCGATGAGGAGACAGACGAGGTCTGCGAGCTGTGCGGCCGGAAAATGGTCATCAAAAGCGGACGCTACGGCAAATTCCTGGCCTGCCCGGGCTTCCCCGAATGCAAAAACACCAAGCGCCTTGTGAAGGACACCGGCGGCCTGTGCCCCAAGTGCGGCAGCCGCATGCTGGTGCGCCATTCCAAAAAGGGCCGTGTGTACTACGGCTGCGAGAAAAACCCCACCTGCGACTTTATGACATGGAACGAGCCCACCACCGAAAAATGCCCGGAGTGCGGTTCCACCCTGTTCAAAAAGGGCGGAAAGAACGGTATCCTGCTGTGCGAAAAAGAGGGCTGCGGTTACTCCCGCGCGCTGGGTGCCGAAAAAAAGGAGTAAGAGCATGCACATCCGGGTCCTGGGCGCGGGCCTCGCGGGATGCGAGGCCGCGCTGTATCTCGCGGGCCGCGGCTACGCCGTGGAACTGTGGGAGCAAAAGCCGCATAAATTTTCCCCCGCGCATAAAAACGCGGATTTCGCGGAGCTTGTGTGCTCCAATTCCCTCAAGGCCGACCGGCTGGATTCCGCCTCCGGCCTGCTGAAGGCGGAAATGAAGCTGCTGGGCAGCGCACTGCTGCCCGTGGCCGAGGGCTGCCGCGTGGCGGCGGGCGGCGCGCTGGCTGTGGACCGCGAGGCCTTTGCCGCCGGCGTGACGGCGCTTGTGAAGGGAAACCCCAATATCACGCTGCGCACGGGCGAGGCGCAGGCCGTGGGCGAAGCCGAGCCGGACACGCTGGTGCTGACGGCCACCGGGCCGCTCACCGAGGGCGCGCTGGCGCAGGACATCGCCCGCCTGACGGGGCGGGGCGCGCTCTCGTTTTACGACGCCGCCGCGCCCATCGTCACGGCGGACAGCATCGACCGGGACAGGGTGTTCGCGGCGTCGCGCTACGGGCGAGGCACGGCGGATTACCTCAACTGCCCGTTCGACAAAGCGGGCTACGAGGCTTTCCATGCCGCGCTGGCGGGGGCGGAACGCGCGCCCCTGCACGATTTTGACGGCGAGCCTTCCGTGTACGAGGGCTGCATGCCCATCGAGGTGATGGCAAAGCGCGGCGCCGACACCATGCGCTACGGCCCGCTGCGCCCCGTGGGCCTGACGGACCCCAAAACGGGCCGCCGCCCCTGGGCGAACGTGCAGCTTCGGGCCGAGGACGCGGCCTGCAGTATGTACAATCTGGTGGGCTTCCAGACAAACCTCAAATTCGGCGAACAGCAGCGTGTGTTCCGCATGATCCCCGGGCTGGAGCACGCCGAGTTCGTGCGCTACGGCGTGATGCACCGCAACACGTTTTTAAACAGCCCGGCGCTGCTGGGAACCGATCTTTCGCTGAAGGCGTGCCCCAACGTGTTTTTTGCCGGGCAGATCACGGGCTTTGAGGGCTATATGGAAAGCGCGGCCTGCGGCCTGCTTGCGGCCCGAAGCATGGAAGCGCGGCTGTCCGGCCGCGCGTTCACGCCGCCGCCGGCGGACACGATGTGCGGCGCGCTGCTGCGTTATATCACAACGCCCACGAAGGATTTTCAGCCTATGGGCGCGAACATGGGCCTTCTGCCCGCGCCTGAAACGCGCATCCGTGACAAACGCCAGCGGTATCTTGCCGTCGCGCAGCGGGCCGTGGCCGCCATGGAGCGGTATCTGGGCTGAGCGCAAAACAAAGCGGTTGCTTTCGCACCAATACGCGCTCCCTTATACTTTGATTATTGAGCAGAGCGCAAAAAATCATGAGAGTCAATCGGGAGGGAACGTTATGAACATCATCATCGACGCGATGGGCGGCGACAACGCCCCAAAGGAAATTCTGCTGGGCGCGGCCGCGGCCGTGCGGGAATACGGCGTGCAGATCACGGCCGTGGGGCGCAGGCGGGACATCGAGGCCTGCGCGCGGGAGAACGGCATCGATATGGCGGGCATTACCGTGGCCGACGCCTCCGAGACCATTGAGATGTGCGACGAGCCTACGGCGGCCATCCGCGGCAAAAAGGATTCGTCCATGGTGGTGGGCCTGCGCATGCTGGCCGCCGGCGAGGGCGACGCCTTCGTTTCGGCAGGCTCCACGGGCGCGCTGCTGGCGGGAGCAACGCTCATCGTCAAGCGGCTCAGGGGCGTGAAGCGCCCGGCCATCGGCACCGTCATTCCGGGCGCGAAGCAGCCCTATCTGCTGCTGGACTCCGGCGCAAATGTGGAATGCCGGCCCGAGATGCTCAGCGCCTTTGCCACGATGGGCAGCGTGTACATGGAGAAAGTGATGGGCCGCGCAAACCCCAGCGTGGGCCTTGTGAACAACGGTGCGGAGGAGACAAAGGGCACCCCGGCCTATGTTGAGGCGCACCGGCTTTTGAAGTATAATAAAAACATCCGTTTTGCCGGCAATGTTGAGCCCAAGGACGTGCCCCAGGGCAATGTGGACGTTGTTGTGTGCGACGGCTTTACGGGCAATGTGATTTTGAAGCTCACCGAGGGCGTGGCCAAGATGCTGGTGGGCGAGATCAAAAACGTGTTCATGGCGGACCTGAAAAGCAAGCTGGCTTATCTGATGGTAAAGGGCGGCATGAAGGATTTTAAGAAAAAGCTGGACGCCGACGAACACGGCGGCGCGCTGATGATGGGCGTGACGAAGCCCGTCATCAAGGCCCACGGCTCGTCCAATGCAAAGGCGTTCAAAAACGCCGTCCGGCAGGCAAAGCTGTGCGTGGAAAGCGGCGCGGTGGAGAGCATGCGCGAAAAGCTGGCCGCCGTGGCCCAGACAGAGGAAGCCGGGGCGTAACGGCCGCCGGAAAGGCGCGCGCGGCGCGCTTTCGCAAAACAGCCCCGGCGGGACGGCCGCCATCCGCAACAAAGGAAGGATCTGGAACGATGCGCGAGACACACGAGCTGGAAGAGGCTCTTCATCATCATTTTAAGAACCCGGCGCTGCTGGTGACGGCGCTGACGCATACCTCCTACGCCAACGAGGCGAAGCACGGTGTGCGCCACAATGAACGGCTGGAATTTCTGGGCGACTCGGTGTTGTCCATCGTGGTGGCCGAATACCTGTTCACGCACAAGAACATGCCCGAGGGCGAACTGACGCGCATGCGCGCCAGCCTTGTGTGCGAGGCGGCGCTGTTTGAATTTGCAAAGCAGATATCCCTGGGCGATTATCTGCGTTTGGGCAGGGGCGAGGAGCGCGGCGGCGGACGCTGCCGCCCGAGCATTTTGTCCGACGCGTTCGAGGCGGTCATCGCGGCGCTGTACCTGGACGGCGGCATGGAAACGGCGCGGGCGTTCATCCTGCCGTTTGTCACCGGCGCGCTCACGGACGCCGCCGCCGAAGAGGATTACAAGACAAAGCTGCAGGAGATCGTGCAGCAGAACCCGGAGGAGCGCCTGCGCTATGTGGTGACCGACGAATCCGGCCCGGACCACAACAAGCATTTCGTGGTGGAGGTGCACCTCAATTCCAACTGCATCGGCAAGGGCGAGGGGCACAGCAAAAAGCTGGCCGAGCAGCAGGCGGCGAAGGAAGCCCTGGCCCTGATGGGGTATTGACGCGGGGGCCTGCCGCGCCGGGCAAAATGTCCCTATACTCGTAAGTAAGGAGTTTTTCCATGTTTTTGAAGGCGCTTGAAATACAGGGCTTTAAATCCTTTCCAGACCGCACGCGCATTACCGTCGGCAAAGGCATCACCGCTGTGGTGGGCCCCAACGGCAGCGGAAAAAGCAATATATCCGACGCCATCCGCTGGGTGCTGGGCGAGACAAGCGCCAAGCAGCTGCGCGGCGGCGGCAAGATGGAGAACGTCATTTTCGGCGGCACGCAGCAGCGCGGCGCCATGGGCTTTGCCAGCGTCAGCCTTGTGGTGGACAACACCGACAGGCGCATCGACGTGGACAACGACGAGGTGACGATCGGCCGCAAGTATTACCGCTCCGGCGACAGCGAATATTCTGTAAACGGGCAGAATGTGCGTCTCAAGGACATCTATGAGTTGTTCCTGGACACGGGCCTGGGCCGCGACGGCTATTCCGTCATCGGGCAGGGCCGCATCGCGGAGATCGTGGGCGCGAAATCAAACGAGCGCCGGGAAATTTTTGAGGAAGCGTCCGGCATCGCCAAATACCGCTACCGCAAAAATGAGGCCGAGCGCCGCCTGGCCTCCGCCGAGGAAAATCTGGTGCGCCTGCGGGATATCCTGGGCGAGCTGGAGGAGCGCGTGGGCCCGCTGGAGCGGGAGAGCAAAAAGGCAAAGCAGTATCTGGAGCTGGCCGAGCGCCGCAAGGGCCTGGAGGTAACGCTCTGGGTGGACACCGTGCAGAAAGCGCGGGACACGGTGCGCGAGCAGCAGCGCAAAATTGAGATCGCGGGCGCGGACTATGCCCGCGCCGGGCGGGAGATCGAGGCCATTGACGCCGAGACCGAGAGCACCCGCGCGGAGATCGAGCATCTGATCACCGAAGCCGACCGCTGCAACGCGGAAATACGGGCCATAACGGAGGAGATCGCCGGGGCGGATTCCCGCATCGCGGTGCTTGAAAACGACATTGCCCACAACGATGCGACCATTGCGTCGCTGAAGGAGGAGATCGGCCAGAGCGGCCTGGGCCGCGAGGCCATCGCCGCCGAGGTGCGGGGCCACGGCGAGGGCATCGCCGCCTGCGAGCGGCAGGCGGCCGCATACGCCGCGCGCACGGGGGAGCTGGAAGCCCTGCTGGAGGAGCTGCAGAACAGGAGCGCGGCTTCCGGCGAGCGGCGCGGCGTGGTAACGGGCCGGCTGAACGCCATGGCCGCGCGCATTACGGATTTAAAGGTCGCGGCCGCGGGCGCGGCGTCGTCGGTTGAGGCGGCAAAAAAACGCCTTGCCGCCGCCGAGAGCGAGGGCGCGGCCAACGCCGCCCTGACGCGGGACCTGGAGGAGCAGAAGGCAGAGACGGACGCTTTTCTGCAGGACGCGGTGGAGCGGCTGACACGGCTTGAGAACATCAAGGGCGGCCTGACGCTCAAGGTGGAAAGCCGCCGCGGCGCGCTGGCGCAGGCGGACGAGAACGAACAGAAGCTCCTGCGCGCCATCGAGGCCGCCCGGCAGCGCATCGCCATGCTGAAGGATCTGGAGCGCAATATGGACGGCTTCCAGAGCAGCGTCAAGGCCGTGATGAAGGCGGCGGCGAACCGCCGTCTGCGCGGGATCACAGGGCCGGTGTCCACCATCCTTTCCGTCAAGCCGGGGTACGAGGTGGCCATTGAAACGGCGCTGGGCTTTGCTTTGCAGAACATCGTTGTGGAAAACGAGACGGCGGCCAAGGCGGCCATGGCCTTTTTGCGGGACGAGCGCGCGGGGCGCGCCACATTTTTGCCGCTGGACACCGTCAAGCCCGGCAGCTTCAACGGCCGTTTGCCCGAGGGCGCGGTGCTGGCCAGCAGCCTTGTGACGTATGACGAAAAATATGCAAATATCGTTTCCAGCCTGCTGGGACGCATCGTCGTGGTGGACGACATCAACGAGGCGTCGCGCACGGCCCGCGCGCTGGATTACCGCAACCGTGTGGTGACGGTGGACGGCCAGGTCGTCAACGCGGGCGGCTCGTTCACGGGCGGCAGCGTTTCCCGCTCCGCCGGGCTGTTCAGCCGCAAGCAGGAGATCGACGAGCTGAAGAAAAAGGTGGAGGCGCTGGAAAAGCAGCGGGACGCCGCGGAGGAAAAAACCGACAGGGCGAAGGCTGAGGTGGACGCGCTTTCCGCCGAGCTGACCGCCACCGAGAGCGAGGCCATCACCGCGGGGGGCGACAAGATCCGCGGCGAGGTGGAAAGCGGGCGCATCGCCGCCGCGCTGTCCCAGGCGCGGGCCGCGGGGGAAATGCTTTCCGCCGAGCGCGCCCAGCTTGCCGCGCAAATCGCGGCGAGCGAAAAGGCGGGGGCGGACGCCGCTGCCGAGATGGAGGTGCTTACACGGGACAGCGCCGCGCTGGAGGAGGAACTGCGCGCCATCTCCGGCAGCGACGACACCTTCCTGGAAACGCGCACGCGCCTTGCGGACGAGCTTTCCGACTTGAAATTGAAGGCGCTGGCCGCTCAAAAGGATATCGAGAGCCACCGCGCGGCCATTGCCCAGCTGGAGAGCCGCACGGATGAGAGCGACGCGCGGGCAAGACAGCTTGCCGCAAACATCGAGACGCTGACGGCCCAGAACGCCGAGCGCGCCGCGCAGATCGAGACCATCCGCGCAGCCATTGCGGGCAGCCGGAACGAGATCGAAAAGCGGGAAGAGGCCAAGGCCGGAGCGGTGCGCCGCCGCATGGAAAAGGAAGGCGGCATCACCCAGCAGACGGCGCGGGTGCGCAAGATCACGGACGAGCGCGAGGCGCTGGGACGTGAGATCGCCCGCCTGACCGAGCAGAAGGAGCAGAAGGACGCCGAGTACGAGCAGACGGTGGCAAAGCTCTGGGAAGAATACGAGCTGACGCTCTCCGCCGCGCAGGAGCTGTGCGTGCCGTTTGAGAGCGGGGCCGAGCTGCGCCGCCAGGTGTCCGAGGTGCGCGGCAAAATCAAGGCTCTGGGCAATGTGAACGTGAGCGCCATCGAGGAATATGCCGAGGTAAGCCAGCGGTACGAGTTCCTGCGCGCCCAGGTGGGCGATGTGGAAACCAGCAAGGCCGAGCTGCAAAAGCTCATCGCGGGCCTTTCGGACGAGATGCGCGCCATGTTCAGCGAGAGCTTTGCGGCCATCAACCGCAACTTCGGCCGTATTTTTGCCGAGCTGTTCGGCGGCGGCACGGCGCGGCTGTATCTGGAGGACGAGGCCGATGTGCTGGGCAGCGGCATCAGCATCGAGGTGGCGCCTCCGGGCAAGATCATCCGCAACCTGTCGGCGCTGTCGGGCGGCGAACAGGCGCTGGTGGCCATCTCCATTTATTTCGCCATTTTCGGTGTGAATCCCGCGCCCTTCTGTGTGCTGGACGAGATCGAGGCCGCGCTGGACGACGTGAACGTCACGCGCTTTGCACAGTATCTGCGGCGCATTTCAAGCGAGACACAGTTCATCGTCATCACCCACCGCCGCGGCACCATGGAAGAGGCCGACGTGCTGTACGGTGTGACGATGCAGGAGGACGGCGTGTCCAAGGTGCTCAAGCTGGACCTGGAGCATGTGGACGCGAGCCTTGTTTCCTGACGGAGCGGGGCAATCCTTGCGGATATTTATGAACGGAGTGGATACGATTGGGCTTTTTTGAAAAACTGGGCGAGGGACTGCGCAAAACGCGGGATTCCATCTTCGGCTCCATCGCGGGCCTTGTGAATGCGGGCGAGATCACCGACGAGCTGTACGACGACCTGGAGGAGCAGCTCATCCTGGCGGATACGGGCGCGGATGTGGCCATGCGGCTGGTGGAGGAGCTGCGCCAGGAGGTGCGCCGCAAGCACCTCAAGACAGGCGCGGACGCGCTGGAGGCCCTCAAGGGCATCATCCGCGAGATGCTGCGCGCCGACGGGGAGATGCAGCTTTCCGGCAGGCCCGCGGTGGTGCTGGTCATCGGCGTCAACGGCGTGGGAAAAACGACCTCCATCGCAAAGCTGGCTCATCTGTACAAGCAGCAGGGCAAGCGCGTGATGCTGGCCGCAGGCGACACCTTCCGTGCCGCTGCCGCCGAGCAGCTGTGCGTTTGGGCCGAACGCGCGGACGTGCCTGTCGTGAAGCACAATGAAGGGGCGGACCCCGCCGCCGTTCTTTTCGACGCGGTGCAGAGTGCCGCCGCCCGGGGGTACGACATGGTCATCTGCGACACCGCGGGCCGCCTGCACAACAAAAAAAATCTGATGGACGAGCTTTCCAAAATCAGCCGTGTGGTGCACAAGGCATGCGGCACCGCCAGCGTGGAGACGCTGCTGGTTCTGGACGCCATCACGGGGCAGAACGCCATCAGCCAGGCCAGCCAGTTTATCGACGCGGCCGGGGCCACGGGCATCGTGCTCACGAAGCTGGACGGCACGGCCAAGGGCGGCGCGGTCATCAGCATCAAGGCGAAGCTGGGCCTGCCCGTGCGCTTTGTGGGCGTGGGCGAGGGCATGGACGACCTGATGGAATTCGACCCGGACGCCTTTGTGGACGCGCTGTTCCTGCGCGAGGAATGAGGGAGGACGGAGCATGGAATTCATTGCAGCGACCAACAATCCTGGAAAGATGGCCGAGATGCGCCGCATTCTGGAGCGCATGGGCCACACCGTCCGGAGCCAGCGCGAGGCCGGCGTGACGCTGGAGCCCGAGGAGAACGGCACAACGTTTGCCGAAAACGCGCGCATCAAGGCCCGGGCCATCTGCGAGGCTGCGGGCACAGCCACCATCGCGGACGATTCCGGCCTGTGCGTGGACGCGCTGGACGGCGCGCCGGGCGTGTATTCCGCGCGCTACTGCGGCCGCCACGGCGACGACGAGGCCAACAACGACAAACTGCTGGAGGAACTGGCGGGCGTGCCCGAGGGAAAACGGGCCGCGCGGTTCGTCAGCAGCATCTGCGTGTGCCTGCCCGGCGGGCGCTGCGCCGTGTTTGAGGGCGTGTGCCCGGGCCGCGTGGGCTTTGTGCGCAGAGGGACGAACGGCTTTGGGTACGACCCGCTGTTCATCCCGGACGAGGTGGGCGTGCCGGGCGGCGGGGGAACGGCGGAAAACACGCAGGGCCGCTCCTACGCCGAGCTTTCGGCCGCGGAAAAAGACGCCATCAGCCACCGGGGCCGCGCCATGGAGCGCATGGAAGCAGAGCTGGCGCGTTTCCTTGCGGATGGGAGCGTCATCGGCATGACGTGCGGGAACGCATGCATCACGGTGGCGGACAAGGCGGAGGGCTGACGCGCAAATGCCGGGCGCGCCGGGCTTTTCCAACACGCGCGCGGCAAGCCGTGAACCGTTCGCTGCAAATCTGATACAGAAAAGGGATAAAGTATATGTTGACAAGCAAACAGCGCGCGATCCTGCGCGCACAGGCCAACGGCCTCGACGTCGTGTTCCAGGTGGGCAAGGGCGAGATCGACGACGCTCTGGTGAAAAGCACGGCGGACTGCCTCGCCGCGCGGGAGCTCATCAAAATGAAGGTGCTGGAAAACAGCGCCTATTCTGCAAAGGAAGCCGCCGCCATCCTGGCCGAGAGAACGGGCAGCGACTGCGTGCAGGCCATCGGCTCCAAATTTGTGCTGTACAAGCAGAAGCAAAAGGAAAGCAAATATGCCGATCTGCTGAAATAAGATAGGGGCGAGCCATGGGACCGCAGAAGATCATTCTGTTCGGCGGCACGTTCGACCCGCCCCACAACGGCCATATGACGCTGCTGGCCGGGGCCATCGAAGCGGTGCGGCCGGACCTTGTGCTGGTGGAGCCGGCGGGTACGCCGCCCCATAAGCGCGCGGGCGGCACATCCGCCGCCCACCGTCTCGCCATGTGCGAGTGCTTCCGCCCGCTGTTTCCGGAGCTGGTGCTGGATACCACGGAGATCGCGCGCGGCGGCAAAAGCTATACCATTGATACCGTGCGGCAGATGAACGCGCGGTATCCCGGCGCACAGCTTTATTTTCCCATGGGCAGCGATATGCTGCTCTGGTTCCGCAACTGGGCGGCGTACAGGGAGCTGCTGCGCCGCGTCGTTCTTGTGGCGCACCTGCGCACGGGCGAGGACGCGGCTCCGGTGCGGGAATACGCGGCCGGGCTTGCGGCCGAGGGCGGCACGGTGCTGTTTGCCAAAGCGCCCGTGTTTCCCGTGTCCTCCACCGAGGTGCGCGCGCTGGCGGCAAAGGGCAGGCCGTTGGACGGCCTTGTGCCCGAAAGCGTGGCGGCGTACATTGCGCGGCACCATCTTTATACGCCCGCGGCCGGGGAGGCCTGACGCGCCCGGCTGCAGGACATTTGAAGCGCACGCTTCGGCCGGGCCGCTGCGGGCGCGAATCGAGGCGACCTGATTTTGATTTCCGTGGACGAGGCGAAACGCCTTGCAAAGAAAAATCTTTCCCCAAAGCGGTATGAGCACACCTGCAATGTGCGCAAGCTGGCCGTGAAGCTGGCGAAGGCCCACGGCGCGGACGAAAAGAAAGCAGCGCTGGCCGCGCTGCTGCACGATATCGCAAAGGAGCTGCCGCGGGACAGATTATTGCAGATATTTACAGAAAATGCTATAATAGCTGGTAATGCAGCCCAGCGCCCCGCCCCGGTGTGGCACGGCGCGGCCGCAGCGATCCTTGCACAGACGCAGTACGGCGTGGACGACGGGGAGATCCTCTCCGCCATCCGCTGCCATACCACCGGAAGGCCCGGCATGACGAAGCTGGATAAAATCATCTACCTTGCCGACATGGCAAGCTACGAGCGCACCTATCCCGAGGCGGAGCAGCTGCGGCGCCACGCGCTGGCGGACCTGGACCGCACCGCCATCGAGGGGCTCGGCCTTTCCATTGCATGGCTCAAGGCCGGGGGCAAGCCCGTGGACGAGGAATCCCTCCTTGCCTACGCGGATTTGCGCGCGCGGTATTACGGAGGTAGGACCAGTGAGCAGACCGCAGGAGAACCGTGAGATCGATATCACCCGCGCCCGCCCGAAAAAGGGAGCGGCCCCGGCGCCGCAGGGCGCGCAGCCGGCCCCTCATGGGGCGGGAGAACACGCGGGACAGCAGGACGCGCAAAAGCAGCACGGCACAGCGCGCGCATCGTCTGCGCGGCCCGGCGGCGCGAAAGCGCATGCCGGTGCGGGGGGACAAGCAGGAACCCGGCCTGCCGGAGCGCGCGGCAAACGGACAGGCCGGCGCAGAGCCGGTATCGCGGCGCTCGCCGTACTGCTGGTGCTTGCGGCCCTGGCAGGCGGCGCGTACCTGTATGTGGACAGCCTGATCGACCGCAGTGACCTGGGCAGCTTTGACGATGTTTCGTCCCCCGTCAGCACCAGTGCGGAACCCAGCATTGTCCCGCCGGATTTCGCGGGCGTGCGCAACCTTCTGGTGCTGGGGCTGGATTACGAGGCGGAGGGCCCTGTTGCCCGTGACGAAAAGCATCCAAATACGGATATGATCTTATATGTCCGCCTGGACGGAAACGCCCATTCCATGACCATGCTGCAGATCCCCCGGGATGTGTTTGTGGGGGAGGCGGGCGGCGCCGCAGGCAAGATCAACGGCATCCTGGCCAAAAATGTGGACATTGGGGACGGCAACGGCCTGGGTGCGGTGAAAACGTACATCGAAACGAATTTCGGGCTGCCCATCGACGATTATGTCACCATCGATATGGATGCATTGACGGAAATGGTGGACGCTTTTGGCGGCGTGGAGGTCTATGTGCCGCAGAATATGCGGTATTACAACGAAAAGACGGGCGCTTTGGAGGGCGAGCTTCTGCAGGGCTGGCGCACGCTGCTGGGCGGCGACTGCGAATTTTTCCTGCGCTACCGGCAGGGCCTGCCCCGCTCGGACCTTGACCGTCTCGTGATGCAGCGGCAGTTCTATGCAGGCTTGTTCCGCCGCCTCAAAACGGCGTCTGTGGGCGACATCATTAAGCTGCTGCCCGTGGCGCAGAAGTATATCAAAACGGATATTTCCACGCTGGAGCTGATGAGCATTGCCATTGAGGTGAGCGGCATGGACAGCGCGGATATTTCCATCGGCAGGCTCCCGGTCTACGGGTCGGGCCAGCTCTATGCGGGCGAGCACAGCGTTGTGGTGACGGCCAAAGAGGAGACCGCCGCGCTTTTGAATGAATATTTCCGCCCGGCGGACGACCCCATTGCCGCCGCGGACATCGGCACGCCGGAATGGCCCACCACAGGCGGTGCGGCAGGCGCCGAGATGAGCACCATGGGCGACGTGGAAGCCGTGGGTGCAGAGGAGCCCCGGAAATGAGCGGTTTTTACGGCCGTGCTCCGGGCACGGGCTGCGGCGGAGCCGTGCGCCTGCAAGGGAAGGGCGGCTTTCGGGACGCCCCGGAAAGTGAAAGACACCGGAGGTACACGATTTGAACAGACAGCGAGGACCCCGTGATATTGATATTTCCCGCGCGCGCCCGGCAGGGCGGCGCACGGCGCAGCCCAGGCAGGCGGGGGGCGCGGCCGTACGCGGCGGCGCACAGCGCGCGCCGGTGCACGGGCGCTCATCCGGTACCTCCGTGGCGCGCGGGGCCGCCGCCTCCCGGCAGGGTGCGGCGCGCAGGCCCGCCCAGGGCGGCAGAAACGGTGCGGCGGGGCATTCCTCCGCGCCGGGATATGGAACCTCCGCGCGCAGGCGCAGAAAGAAAAACACGGGCAAAACCGCCGCCAAGGTGCTTTTGTGCATCGTGCTGGTGCTGGGCCTTGCTTTCGGCGGGATATACTGGTATGTGGGCAGTATCTTCAACACCGGTGAGATGGGCAGCCTGGCGCCGCCGGAGAGCGGTGCGGACGCATTGGTGCCCGACGAGCTGTCCGGCACCATGAACATCCTTGTGCTGGGCATCGATTACAGCACCGAGGACGCCGTCAAGCGCGACCCCATCGGCCAGACGGATATGATCCTGTATGTACGGGTGAATGGTTCGGACCATACGATGACCATGCTGCAGATCCCCCGCGACACGCTGGTGGGCGAGATCGGCGGCTCGGCGGGCAAGATCAACGGCATTTTCGCCAATTCGGCCGATAAGGAAAACCGCGTCAATACATTGGCCCAGTACATCACAAAGGTGTTCGGCCTGCCCATTGATGATTATGTCACCATTGATATGGACTCCCTGCGGGAGATCGTGGACGTGTTCGGCGGCATCGAGGTGTATGTGCCCGTGACTATGGAATATGACGGCAGCCGGCTGGAACAGGGCTGGCGCGTTTTGATGGGCGCGGAGTGCGAATTTTTCCTGCGCCAGCGCAAGGACACCTCGGCCACGCCGCGCGGCGACATCGACCGCCTGGCCAACCAGCAGTATTTCTACTCGGCGCTGTTCCGCCGCGTTCGGACGGCCACGGTGGGCGATATCATCAAGCTGACGCCCGTGGTGCAGAAATACATCAACACCAGCCTCAATTTTATGGAGCTCGTTCAGCTGGGCATGAGCGTGCTGAGCATCCCCAGCGAAAATATCATCATCGGCCGCCTGCCCGTGGCCCGCGGCGAGCTGTACAACGGCCAGGACGTGATGGTGTGCGCCAAGGCGGAGACCGCTGAATTTCTGAACGAATATTTCCGCCCGGCGGACGACCCGCTGGCGGCACAGCAGATCGGCACGCCGGACTGGGGCACACGCAGCGAGGTTATCGGCGCGGAGGTGCGCCGCATGGGCGAGGTGGACGCCGTGGGCGGCAGCGATGCAAACGCGCCCGCAGACGCCCAGCAGGCCGCCCAGCAGGCAAACGCTGCATCCGTGCAGCAGCCCGCGGCATAATAGTGGAAGAAAGAACGTTTTTACCCTATTTGAAACAGGAGAGTGTTCATGGAATCAAAAGAACTGGCGATGCAGATCGCCAAGCTGCTCGACAGCAAGAAGGCTACCCGCGTCAAGGTGCTGAAGGTGCGCGACCTGACGGTGCTGGCGGATTATTTCGTCATCGCCAGCGGCACGTCCTCCACCCATGTGAAAAGCCTGGCCGAGGAGGTGGAGTTCCAGTTCAAGGAAAAGGGTGTCGCGCCCATCCGTACAGAGGGCTTCAACACCCAGAACTGGTTTATCCTGGATTATGCCAACGTCATCGTCCATGTGTTCAGCCCCGACGCGCGGGACTATTACGATCTGGACCATTTGTGGGCCGACGGCGAAGACGTGCCCATGGATTTCATCGAGGAATAAGGCGGCGCGCCGCCCGGAATCTGCAAATCTTTTTTGGATGTGACATATAAAATGAAGTACGATTACAAAGCGATCGAGAAAAAGTGGCAGGACATTTGGGATGCGGAGAATACCTTTGCGGCCAAGCAGGATTTTTCGCTGCCCAAGTACTATGCGCTGGTGGAGTTCCCGTACCCCTCCGGCCAGGGCCTGCACGTGGGCCATCCGCGCAGCTACACCGCGCTGGACATCGTGGCGCGCAAGAAGCGCCTGTGCGGCTATAACGTGCTGTATCCCATGGGCTGGGACGCCTTCGGCCTGCCCACGGAAAACTACGCCATGAAAAACCACATCCACCCCGAGGTGGTGACGGCAAACAACGTGGCGCGCTTCAAAAGCCAGCTCAAGAGCCTGGGCCTTTCCTTCGACTGGACGCGGGAGATCAACACCACGGACCCCAGCTATTACAAATGGACCCAGTGGATCTTTCTGCAGCTGTATAAAAAGGGCCTTGCCTACAAAAAAGAGATGAGCGTCAACTGGTGCACCTCCTGCAAGGTGGTGCTGGCCAACGAGGAAGTTGTGGGCGGCGTGTGCGAACGCTGCGGCGGCGAGGTGGTGCACCGCGTCAAAAGCCAGTGGATGCTGAAGATCACCGCTTACGCGGACCGGCTCATCGATGATCTGGAGGACCTGGACTTCATCGACCGCGTGGTGACGCAGCAGAAGAACTGGATCGGCCGCAGCCACGGCGCGGAGGTAAAGTTCTCCACCACGGCGGGCGACGAGCTGCTCATCTACACCACCCGCCCGGACACGCTGTTTGGCGCGACTTATATGGTCATCTCGCCCGAGCATCCCTGCATTGAAAAATGGGCGGACAAGATCACCAACCTGGACGCCGTGCGGGAATACCAGGAGGCCGCTGCGAAGAAGAGCGACTTCGAGCGCACCGAGCTTGCAAAGGACAAAACAGGCGTAAGGCTGGAGGGCGTGCGCGCCGTGAACCCCGTGAACGGCAAAGAGATCCCCATCTTCATCTCCGACTATGTGCTCATCAGCTACGGCACGGGCGCCATCATGGCCGTGCCCGCCCACGACGAGCGCGACTATGATTTCGCGAAAAAATTCGATCTGCCCATCGTCGAGGTCGTCAAGGGCGGCGATGTGACGAAGGAGGCTTTCACCGATTGTGCCACGGGCGTGATGGTGAACAGCGGCTTTTTGGACGGCATGAGCGTGGACGAGGCGAAAAAGGCCATCACCGAATGGCTGGCCGAAAAGGGCCTGGGCACGCCCAAGACAAACTTCAAGCTGCGGGATTGGGTGTTCAGCCGCCAGCGCTATTGGGGCGAGCCGATCCCTATGGTGAATTGCGAAAAATGCGGCTGGGTGCCTCTGCCTGAGAGCGAGCTGCCGCTGGTGCTGCCGGAGATCAAGGATTTTGAGCCCACCGGCGACGGCGAAAGCCCGCTGGCACGCCATACCGAATGGGTGAACACCACCTGCCCGTGCTGCGGCGGCCCCGCCAAACGGGAGACGGACACCATGCCCCAGTGGGCGGGCTCGTCCTGGTACTTCCTGCGCTATATGGACCCGCACAACAACGACGCGCTGGCCAGCCGGGAGGCGCTGGAATACTGGAGCCCGGTGGACTGGTACAACGGCGGCATGGAGCACACCACGCTGCATCTGCTGTACAGCCGGTTCTGGCACAAGTTCCTGTACGACATCGGCGTGGTGCCCACCAGGGAGCCGTACCAGAAGCGCACCAGCCACGGCATGATCCTGGGCGAAAACGGCGAGAAGATGTCCAAGAGCCGCGGCAACGTGGTGAACCCGGACGATATCGTGCGGGACTACGGCGCGGACACCATGCGCCTGTATGAGATGTTCATCGGCGATTTTGAAAAGAGCGCGCCGTGGAACACCGCGTCCATCAAGGGCTGCCGCCGCTTTTTGGAGCGCGTGTGGAGCCTGGCGGATATTCTTGTGGACGGCGACGGCTATTCGGCGGAATTGGAAGGCGCGATGCACCGCACCATCAAGAAGGTGACGGAGGATATCGAGGTGCTCAAAATGAACACCGCCATCGCCGCCATGATGAGCCTGCTCAACGAGATCTATGACAAAAAATCCATCACCCGCGGCGAGTTCAAAACGCTGCTGATCCTGCTGAACCCGTTTGCCCCGCACATCACCGAGGAGCTTTGGCAGCAGTGCGGCTACGAGGGGCAGCTTGCCCACGCGAAGTGGCCGGAATTCGACGAGGCGAAATGCGTGGAGGACACGGTGGAGATCGCCGTGCAGGTGAACGGCAAGCTGCGCGCCAAGCTGACGGTGGCCACGGGCGCGGCCAAAGAGGACGCCATTGCCGCCGCAAAGGCGGAGCCCAATGTTGCGAAAGCGCTGGAGGGCAAAACCATCTGCAAGGAGATCTACGTGCCGGGCAAACTTGTAAATATTGCTGTAAGGTAGGAAAGATGTTCACAATTATCTGTTGACAGACGAGCCGTCTGCATTGTATAATCAAGTATAGTCAGTTTCCCGCATAGAGGGGGGCCGGCGCCTACCTCAGGTTTAAGGGAGGGACAAAGATGTCGGAAATCAGAGTGAAAGACAATGAATCGCTGGACAGCGCGCTGCGTCGTTTCAAACGTTCCTGCGCACGCTCCGGTGTGCTTGCTGAAGTGCGTAAACGCGAGGCTTACGAAAAGCCTTCTGTCAGGCGCAAGAAGAAGTCCGAAGCTGCCCGCAAGCGCAAGTTCAAATAAGAATAGCGGACACGCGGCAAGTAAGCGAACAGGCGGGCCTTTACGGCCCGCTTTTTTTGCACCAAAAGAGGGCGGGGGAAAAGGCGGCCCGGCGGCTGCCGTGCCCGCCGGACATGCACGTCCGCACGGAGCACAACTGATAAAGTGAGGAACCGAAAATGCCCCTGTTTACACCGACGATCGTTTTTGAGCGCATCACCTGCATCACGCCGGAGTTTTTGGGCGCGCGGGGGCTCCGCGCGCTCATTCTGGACGTGGACAACACGCTCACGGCCCACGGCAGCCAGGAGCTGCCGCCGGACGTGGCCGCGTGGCTGGATACCATGCGCGCCGCAGGCGTGAAGCTCACCATCGCCTCCAACAATATGCCCGGCCGCGTGGCTCCCTTTGCAAAGCGCGTGGGGCTGGAGTATCAGGCGTTCTGTTGTAAGCCGTCGCCGTTTGGCCTGCGCCGGGCGCGCCGGGCCATGGGCGTATCCCGCCGCGAGGTGGCGCTGGTGGGCGACCAGATTTTTACGGACGCGCTGGGTGCGAACCTGTACGGCATCCCGGTGCTGCTGGTGCAGCCCATGCGGCAGGACACCAAAGCGACCATACGCCTGAAACGCGCGCTTGAAAAACCCGTGCTGGCGCGGTATTATAAAAAAGGCGGGCGTGTCCACGGAAAAGAGGAAGACCGCAAACCACCGGACGCATAGAAGCGTCCCGGCCGCCAATACTGGAATAAGAAGGTTGGACCGATATGAAACAACGTACCGATAAACTGCTTGCCGCCATGCCCGGGGGCTTTGAAGCGGCGCTTGTCTCCACGGATGTGAACCGCTTTTATTTTCTGGGCTTTGACTCCGGGGACGCGGGCACCGTGCTCATTTTGCCGGATAAAACCTACTTCATCATCGATTCCCGCTACATCGAGATCGCCGAAGCGACTGTGAAGGAAGCCGAGGTCATCTTAGAGGGAAAGGCACTGGAGCAGGTGCGGGACATCCTGGCCGCGCACGGCGTTAAGCATCTGTATCTGGAAAACAAGGCCACACTGGCTTATGCGGACCGTGTGCGCGCCGCGCTGCCGGGCGTGGAGGTGGACACCGGCGCCGTGCTCTCCGACGCCATCGATGCCATCCGGGCCGTCAAGTCCGAGGAAGAATTCGACGCCATCCGCCGCGCACAGGTCATCACCGACGCCTGCTTCGAGCACATGCTGGGCTACATCAAACCCGGCGTGCGGGAAATCGACGCCGCGCTGGAGATGGAAGTGTTTATGAAGAGCCACGGCGCGGGCAAGCTGGCGTTCGACACGATCTTTGTCTCGGGGGCAAAAACGAGCCTGCCGCACGGCGTGCCCGGCGACAAACGCATCGAGGCGGGGGACTTCGTCACCATGGACTTCGGCGCGAACGTGGACGGATACTGCACCGATATGACGCGCACGGTGGCGGTGGGCCATGTGTCCGACGAGCAGAAAAAGGTGTATGATACCGTTTTGAAGGCGCAGCTCGCCTGCTGCGGATTCGCCAAAGCGGGCTACAAAGGCTGCGAGGTGGACAAGGTTGCCCGGGATATCATCTACGGCGCGGGCTACGAGGGCTGCTTCGGCCACGGGCTGGGCCACGCCGTGGGCATCGAGATCCATGAAAACCCCCGTTACAGCCCCACCTGCAGCGACATCATACAGTCCGGCATGGTCATGACCATCGAGCCGGGCATCTACCTGCCGGGAAAATTCGGCGTGCGCATTGAGGACACCACCTTCGTGCGGCCGGACGGCTGCGAGATCGTGGGAAAAAGCCCGAAGGAGCTGATCGTGCTGTGACGCGTGGGCGGGCAGCTGCCCGCCCGGCGGGGAAAGCGCGGCCGTCTTGGGGGAAAATGGCTTAAAATGGCCGAAAACCCTTGCAAAACAGGCGCATATTGTGTAAAATCAGAATAGATAAAATGAACTGGTATGCCCGGCGGCCAAAGGCCGGGGCGGCCGGGATAATATTGGAGGATTCATTCTATGGTTTCTGCTGGCGATTTCCGCAATGGCATCACGTTTGAAGAGGACGGCAACGTCTTCCAGATCGTTGAATTTCAGCATGTAAAGCCGGGCAAGGGCGCGGCCTTCGTGCGCACCAAGATCCGCAACGTCATCTCGGGCTCTGTGGTGGAGCGCACCTACAACCCCACCGCCAAGTTCCCCACCGCGTATATCGAGCGCCGCGAAATGACGTATTCCTATCAGGACGGCGACCTGTACTACTTCATGGACAATGAAACGTTCGAGCAGATCCCCCTTAATGAGAGCGAGCTGGGCGACGCCTTCAAATTCGTGAAGGAGAACGAGGTCTGCAAGGTGCTGAGCTATAAGGGCAAGGTGTTCGGCGTCGAGGCTCCGAACTTTGTGGTCCTGGAGGTCACCAAGACGGACCCGGGCTTCAAGGGCAACACGGCCACCAACACGCTCAAGCCCGCCACGCTGGAGACCGGCGCGGAGATCCGTGTGCCCCTGTTCATCAACGAGGGCGATATGATCCGCATCGACACCCGCACCGGCGAGTATATGGAGCGCGCATAACTTTTGCAAAAACAGGCAAGGCTGCAAGGTACGGCCTTGCCTGTTTGATACTAAAAAACGGCCTCCGGGCCGGAACGCGGCGGATGCCGCCTGAAGACGCTTTTCATTGCATTGCAATGAAAGAATAAAAGCATAGGAGGGTATGACCCATGGAACTGAAAGAAAAAGTCGCCTACATCAAAGGGATGATGGAGGGCATGGAATTTGACACTGCCACCAAGGAGGGCAAGCTGCTTGCCGCTGTTGTGGATGTGCTGGAGGAGATGGCCAAGGAGGTCACCAACATCGACGAGGATGTGGATACGCTGTACGATGAGGTCGACGCCATGAGCGAGGACCTGGAGGACGTGGAAAACTTCCTGTTCGACGAGGACGGCGGGGACGAAGACGAGGACGACTACGACGAGGAGTACGAGGCGGGCCTGTATGAGATCACCTGCCCGCAGTGCGGTGAGGTTGTGTGCGTGGATGAGGATATGCTGGCCAATGACGATCTGGCCTGCCCCAACTGCGGCACGAAGTTTGAGGTCGACTTCAGCGAGGACGACGACGCCTGCGAAGGCTGTGAAGGCTGCTGCGGCGGCAAGGACGAAGAATAAACGCATCCCCGGTACAAAACGCCGGAAAAGCCCCTCTGCGCGCCGCGCAGAGGGGCTTTTCTGTTTTGTGGGCATGCAGGGGGAGGCGCAAAAGGGAGAAGGCGCGCCCGTGCTTTTTACGCCCGTTTTTTACAGGGCCGCGTGTGTGCGGCAGTACACGGCATAAAGGCCGTCCAGAATGAGTGTGGGCACATATTGCACGCTGTGCCGGCAGTGCGGCACAACAATGCCCGCCGCACCGCCGGTAGCCACCAGCGTTTTTGCGGGGCCGAGCTCGGCTTCGAAGCGCTCGACCATGCCGTCCAGCATACTTGCCGCACCAAATACCACGCCGCTCTGCATGCTTTCCACGGTGTTTTTGCCGATGGCCCGCACGGGCGCGTTGGTGGCGATGCCCTTCAGCAGGCTCGTGCCGTTCACCAGCGCGTCCAGGCTGATGAAAACACCCGGCATGATGCTCACGCCCTGCACCGTGCCCTGCTCGTCCACGGCCGTGATCTTTGTGGCCGTGCCCATGTCGATGACGATAGCCGGCAGCGGATACAGCGCTTTTGCGGCGATGGCTCCGGCCAGCAGGTCGGCCCCCAGCTCCGAGGGTGTGTCGATGTTCACCCCTACGCCTGTGGGCAGCTCCTGCGTGAGCTTCAGCGGTTCCACGCCCGCAAACATGCGCAGCGCCCGCGCCACTGTGTCGGTGATCTGCGGCACCACGCTGGAAATGATGGCGCCTTCGATGTTTTCCCCCGCCACCTTGTAAAGGTTCAGGATGCCGGACAGCTCCAGCGCGTACTGGTCCGCCTCCAGGCTTTTGTCCGTGGAGATGCGGGTACAGAATCCCAGCGCCCCGTTTTCGTATCCGCCCAAAACGATGTTGGTGTTGCCGATGTCTATTGTCAGTACCATACGTGCAGCCCTTTCTTCCGGTTTGTTGTTATGAATATATGATGCCCCGTCCGCGCGGGTTTTGTCAATAGAAAAATTCACGGCATGTCCGCCGCAAACGTCTGTGCTAAACATACGCCCCCCCTCATAGAATTTCAGTAGAAACCAGTTCAGCCGGCCCGGAACGCGTGCCGCGCGGAAGGGGTTGGGGCGGCACACCGCCCCGAAAATCGTAAGGAGGGAAACGTGCAATGTTTGTATGTACTTTACGCAAGGGCGGGCTGCGGAAACTGGCTGTGGTGGCCGTCTGCGGCGTGGTGCTGGCAGGCGCGGCCATTACCGTGGGCGTGGTGCGCAACAAGGGCGACGCAGTGGATGCGGCCGCGCAGGGCGGCGCGCTTTCGCAGCAGATCACCGGCGCGCAGGACGTGGCGACGTTCCTGCAGGGGTATGGCGTCGAAGTGGACCCCACTACCGCGGAGGTGAGCACCGTCACCGTGCCGCGCAAGTGGGACGATAACTTCAAGGCGTTCAATGAAGTGATCAAGGAAAGCGGGCTGGACCTCTCCCGCGTCAAAAATAAAAAGGTAGACAAATGGGTGGTGCTCATTCCTGCGCAGAGCACCGAAACACAGAAATCCTACGGCGTGGTGCTCGTGTACAAAAACGAGGCCAGGGGCGCGTATATCCTGCAAAAGCCCTCCGGCGAGGTGCTTCCGCTGAAAGCGGCGGCGCCCACGGGGGCAAGCCTTGCGCTGACAGACGAAGAAGTGGCGGCAAACGCGGGCTTTGGCGCCGCCTTTCCGGCGGATGATTCCGCAGCCGCCGCGGGCGCGGGCGTGAGCGGTGCAAACGCGGCTGCAGACGTCCAGGCAGGTGCGGATACGGCCGGGCCGACGGAGGACGCGGCCGCCGAAGCGCAGGCCCAGGCGGACGCCGACGCGCAGATCGAGCCAGGGGCGTTTCCCACGGAATAAGCGCAAAACGCAGTTGATTCTGTACAAAGCGGCATGCCCTTTTTCGGCATGCCGCTTTGTTTGACGGGCTTCTTTTCAGCGGCTGCTTCTGATATAATTGATTTGGACAGCCGCTTGTGCGGCCGTGCATGCTTCATGCACCGACGCTCTGCCGCGCATGAGCGTGAGAACCTCAAGGCGTACAAAATCCTGGCGGCCAAAGTTTTGTTGAAGCCGCCTGCGGCGGCGTCATGGTATGCTATGTCCGGTCAGCGGGTGCGAGCTAAGAAATATGGTGCAATGAAACCAGAGCAGAAGAAGCGGGGGAACTGTGATGTTGAAAAAACGGGGACGCAGGCGGCTGTGGGCCGTTTTGGGCACAATGCTGCTGGCGGCGGCGCTGGGCGTGTGCGCGCTTGCCGCGTCGGATGTGCCGAAGGCGGTGCTGAACGCGCGTGAGAGCGTGGTGCGCATTATGACGGAAGGGGCGATGGGCAGCGGCTTTGCGTTGTCCGAAAATTCCGTCTATGTGGTGACGAACCACCATGTGATCGAAGGCGCGGAAACGATTGAGGTCATAGTGGACGACACAAGGTGGACGACGGCCCGGGTCTACGTAGATCTGCCCGGAAAGGACATCTGTATCTTAAAAACAGACAAGCCCCTGCGCGGCATGCCCGGGCTGCCGCTCCGCTCGGACGCGGTTGAAACAGGGCTGGCGGTATACGCGCTGGGATATCCGGGCGCGGCGGATGATTTCAGCCGGGAATTTGCCACCGGCGTGGACAGCATCACGGTGACGGACGGCATCGTGAGCGCGGTGCGGCAAAGCAGGGCGGAGGGTCTTCAAACCACGTGGGCGATCCAGACGAACGCGCCCATCAGCCCCGGCAACTCCGGCGGGCCGCTTGTGGATGCGGGCGGCAGGCTTGTCGGGATCAATACGTTTATAATGTTGAAGGGCCAGAATGTGAACGGCAGCATTCATGTGCGGGAGCTGCTCACCGTTCTGCAGCAAAACGATATCCCGTACCGCAAGGCGGCGCCCGGTTTTGCGGGCGTGCTGCTGGTTGTACTGGCTGTGGCGGCGGCGCTGGGCGTGTGTGCGGCGCTGCTTTTGCGGCTGCGCCGCCGGGGAGCGGCGTCCGGGAAGCCCATGCGGGAAAAGGCTGTCCCGCTGCCTGTGTTTTTGGCCGGCGGCGGACGGATGGACAGGCTCCGGGCAACGCGGGCGGTGCGGGAGCTGGCGCAACGGCTGGCTTCGATGCCGGAGGTCTCGCGGGCGCTGCATCCGGAAAATATCCTTGTGCGGAGCGGTACGCTGGAGCTGAAGCGTGCGCACGGCGCGGGCAAAAGGCCTGGCGCCTCCGTGTGCGCCGGGTATTCCGCACCGGAATGTTACAACGGAAGCGCGGGTATGGCCGCTGCAGTCTATTTTCTGGGGGCCGTGCTGTATGCGCTTACAGAGGGCCGCGCCCCGCAGGACGTGATCGCGCGTGCGGGCGGCGCGGAGCTGGTGTTTGAGGAGCAAACGCCGCTTGTCCCGCTGCTGAACCGGGCCATGGCGCTGAACGAGGCTTACCGCATTGCCGCCCCGGCGCAGCTTGCACAGGAGCTGGCGCAGGTGGAAGCACAGCTTGCCGCCGCACAGCCGGCGCAGACAGTGCCTGCACAGGAGCTGCTGCAGGCGCAGCGCGCGGCCCTGCAGGAAGCTGCGCCGCTTGGGCCGTTTGCCCCGCAGGGGAGCGGCGGTACGCCGGGTGCAGGATATGCGCCCTCTGCCGTTTGCACACCGCAGGCCCCGCGCCGGAAAAAGCGCGGCTGGAAAATTGCGCTGGCCGTGGGGCTGCCGCTGGTGCTGCTGGGCGGCGGCTTTTTGGGGTATTCGCTGTATGCGTGGAACGAAATTGAAACCGCGCAGGCTTACGAACAGTATACACAGGCTTACGAATGGTACGAGCGCGCGCCGTGGCTGTGGGAACTGGACGAGCAGCGGGGGCAATATACGGCGGCCTGGGTGCTGGTGGAGCGCGGGGAGCTGAGCGAGGCGGCGCAGGCGTTCCGGGAGCTTGGGGATTACGCGGACAGCGGGGAGCTGGCGGAAAAGTGCAACACATATATCCGTGCGCAGACGGTGGGCTCGCCTTTTACGAAATACAAATTGTACAACAATCTGGGCGGCTTTTTAGACAGCAGCCGGCAGGCGCAGGCGCAGATACCGGAAATTTACGACACGGCATTGGAGCACTACGGGGAAAATCGTTTCAGTGCGGCAATGGAGTGGCTGGAGATCATACCGGATTATGAAAACTACGAAGACGCTTTTGTTTATGTGGAAGCGTGTAAGGCGCACACTGTTTTATCTGAAAACTATTATAAAATGACACGGGAAGTCCAAAATGCATTGGAGATGCTCGAATGGAGCGACCAGTATATTGATGTGGAACCTATATGTATGGACAGATATCTTATAGACTACTTTTTGGATGGAACATGGGTCGCGGTGGATGGCGATGTTTTTGAATATGCAATGGAAAACAACGAGTTTGATTTCTGGTATCGTTATGTTCCGAGCGGTAAATACAATTTTGAGAGCGATGGCATGTACTATGCTTCCAGTGGCACACGGTTTGCCGCATGGGACTATATTTCTTACAACGAAATAGTGATCACATTTGAAAGCGACGGCCGCAGCTATCACTATTACCGCCAATGAGCGGAGCGGCGGCCTCCGCTCCCCCAGGGCCGAAACGGGAAACACTACCCGTTTCGGCCTTTTTTGTGCTATACTGGACCGTATAATAATTGATAAGGAAAAGCCGGGCCCGGGCCCGGCGCGGGGGGAGGGGACGCGGCATGCGTCTGGATAAGTATGTGGCGGGCGCGGCCCAGCAGAGCCGCTCGGACGTACGGCGGGCCATTCAGAAAGGGCTGGTGTGCGTGAACGGCGCGGTGTGCCGCAGCGCGGACGCTCAGGTGCCGGCCGGCGCGGCTGTCACGCTGAACGGGCAGCCGCTCGTCCTGCAGCAGTATGTGTACATCATGCTGGACAAACCCAAGGGTGTGGTGAGTGCGTCCGCGGACAAAAACGACGTGACTGTGGTGGACCTTGTGGGCAGGGCCTACCCCCGCCGCAGCCTGTTCCCCGCCGGGCGGCTGGACAAGACCAGCACGGGCTTTGTGCTGGTGACGGATGACGGCGCATTCGCCCATGATATCCTCGCGCCCAGGCGGCATGTGCCAAAAACCTACGAGGTGCTGCTGGACACGCCCCTCACGCCGGAGATGGCGGCTGGTTTTGCGGCGGGCGTCCGGCTGGCGGACGGGCAGCGGCTGCAGCCCGCGGAGCTTTCGCCGGGGCCGGACGGCCCGTGCAGCGCGCGTGTGGTGCTGCGCCAGGGCGTGTATCATCAGATCAAGCGCATGTTCGGCGTATACGGCGCGGGCGTGAACGAGCTGCGGCGCACGGCCATCGGCGGCCTGGCGCTGGACGCCGCGCTGGGGCCGGGCGGCTTCCGCGAGCTTTCGCCCGCAGAGGTGGCGCGTATCCTCGGCGGCTAGAAAACAGGAAAAAATTCCGGGCCAAATGCTGGAAACCGCATTTTCGGCGCCCTGTTCACAGGTTTTTAAAACATTTTTCACATGAAAAATGTACGATAAATGCAGTGTTTGCGCCCTGTTTCCCAAATTACACAATAAAATGACGTTTATTTTGTTGAAATATGTTGCAAAAGTCAGAACTATTGTGTAAAATAGAGACTAAAGCGACACCTTATTGTTAAAATTCACAACTGAGCGCATGCAGAGCGCCGCAGCACAGAAGGGAAAAGGGTATTATGGCGAACAGAGTTTTTCAGGGCGTTGTCTATCAGATGAAAGATGCGATCGACCGCATGGTGGGCGTTGTCGATGAAACGGGCACCATCATCTCCTGTTCTGACTTGAACCGCATCGGCGAGGTGCGGGACGGCATCGCGTCCGACCGGCTGACAGCCGGCGACGCGTTCGTGCGGGACGGCTACACCTATCATCTGTTCAGTTCGAACAAGCGCAACGATTATGCCGTTCTGGTGGAGGGAACCGACGAGCCCGCCCTGCGCTATGCGGCGCTGCTGGCCATCAGCCTGCAGAACATCAAGCAGTACCACGACGAAAAGTTCGACAAGGCGAACTTTATCAAGAATGTGGTGCTGGACAATATCCTGCCCGGCGATATCTATGCCAAGGCGCGCGAGCTGCATTTCGCAACGGACGTGTCCCGCGTGGTGCTGCTCATCCGCGTTACCTCGGGCGCGGACATTTCCGCCTACGACGTCGTAAGCGGCCTGTTCCCCGATAAGCAGAAGGACTTCGTGTTCAACATCAGCGAGAACGACACCGTCCTCGTCAAGGAGATCAAGCGCGGCATCGACCAGCACGACATCGAAAAGCTGGCCGCCAGCATTGTGGACACCCTCAACGGCGAGCATTACATCAAGGCCGTTGTGGGCATCGGCACGCCCATTGCCAATGTGAAGGACCTGGCCCAGAGCTTCAAGGAGGCACAGATCGCCATGGAGGTGGGCAAGGTGTTCGACACCGAGCAGGCGATCGTCAGCTACGACCATCTGGGCATCGCCCGCCTGATCTATCAGCTGCCCACCACGCTGTGCGAGATGTTCCTGAAAGAAGTGTTTAAACAGGGCAGCATCGAGAGCCTGGACGCCGAGACGCTGTTCACCATCCAGCGCTTCTTTGAAAACAACCTCAACGTTTCGGAGACGAGCCGCGGCCTGTTCGTGCACCGCAACACACTGGTGTACCGTCTGGAAAAAATCAAAAAGCTGACGGGCCTGGACCTGCGGGAATTCGACGACGCCATTGTGTTCAAGGTGGCGCTGATGGTCAAGAAATACCTGAGCGCCAACCCCGCGAAGTATTAAGAAAAAAGAGCCGTTGCGGCAAAGCCTGCTTTCGCCGCAGCGGCGCCTTTTTGGAATATGCCGTGCCCGCGGTGCAATATCGCGGGCGGCAGGCGCGTATTCCCTGCGCAGGGCGGTGCTTTGCGCGCACGCACTCAACCGTGACCCCCATAGGAGAATGATATGGCAACTACCGATATGATCCGTTTTGAAAACGTGAAGAAGATATACACCGGGCTGGACGCCAAAAGCAAGGATATCGTGGCGCTCCACAACGTGAATCTCTCCATCAAAAAAGGCGAATTCGTGTTCGTTCTGGGCCATTCCGGCGCGGGCAAAAGCACGTTCCTCAAGCTGATCCTGCGCGAGGAGGCAGCCACCGAGGGCAAGGTTTTCGTCAACGGGCGCGACCTTTCCAGCATCCGTCAGCGGGAAATTCCCTACCTGCGCCGCGGGCTGGGCGTGGTGTTCCAGGATTTCCGCCTTATTCCCACGATGACGGCCTACGAGAACGTGGCCTTTGCCATGCGTGTGACGAATATCCCCGAGCGGCAGATCAAGCGGCGCGTGCCCTATGTGCTGAACCTGGTGGGGCTCGCGGGCAAGGCGCACAGCCTGCCGCAGGAGCTTTCCGGCGGCGAGCAGCAGCGCATTGCGCTGGCGCGGGCTTTGGTGCATTCCCCGCCCATCATCATTGCGGACGAGCCCACCGGCAATATCGACCCGGAGCTGTCTGTGGAGATCATGGAGCTGCTGCAGGCCATCAACAGCGTGGGCACCACGGTCGTGGTCGTCACCCATGAACGCGAGCTGGCCGCGCGGTTCCGCAAGCGCACCATCATGATCGACCACGGCGAGGTGGTCGACGACGGCCTCGGCCGGTACGGGAGGGAGGCCGCGCAGGTATGAAATGGTCCAGCTTTAAGTATCTTGTCAAGCAGGGATGGCACAGCATGGTGGCCAACCGGCTGATGACGCTGGCATCCATCGGCGTGCTGGTGGCATGCCTGATGATCACGGGCGTGGCGGCGCTGCTGTCCGTCAACGTGACAAGCTATGTGGATTATCTTGAAACGCTCAACGAGATCGTCTTTTTCATCGATGACGCCGCCCCCGCCGAGACCGTGGAGGCGCTGAAAACGCAGATCCCCGCCGACGGGAACGTGGCTGCCTGCGAATACGTCCCCAAGGCTGCGGCCGTGGAGGAAATGCGGGAGTATCTGGGCGACTACGGCGATATCATGAACGATTATGCCGGAGAAGGGAACACCGAAAATCCGCTGCCCGCTTCGTTCCGCGTGTCGGTGACAGACGTTGCGGACCTTGCGCCCACCGTGGAGCGCATCAAGGCCATGGGCGCGTATACGGCCACGGCCGAGGACGGCACCGCCAGCGATGCGAACGTGTTTTACAAAGTGAATTCGCCCTCCGAGCTTTCCAGTACATTGGTGAACCTGAAGCGCATCGTCAACTACATCGGCTGGGGCCTTGTGGCCGTGCTGGGCGTGGTGAGCGTGGTGGTCATCAGCAACACCATCCGCCTGACGGTATTTGCCCGCCGCAAGGAGATCAATATCATGAAATTCGTGGGCGCGACGAATGCGTTCATCCGGCTGCCGTTCTTTGTGGAGGGCATGACGGTGGGCGCTATCTCGGGCGTGCTGGCCACGGTCGTTGTGGGCGGTGCGTATTACGGGCTGGAGCAGGCGCTGCTGCAGCCGGAGGCGCTTTGGCTGAACGAGTTCACCAAATGCATGTGGCCGTTCATGGATATCATCTGGCCGCTGCTGGGCGGGTTTGTGCTGTTCGGCGTCGCCATCGGCGGCGTGGGCTGCGCGTCCAGCATCCGCAAGCACCTGAAGGTGTGATCTTTTTTGAACACAGGAGTTTTCTATGGAAAAGCATAAAAAACTGGTCCGCGTCGTATGTCTGGTGCTTGCCGCACTGATGGTGATGACCATCGGCGTGCCGCTGATCTTTGCCTATGCCGAAACGCCGGCGGAGAAGCTGGAGCGTCTGCGCAAGGAGCTGGAGGACATCAAATCCAACATCAGCGCCGTGGAGAACAGCAAGGAAAAATCCGAGCAGACCAAGCAGTATTATCAGGCACAGGCCAATAACCTGAAGGCGCAGCTTGCCGCCATCAAGGAGGACATCGCGGCCCAACAGCAGAGCATTGAGCTGAAAAATGCCGAGGTGGCGGAAAAAGCGGCCAATGTGGCGTATAATAAGAGCATGTTCGAATCCCGCCTCAAGGGCATGTACGAGATGAGCCGGCAGTCGAACCTTGCAATTCTTCTGGGCATCGACGACGTTTCCCAGATGCTGCTGTTTGCCGAAAACCTGCAGCAGATATCGGAGCATGATACCCAGCTCGTACAGCAGCTGCGGGACGAGCAGGCGGCCCTGGAGGCCCAGCGCGCCGAGCTGGAGCAGCAGCTTGCGGACCTTGCCGCCCGCGAGCAGGAGCTGACAGACACCGCCGTGGCGTATTCCAATGCCATCCAGCAGGCGGATGCAGCCATCAGCGCGGCTGAGGCGGACCTTGCCGCAAATGAAGAGGCTCTGGCGGAAACCCAGAGGCAGTACGAGCAGGCGCAGGAAGAATGGCGGCAGTGGACGGCGGCAAACAACGTGGATTTCGAGTACAATCAGGGCGGCTTTGCCTGGCCTATCCCGGGGTATACGAACCTTTCCTCCGATTTCGGCGTGGGACGCTGGATCTACGGCAAGTGGGACGTGCACCGCGGCATGGATGTGCCGGCCCCGGCGGGCACGCCCATCTATGCGGCTGCGGACGGCGTGGTGAGCACCAACAACCACTGGACCTACGGAATTTCCGTAAAGATATCCCACGGCTCCGGCCTTGCTACCATTTACGGCCATATGTCGGCGCGCGCTGTAAACGACGGCGATTACGTGACGCAGGGCCAGCTCATCGGTTATGTGGGGAGCACGGGCAACAGTACGGGCAACCACCTGCATTTTGAGACGACTCTTAACGGCGCGGCGGTGAGCTCGCGGCCGTATCTGGGGCCGCCGTGGGGCTGAACAGCGGTTTCGGCACCCGCGCAAGGAAAGTGAGACGAAGCTATGAATAAAAAGATCACCGTAAATCTGGCGGTGGCCATCGCCATCATTGCCATGACGGTCACCTTCGTTGTGACGATGATTCTGAGCATGCAGCTGTTCAACCGGACCGTCAGCGGCGTGCGCGAAAAAGAGATTATGTACAACAAGCTCTCGGAGATGGACAAGAGCGCCCGGGAGAATTATTACGGCGAGATCGTGGACGACACCCTGTACGATTATATCGCGGCGGGCTACGTTACCGGCATGGGCGACAAGGACGCGCGCTATTATACCGCAAAGCAGTATCTGGAATATCTCAACCAGCAGAACGGCGTGGTCATGGGCGTGGGCGCGGATGTGATCAAGGACGCCAACGGCTATGCGCGCATTGTTAAGGTGTACCCCAACAGCCCGGCGGAGGAATCCGGCCTGCAGAAGAATTTCTACATCACCAAGGTCGGGGAGCTGGACGTTAAAACGCTTTCCCTCTCGCAGGTGAACAGCCAGCTGCTGGGCGAATCCGGCACGTCGGTGCTGCTCACGGTGGTGAACGCCACGGGCGAGGACGAGCACACGGTGGAGATCCAGCGCCGCGAGTTCGACGTGCCCTCCGTGGAGGGCCAGGTGCCGGAGGGTACCACGACCGCATATTTCTGGATCAACGCTTTCAATTCCAAGACAGTGGACGAGCTGAAAGCATATTTTGAACGCTGGCAGGAGGAGGGCGTCGCCGTGGACGGCGTGGTGTTCGACGTGCGCAACAACACGGGCGGAAACCTGACGAACGCCATGCATGTGATCGATTACCTGTGCCCGGTAGGCCCTATCGCAAGCCAGCAGAACAAGGACGGAACCGTCACCACGCTGGAGACCTCCGACGCCAGCGAGGTGGAGCTGCCCATGGTGGTGCTGGTGAACGGCAACACCTCCTACGCGGCGGAGCTGTTTGCCACATCCATTCGGGAATTTGAAAAAGGACGCGTCGTCGGTACGCGCACAGCGGGCAAGGGTACCATCCAGTGCCGTCCGGTGGCTCTTTCAGACGGCTCGGCATTTTCGTATACGGTGGGCCTGCTGCTGAGCAAGAACGGAGCCACCTTCAACGGGACAGGCATTTCACCGGATGTGGAGGCGTCTCTCTCCGCCGAGGAGGAGGCGAATTTCTACAACTTCACCGTGGATACCGATCCGCAGATCCTGCGCGCGTTTGAAGTGGTGGATACGCTTACGGGCCGCAACGACATCCAGGCCAGCCTGGAGCCGTCACAGAGCAGCTCGGCTTCGGAGGCGGGCGGCGCGGGTTCCTCTTTGCAGAGCGAACCGGCCGGAACGGACGCTTCGTCGGCCGCCGAGCCTGCGGCATAAGCGCGGACCGGAGCTGTTTGCAAATTGAGTCTCGCCCCTGTATCCGGGGCGGCGGAACAACGCACACCGCGCTGCGGGGCGCACAGCCCGGCGGGCGCGGTGCGTTTTTGTTCCGCCAAGAAAAAAGAGGAGGAAGCGCGTGAATCTGACGGATATTTCCACCATCAAAACGCTGTGCGCGGCGCACGGCTTTTCGCTCTCCAAGGAATTCGGGCAGAATTTTATCGTCAACCCGGGCATCTGCCCCAAGATCGCCGAGGCGGCGGGGATTGACGAGCGCTTCGGCGTGCTGGAGGTCGGCCCCGGCGTGGGGGTGCTGACCAAGGAGCTGGCGCGGCGCGCAAAAAAAGTAGTGGCGGTGGAGGTGGACAAGCGTCTGCCGCCGCTGCTGGCGGAAACTCTGGCAGAATATGAAAACGTGACGGTCGTGGAGGGCGACGTGCTGAAGGTGGACCTTGCGGCGCTCATCCGGGACGAGTTCCCGGGCCTGCGTGTGGCCGTATGTGCAAACCTGCCCTATTATATTACCAGCCCTATCGTCATGAAGCTGCTGGAGGAGCGGCTGCCCATCGAGCATATCACGGTAATGGTGCAGAAAGAGGCGGCGGACCGCCTTTCCGCCGCGCCCGGCACCCGCGCGGCGGGCGCTGTCACATATGCGGTGCATTATTACGCCGCGCCCCGCACGCTGTTTACCGTACAGCCGGGCAGCTTTTATCCCCCGCCCAAGGTAACGAGCGCGGTCATTCAGCTGCGTCTGCACGAAGCGCCGCCGGTCACGCCCCGCAGCGCGGAAGCGATGTTCCGTGTCATCCGCGCCGCGTTCAGCCAGCGGCGCAAGACGGCGGCCAACGCGGCCAGCGCGGGGCTGCATCTGCCCAAGGAGGCGGTGGCCGAGGCGCTGGCTGCGGCAGGCGTGCCGCCCACGGCCCGGCCCGAGCAGCTGACGCTGCAGAATTACGCCGACGTTTCCGACGCGCTGTTTGCGTTTCGGTGACCGGTTTGTCCTGTTGAAAACTGCTGTTCTTCTTTGTACACTGGTACTATGATATGAAATATCAGGCTCCGAATACCTGTGCAGACGAAGGAAATAACGGCCCAGAGCCTGTGCGGGCCGCTTTTGAAACGGAAAGGGAGTATCCATTTATGAAAGAAGTATTGAATGTAGGTGTTATCGGCCTGGGCAACCGCGGCTCCAACCTGTTGGAAAACTGTATCCTGCCCCAGCCGGGCGTTCGTGTGCTGGCCGTGTGCGACAATTATGAGGACCGCCGGGAGAAGGGCGTGCAGCTTGTGACGGCAGCGGGCCAGCCCGCGCCCCGCGCTGCGGCGGATTACCGCGAGGTACTGGCCATGCCGGAAATCGACGCTGTGGTCATTATGGCGTCGTGGGAATCCCATCTGAACCTTGCCTGCGACGCCATGCGCGCAGGCAAGTATACGGCCGTGGAGGTGGCGGGCGCATATTCTGTGGAGGACTGCTGGAAGCTGGTGCGCACCCACGAGGAAACGGGCGTACCCTGCATGATGCTGGAAAACTGCTGTTTTGGCCGCGACGAGCTGATGGTGCTGAATATGGTGCGCCAGGGCCTGTTCGGCGAGGTGGTGCACTGCCAGGGAGGTTACCGCCACGACCTGCGGGAGGAGGTCTCCACCGGGCGCGAGATGCGGCACTACCGCTTCCGCAACTACCTGTACCGGAACTGCGAAAACTACCCCACCCATGAGCTGGGCCCCATTGCAAACGTGCTGGACATCAACCGCGGCAACCGCATGCTGACGCTTGTTTCAGTGGCGTCCAAGGCCGCGGGGCTGCACGAATATCTGCTGCGGGAAAAAGGCCCGGACTACGACGCTGCAAACATGAATTTTGCCCAGGGCGACGTGGTGACGACCATCATCAAATGCGCCCGGGGCGAGACGATCTGCCTGACGCTGGACACCACCTTGCCGCGGGCCTATTCCCGCGGGTTCCATGTGCAGGGGACAAAGGGCATGTACATGGAGGACAACAAGAGCGTCTTTTTAGACGGCAAAGACAACGAGTATGATTTTAAGTGGAACGAGCGCTGGAACAGCGCCGAGGAGTACCGTGAGCAGTACGACCATCCGGTGTGGAAAAAATATCTGGCCGAAGGCGTGCGCGGCGGCCATGACGGCATGGACTGGCTGGTGTTCCGCTCGTTCTTCGACGCCGCAAAGGCGGGCGCGCCTGCGCCCATCGACGTATATGATGCGGCGGCATGGATGAGTATTTCCTGCCTGAGCGAGCAGAGCGTGGCCATGGGCGGCGCTCCCGTGCCCATTCCGGACTTTACCAACGGCAAGTGGATGGAGCGCGCTCCCTGGCAGCCGTAAAGCGGGAGCCTCCGGTATTTTATGCTCCGCTCCCTTTCTGAAAAATGAAAAAACAGCGGGCCGCGCCCGTGGGAAAAAGCCTTCCGGTTTTCCGGAAGGCTTCTTTTTTGCGCCTTTGCGGGCGCTAACGCAACCTTAACATCCGGCGGCGAACGTTAAGCGCACACTTACAGCTTATGCCCTATAATGAGGCATACCGCGATAAGGGAAGGAAGGGAATGGATTATGATGGATGTTCTGATGGTCGGAACATTGCTGGCCTGCTTCGGGCTTGTATGGCTTTTGGCAAAATGGTGCCAGAAGCAGGTGGACGCCGCGGAGTGAGCGCGGGGAAAAAGGCCGCAAGGAGGATACATAAATGCTGGTACTGGGTGGGATCGTGCTGCTGCTGGGCTGCTATCTGATCTATGCATTGGTACATCCGGAAAAATTTTGATTCGCTGTGAGCGAAACTGAGATAAACAGGAGGAGCTTGTCATGCTACAGCTTGCACTGACAGTGAGCATTTATTTGCTCATTGTCATTCCCGCGGGTGTGTATCTGTATCACATCGCGGCGGGGAAACACACTTTTGCAGACCCCGTCTTTGACCGTGTGGACGGAGCGATCTATAAAATCAGCGGAGTGGACCCCGGGAAGGGGATGAACTGGAAACAGTATGCCCTGGCTCTGCTGGGGACGAACGCCGTGATGGTGTTCATCGGGTATCTGATCCTGCGCGTGCAGAGCGCAGGGCTTTTCAACCCGAACAATATTGAGAATATGGAGCCCACGCTGGCGTTCAATACCATTATCAGCTTCATGACGAACACGAATCTCCAGCACTATTCCGGTGAGTCCGGGCTTTCCTACCTGTCTCAGATGCTGGTCATCATTTTTATGATGTTCGTGTCCGCCGCAAGCGGATATGCTGCCTGCGTTGCGTTCATCCGCGGCCTTGCAGGCAGGACAAAAAACGACGTGGGCAATTTTTTTGCGGACCTGGTGCGCATCACCACCCGTATCCTGCTGCCGTTTTCCATTGTGGGCGGCCTGCTGCTGGTATGGCAGGGCGTGCCGCAGAATTTTGAAGGCAATGTTGTGGTGGAGACGCTGGAGGGCACATTTCAGGTCATTGCCATGGGCCCCATCGCCGCGCTGGAGATCATCAAGCATCTGGGCACGAACGGCGGCGGCTTCCTGGGCGCAAACTCGTCCACGCCGCTGGAAAACCCCACGATGCTCTCAAACCTGATCGAGCTGTATTCCATGATGCTCCTGCCCGGCGCATGCGTCATCACCTTCGGTAAAATGGTGCACGCCCGCAGGCAGGAAGCGGCGGACGGCATGCAAAGGGCAGGCGGCCTGCGTGCGCGCGGCGGCCTTTCCGCGGCCATCTACGGCCGCGAGGGACGCAGCATTTTTGCCGCCATGGGCATCCTGTTCGTCATCGGCCTGAGCGTATGCTTCTGGGCCGAGAGCCAGGGCAACCCGGCGTTGGCGGATATCGGCCTGGACCAGGCCATGGGCAGTATGGAGGGCAAGGAGGTCCGCTTCGGTATTGCGCAGTCGGCGATGTTCACCACCGTCACGACCTCTTTTACGACCGGTACGGTGAACAATATGCACGACACCCTGACGCCGCTGGGCGGCATGATCCCTCTGCTGCACATGATGCTGAACGTAGTATTCGGCGGCAAGGGCGTCGGTCTGATGAATATGATCCTGTACGCCATTCTGGCAGTGTTCATCTGCGGCCTGATGATCGGGCGCACGCCGGAATACCTGGGCAAAAAGATCGAAGGCCGGGAAATGAAGCTCACCGCGCTGTGCATCATCATCCACCCGCTGCTCATCCTTGCGTTTTCCGCGCTGGCAGTGGGCACCGCAGCCGGGCGGGAGGGCATCACCAATCCGGGCTTTCACGGCCTGAGCCAGGTGCTGTATGAATATGCCTCCTCCGCCGCCAACAACGGTTCCGGTTTTGAGGGCCTGGCGGATAATACCTGTTTCTGGAATATCACCGCCGGTCTGGCCATGTTCTTCGGCCGGTACCTTTCCATCGTCATCCAGTTGGCCATTGCCGGGTCGCTGATGAAAAAGAACTTTGTCAATGAATCGGCCGGCACGCTGCGGACGGACACGGTTTCGTTTTCCGTTATCCTGGTTTTCGTCGTATACATTTTTGCCGCGCTGACATTTTTTCCAGCGCTGGCATTGGGCCCCGTTGCAGAGCATCTGGCTCTGTGGGGCTAAGAGCGGTTTGAAAAATCAAAAAAGCTGCCTTTCCCAACAGGAACTGACGTTTACTGCGTCCAAAATCCTCGGAATACAGCAGGTATTCCTGCGCTTTTGGCCTTGTAACTGCTCGATCCTTGCGGGAAATACAGCGTTCCTGCTATTTTCAAACAACCCCTAAGGAGGATTTTCAGAGCTATGAGTAAGAACCGCAAGCAAAAGATGATCACACCGGAGATCATGCGGCAGGCCGTGGTCGGAGCGTTTACAAAGCTGGACCCGCGCTATATGATGAAAAATCCGGTGATGTTCGTTGTGGAGATCGGGTTTGTGATCTCGCTGGTGCTCTCCTTCGCGCCCGGCCTGCTGGGAGACACGACGCCGAACGCGCGCGTTTACAACAGTATTGTGTCGGCCATTCTGTTCGTTACGGTGCTGTTTGCAAACTTTGCCGAATCAGTGGCGGAGGGGCGCGGAAAAGCGCAGGCCGCCAGCCTGAAGAAAACAAAAAAAGACACACAGGCGCGCCTGCTTGATGCAGACGGAGGCGAAAGGATGGTGCCGTCCAGCGAACTGAAGAAGGGCGATGTGGTGATGGTGGCCGCGGGCGGGGTCATCCCGGGCGACGGCGAGGTCATCGAGGGCATCGCCTCGGTGGATGAATCCGCCATCACCGGCGAATCCGCGCCGGTGGTGCGCGAGGCAGGCGGCGATTTCAGCTCTGTAACCGGCGGCACCACGGTGGTGTCCGACTGGCTGAAGGTGCGCATCACGTCCGACCCAGGCGACAGCTTTCTGGACCGCATGATCGCTCTGGTGGAGGGCGCTTCCCGCAAAAAAACGCCCAATGAGATCGCGCTGAACACACTGCTGGTGTCGCTCACCGTTATTTTTCTGATCGTCATCGTCACACTGTATCCCATCGCCCTGTATTCCGGCGTGCAGCTCCAGACTTCCACACTGATCGCCCTGATGGTCTGCCTGATCCCGACCACCATCGGCGGCCTGCTGTCCGCCATCGGAATCGCCGGGATGGACCGCGTGACGCGCTTTAACGTCATCGCCCTGTCCGGCAAAGCCGTGGAGGCATGCGGCGACGTGGACACGATGATTTTGGATAAGACCGGAACGATTACCTACGGCAACCGCCTTGCGGCGGACTTTTTCCCCGTGGGCGGCGCGTGCCGGGAGGAGCTGGTGCGCTGTGCCGCGCTGACGAGCCTGCACGACGGCACGCCGGAGGGGAAATCCACACTGGCTCTGGCCCGCCTTCAGGGGGAGGACTGCGGGGAGCCGCAGGGCGCGCGCTTCATTGCGTTTACCGCTCAGACACGCATGAGCGGTGTGGACCTGCCCGGCGGCCGGAGCGTACGCAAGGGGGCGTCCGACGCCATTGAGAAATACGTTTCCGAAATGGGCGGCAAGGTGCCGGAGGACCTTGCCCGGCGCGTTGCCGAGGTGTCCGCTCTGGGCGGCACACCGCTGGCTGTCTGCGAGGGCAGCCGGATTTTGGGCGTCATTTATTTAAAGGACACGGTAAAGGCGGGCATGGCCGAGCGTTTTAAGCGCCTGCGTGCCATCGGCATCAAAACCATTATGTGCACGGGCGACAACCCGCTTACCGCCGCCACAATCGCCAAGGAGGCAGGCGTGGACGGCTTCATTGCCGAGTGCAAGCCCGAAGACAAGATCGCATTGATCAAAAAAGAACAGGCCGAGGGCAAGATCGTTGCCATGACGGGCGACGGCACCAACGACGCGCCCGCTCTGGCGCAGGCAAACGTAGGCCTTGCGATGAACAGCGGTACCGCCGCCGCCAAAGAGGCCGCAAATATGGTGGACCTGGACAGCGACCCCACGAAAATTTTGGAGGTGGTGGAGATCGGCAAGCAGCTGCTTATTACCCGCGGCAGCCTTACGACTTTTTCCATCGCCAACGACATCGCAAAATACTTCGCAATCATCCCCGCTATGTTTATGATGGCGATCCCGCAGCTGGGTGTGCTCAACATCATGGACCTGGCAACGCCGCACAGCGCCATTCTTTCCGCGCTCATTTTCAATGCCATCATCATTCCATGCCTGATACCGTTGGCGCTCAGGGGCGTAAAGTACCGCCCCATGTCATCCGGCAGGATGCTTGCCCGGAATATGATGCTTTACGGCCTGGGCGGTGTGATCGCTCCCTTCGCAGGCATCAAGCTCATAGATATGCTCATCCATCCGCTTTTGGCGCTTTGGGGCTTTTAAGGAGGAATATGCATGGACGCGAATAAAAAAGCAATGCTCCGCAATATCCGTCAGGCTCTCGTGGTCACGCTGGTCCTGCTGCTTTTGTGCGGATTTGTATTTCCGGTGCTTCTGAGCGGCCTTTCCGGCCTGCTTTTCCCGCATCAGGCGGGCGGCAGCCTGGTGACCGCCGACGGCAAGGCTGTGGGTGCGAAGCTGGTGGGACAGGAGTTCACCGAGGCCTATTTCATGAAGGGGCGGCCCTCCGCCTATCACTACAACACCTATTACACAGACGAACAGGGCAGCCGGTTCTACAACGACGGCAGCGAATTTGCGGGGCTGGGCTCCGGTTCCAACAATTACGCGCCCAGCAACCCTGCGCTGACACAGCGTGTGGAAGCCGACATCGAGGCGTTTTTGGCGGAAAATCCCGGCGTGGCGCGGGAGGATATCCCGGCCGACCTGATGACGGCCTCGGGCTCGGGCCTTGACCCGCACATCTCGCCCGCCGCCGCGCAGGTGCAGCTTCCCGCCATTGCAGAGGCTTCAGGGCTCAGCCCGGAACGGCTTGCGCAGATCGTTGCGGACAACACCGAGGAAAAACTGCTGGGCGTGTTCGGGGAGGAGACCGTGAACGTGCTGGGCGTCAACCTGGACATCGCGCTGGCGATGGGGCTGATTTCGGAAACGGAAAAATAAACGCGGCAGAAGCAAAAAACCGCCGCCCCGAAACGGGGCGGCGGTTGCTGTATACGGCGCCCGCGGGGCGGCCGGTCACATCTCCTGGCAGAGCTGCCAGTACAGGCCCTTGCGCGCCAGCAGCTCCTCATGGGTTCCGCATTCCGCGATCTCGCCGTGGTCGATGTACATGATTTTGTTGCAGGCACGGATGGTGGAGAGCCGGTGTGCGACAATGAAGGAGGTGCGTCCCTTGAGCATGCGGTTCACACCCTCCTGCAGCTCGCGTTCCGTTTTGGTATCCACGCTGCTGGTGGCTTCGTCCAGGATGAGGATCTTCGGGTCGGACGCCATGGTGCGCGCCAGAGCAAGAAGCTGCTTTTCCCCCTGGGAGAGCATGGCCCCGCCCTCGGTGAGCACGGTGTCGTAGCCGTGAGGCAGCGCCCGGATAAAGCCGTCCGCGCACACAAGCTCGGCCGCGCGGATGAGCTCTTCGTCGCCGGCGGCAAGATTGCCGTAGCGCAGATTGTCCATCACGGTGCCTGTAAATACGAAGCTCTCCTGCATCATCAGCCCCATCTGGGCACGCAGCGAAGCCAGCGTCACGCCGGAGATATCCACGCCGTCAATGGTCACCCGGCCTTCGGTGCAGTTGTAAAAACGGCTGAGCAGGTTGATGATGGTTGTTTTTCCGCTGCCCGTGTGGCCCACCAGAGCCACGCTCTCGCCCTGCTTCACATGAAAATTCACATGCTTGAGCACAAGGATATCCTTTTCATAGGCGAAAGAGACGTCGTGGAACTCCACATCGCCGCGGATCTCCGGCAGCACTGCGGCGCCGGGGGCGTCCTGCACCTCGACCGGTTCGTCGATCATCTCAAAGATACGCTCCAGATATGCCACGTTGTTGATGAAGTTGTTGTAGATGTTGGCAAGCTGGTTGATGGGCCCCCAGAACTGGGAGGCGTAGTTCATCATGGCCAGCAGCACGCCCACGGTAACGGCGGGCTTGGCGGCAAAGATGCCGTATACGATGATGGCCACCGTCACGCTGCGGCTGATGAGATCGATAACAGGGGAAACGGCCATGGACGGCACGACGGCGCTGTACCAGGCGCGTTTGGAATCGCGCAGCAGGCCGTCGTACACGTCGGCGTTGTACTGCTCCCGCGCGAAAAGCTGGGTGATCTTCATGCAGGTGATGCTCTCGTTGAGGTAGGCGTTCATATTGCTGCTTTTGTTGGAGTACGCCTGCCACCCTCTGCGCTGCATGGGCTTGATGAACAGGATGAACCCGACGGCGAACGGCAGCCCCGCCAGCACGACGCACGCCAGGCGCGCGTCCATGCGCAGCATGAAAATAACAATGAACACCAGGTTGAACATCTGCAGGAACAGGCTGATGAGCCCGTTGGACAGGATGTTGGCCACCGAGTTGACGTAGTTGATGACACGCACGAGAATTTTTCCGTGGGGACGGCTGTCGAAATAGGAGAAGGAAAGCTTCTGCAGGTGCTCGTACAGGTCGCGCCGCAGGTCATGGACGATGTTCTGGCCGATGACGTTGACGCACCGGCTGGACAATGTGGTGAACAGAATGTTGACGGCGATACACGCCAGCATGAGCGCGCAGCAGGCCAGCACCATGGGGATGTTCCCCGCGGGCACGGCCTCGTCCAGCACGCGGGCCGAGAACAGCGGCCCGCACAGGCCCGCCACCATGGCCAGCGCCTGCAGCACGAACGCGCGCAGGAACAGGCGTCCCTCCCGGCGGATGTACACAAAGCAGCGCCGGATCATTTCCCAGCTGAAAGTGCTTTCCAGCGTTTCGTCCACGCCGAAGGTGTTCCGTTTTGCCATGGTCAGCGCACCTCCTTTGCCGGGGCGTTTGCCGCGGGCGCGTCGGGCATTCCCTGCACGCCCTGCAGCAGGCAGATGTCGCGGTAATAGCCCTCACAGGCCGCGAGCTGTTCATGGGTGCCGCGCTGCGCGATGCGCCCGTCCTGCAATACGAGTATCTGGTCCGCGCTGCGCACAGCGGAAATGCGCTGCGCAACAATGATCTTTGTACAGGGATAGGGAAGCTCCTGAAGATTTTTGCGCAGCTGCTTTTCGGTCTCCAGGTCAACCGCCGAGGTGGTGTCGTCCAGAATCAGGATCTCAGGCTGCTTTGCCAGCGCGCGGGCCAGGGCGATGCGCTGCTTCTGGCCGCCGGAAAGCCCGGTGCCCTGCTCGCCGATGATGGTGTCGAAGCCCTCGGGCAGCGAGCAGATGAAATCAGCGGCTGCGAGGCGGGCGTACAGGGCGACGTCGTCTTCGGAGATGTCGTCGGGCGCGCTGTACGCGATGTTGCTGCTGACAGTGTCGGAATAGAGCTGCACGCGCTGCGTCGCCATGCCGATGCGCCGCCGCAGCGCCTGAAGGTCCCACAGGCGCACGTCCACGCCGTCCACCAGCACCGTGCCGCCGCTGACGTCCAGCATGCGCGTGACGGCGTCCACCAGCGTGGTTTTGCCGCTGCCTGTGGCGCCCAGTATGGCCAGCGTCTGCCCCTGCGTTACGGAAAAGCTGACGTCCTTCAGCGTGGGGGCGCTGTTGTGGGGGTAAGCGACGGTAACGCCGCGGAACTCCACGCTGCCGCGGCATTCGCCCTCGGTGCGCCCGTGCTCGGGGTTCTCGATCCGCGTGCGGGCAAAATAAATTTCAATGACCTTTGCGGCGGAGGTGAGGAACCGCTGAAAATCGTTCAGGTAGGTGCCCAGCGCGCGCATCGGCTCCGACAGGCCCCAGGACATCAGCGAAAAGGCGGCGAGGTCGCCGGCCGTCATTTTTCCCTGGATGATGAACAGACCGCCGAAGAGCACAGACAAAAGCCCCATAAGCTGGGCGCAGCCCTCGATGTAGGGGAAGAATTTCAGCCAGTGAAAGTTGGCCTTGAGGTTTGCCTGGCGGTATTCTTCGTTGCAGTTCTCGAATTTTTCGTTTTCATAGGCCTCGCGCACGAACGCGCGCACCGTTTTGTTGCCCGCGATGTTTTCCTGCGCCACCGAGTTCATGCGGGACAGCTTTTCCCGCAGGGACGCATACAGAGGATACACCGTGCGCGAAAACAGGAACGAGCATGCAAGGATCACCGGGGCAACGGCCAGCAGAAGGAGCGTCAGCGCGGCGTTCACACTGAACAGATATGTCATGGAAAACAGAAACAGGCAGGTGCTCTCCACCGCGTTGTACGAGATCCAGCACACCGTGTGGCGCACCATGTCCAGATCGCCCGTCAGGCGCGTCATCAGGTCGCCCGTGCGGTACCGCGTATAAAAGCCCGCGTCCTGGGTGCACAGGTTGTCGTACAAATGGCGGCGGATGTCCTGCTGGACGTTCTGGGACACATATTCCAGAGACGCCGTCATGCCGTAGCGTACGCACGAGCGCAAAAGCTGCGCGCCGATCATAACGCACACCAGCGGGACGAGCAGCTGTGTCTGGCGCTGCACGGAACCGTCCGGCAGCGTTTGCCCCACCAGCACCCGGTCCGTGATCTGCTGCGTGATGAACGGGAACACCACGCACAGCCCCGCCGAGACAACGGCCAGCGCCATCGCCAGCCAGAACCATTTCCGTTTGTCCTTCATGCAGCCGGAAAGCCATTGCAGCTGTTGCATTGTAAAGACCTTCTAACCTGTAAAATTCAAAAGCGCCGGACGACGAAAAATCATTCCGGTTTTTGTGCTTTATTTGGCTGTATTATATCATCCGGTATGATATAATACCGGACAGAAGGAATCGTTTTTTGGCCAAATATTGCGTTTTGGGGCATCCCGTGGGAGGCATATATGGAAAAACGAAAAGCCTATGCTTATTACGAGGAACGAAGCGGACGCGAGCTTCAGGTGGAGATGGGCAAACGGCTCAATTTCCCCTCCCATCTGCATGGTGAACTGGAGCTTTTTCTGGTGCAGAGCGGCTGCGTCTGCGTTGGGATAGACGGGGAATTCCGTGAGCTGAAGGCGGGAGAACTGGCGGTGGTGTTTCCCAACACGGTGCACAGCTACCAGTGCCGGGAAGCGGACAGCCGGTATATGATGGCCGTCTGCGGCACGTCTCTGCTGGGCGATTATTTCCCCAGCCTGACGCAGTGCCGCCCCCGCCGGCCGTACCTGTGCGGGAAAGCGCTGGACCCGGATGTGCTGTACGCCCTGCACAGCCTTTACCGCTGCCGGTGTACCGGGGCGGACAGCAGCATTTCCCGCGCGCTGCTCCATTTGATCCTGGCGCACGTTCTGCCCGAACTCTCACTGGAGCCGGCGCCGGAGCCGAAAGCCATGGATCTGACGAGCAGCGTGGTGCGCTATATCATGCGGAACTTCCGTCAGCCGCTCTCGCTGGAGCACATTGCAAAGGAGCTGGGCGTCAGCAAATATCACCTGTCGCACGTGTTCTCCGCGCGGCTGCACACCAGCTTCCGGGAATATGTGAACGCCCTGCGGCTGGACTGCGCCCGCGACCTGCTGGCTGCAACGGAGCTGAGCATGCTGGAGGTGAGCATGGAATCCGGCTTCGACAGCCTGCGGACGTTCAACCGTGTGTTCCAGGAACGGTTCCGGCAGACGCCGAGCCAGTACCGCAAAAGCCGCACCGGCGCCCTGTGGGGCGCACAGGACGGGCAGCGGCGCAAAGGCGCATAACGCCCTGTGCGCTTGGTAAAAAAGCCATGGCTTTGGAAGTTTTTTGACGGGTTGTTTCTCCGCGCTTGCGCCGGAGCGAAAACTGTGTTACTGTGAATAAGCAAAATGCTGCAGGGTGCCCGGCCGCTGTGAGGCGGCCGGGAGAATAGGGAAACAGGTGCAAGACCTGTGCGGGACCGCCGCCGTAAGGGAACAGTTCCGGCTTCAAAACGTCACTGTGGGTACACACGGGAAGACGAAGCCGGGGCGCTGACGCCCAAGCCGGAAGACCTGCCCTGCGGCGATGCTGCCGGAAGGGCAGGGACGCGCGGCGGACGGACAAAACGCCTGCGCGGTAAAAATCAGGGTGCGCCGTTTTTTAGGACACTTTGTTTGACCGGGCCTTTCTCATAAATGAGAAAGGCCCGGTTTTTTTGCGGCGCACAACAAAAGAAACAGGAGGAATGTTCAATGACCAGGCGTGAAAAACGATTTTTGGCGTTTTCTGTGGTCATGGGCGGCGTTTTGTTTGTACCGCAAAGCGCCTATGCCATGCACATCATGGAAGGGTATCTTCCGCCGGCATACTGTGCGGCATGGGGGGCGCTGTGCCTTCCGTTCCTGGCGGCAGGTGTGGTCCGGCTGCGCCGCACGGTGCAAGCGCAGCGCAAGGCCCTGCTGCTGCTGGCGATGTCCGGCGCGTTTATTTTTGTCATCTCGTCGCTCAAGCTCCCGTCCGTCACAGGCAGCTGCAGCCACATGACGGGCACCGGCCTGGCCGCCATTCTGTTTGGCCCGGCTTACGCTGCGGTGCTGGGGCTCATCGTGCTGGTGTTCCAGGCGGTGCTGCTTGCCCACGGCGGCCTCACCACGCTGGGGGCCAATACCTTCAGCATGGCCATCGCCGGGCCTCTGGTCTCCTGGGGTGTTTATGCCCTGTGCAAAAAGGCGCGTGTGAACCGTAAGCTGGCGATATTTCTGGCGGCGTCTCTGGGCGATCTGTTTACATACTGCGTCACAAGCCTGCAGCTTGCGATGGCCTATCCCGCTGCGGAAGGCGGCGCGGCAGCCAGCGCGGTGCGCTTTTTGGGCGTTTTCGCGCCCACGCAGCTGCCGCTGGCCGCGATCGAGGGCATCTTGACCGTTCTGGTGGTGATGGGGCTGGAAAGCTGTGCCAGGCCCGAGCTGCGGGAGATCGGCTTTTTGAAGGAGGGATTGCAGTGAGCAGGAATACAAAAACCGTTTTGGCGCTGCTGGCCGCTGTGCTGGTACTGGCTGTCGTGCCCTTCTTCCTTGCGCCGGGCGCGGAGTTCGGCGGCAGCGATGACGCCGGAAGCCGGATGGTGGAGGAGATTCAGGGTGAAGCATATGAGCCGTGGTTCACGCCGGTTTTGGAAACACTGCTCGGCGGCGAGCTGCCCGGAGAGATCGAGAGCCTGCTGTTTTGCATCCAGACGGGCGTGGGCGTGGGCGTGCTGGCCTACGGCTTCGGCTATTTTGCCGCGCGTAAAAAATATTCCGCACAGTCCGTGGAATGAGGCTCTTTCACCCGCCGCTTTGCGCGGGGGCTCCCGGTGAACATGCTTTTTCAAAAAGTCCGGCAGGAGGTGGGAATATGTTCAACGCCCTGCTTGGGGGCTTTGTGGCATGGAGCCTGACGGCCGGCGCGCTGCCCGGCCCTTGGCCGGCTGCAGCTTCCTTAGCGCTGGGCGGCGCGCTGCTGCTGCTGCACGGCCACACGCACGGCGCGGCGCTGACGGTGGACGTGCTGGCGCGGCGTTCCCGCTTTTTGACGGTAAACCCGGGCCTGAAGCTTTGGTGCTGCGCGGCCTTGCTGGCGCTGTGCCTGCTGGCGCGCACCCCGTGGCCGCCGCTGGCGTTGTTTTTTGCAGCGTCCGCGTTAACGGCGGCGGGCGGCGTACGCCCGCGCGCCTATCTGTCGCTGCTGGGCGCGCCTGCTACATTTTTGCTGCTGAGCGGTATTGCGCTGCTGTGGGAATACGCGTCTGCGCCCGGCGGCGTGGCAAACGTCCCGTTTCTGGGCGGGTATTTTGTCCTGCGCGCCCCGGCGCAAACGGCGGCCCGGCTCGTTATGGCGCGGGCGCTGGGCGCGGTGGGCTGCTTGTATTTCCTCAGCCTGTCCACCCCCGTGCCGGAATTGCTGGATGCGCTGCGGCGCGCCCGCGTGCCGGAGGTCGTGGGCGATCTGGCGGTATTGATCTACCGCTACATCTTTATTTTGTTCGCCACGTTCCGCAGCATGCGGGACGCCGCCGCCAGCCGCCTGGGCTATGCCGGGCCGGTGCGCAGCCTGCGCACGACGGGCCGGGTATACGGCGGGCTGCTGGCGCACAGCTTCCGGCGGGCACAGGCGTGCTTTGACGCGATGGAGAGCCGCTGCTATGACGGCGGCATCCGTTTTTTGACGCGGGAAAAGCCCGTGCGCGCGCCGCACGCGCTTGTGTGCGGCGCATTGACGGCGGGCATGGTGCTGGCGCTTGTGTGCGGCGCATGACACGGCGGTTTTGTAAAAGGGTTGGCAGGAGGGAAAATGGAAGAGATCCTTCGGTTTGAACATGTTTCCTATGCATACGAGGAAGAGCGGGAGGCGCTTTTGGACGTGTGCGTGAAGGTGTGCGCCGGCGAGCGCGTGGCGGTGCTGGGCAGCAACGGCGCGGGAAAGTCCACGTTTTTCCTTCTGGCGAACGGCGTGCTGCGCCCCGGTGCGGGACGCATCCTGTTTCGGGGCGCGCCGGTGGGCGGCGGCGCAAAGCAGCTGAACGTGCTGCGCCGGGGCGTGGGGCTTGTGTTCCAGGACCCGGAGGTGCAGCTGCTGGGCGGCAGCGTGGAGGAGGAGGTCAGCTTCGGCCCTATGAACCTGCGCCTGTCCGTGGGCGAGGTACGCGCCCGCGTGGATGCGGCCATCCGCAGTTTTGCGCTGGAGGAATACCGGGGCCGTGCGCCGCAGTATCTTTCCGGCGGGGAGAAAAAGCGGGTGACGCTGGCCGACGCCCTGGCTATGGAGCCGCAGATGCTTTTGCTGGACGAGCCAGCGGCCAGCCTGGACCCGGCAAATACCCGCCTGCTGGAACAAAATCTTCAGATGCTCTCGGAGCAGGGCCTGGGGCTTATGGTTGCAACGCACGACGTGGATTTCGCATGGCGCTGGGCCACCCGGGTGCTGGTGTTCCGCGGGGGACGGCTGGCGGGGGACGGGGAACCGCGGGAGATTTTTGAAAATGTTTCTTTGCTGCGGACATGCGGGCTGGAGCAGCCGGTGCTGTACCGCGTGGGGCGCGTGCTGGGCCTTGCCGCGCCGCCGCACACTGTGGAGGAACTGGAACAGGAGTGGAAACCATGAAACAGGCTTTGCTGGCCGTCAGCTTCGGCACGAGCGTGCCGCGCGCGCGGCAGGATATCGAGGCGGTGGAACGCGTGCTTGCCGCCGGGGCGCCGGAGCGTGCGTTCTGCCGCGCGTACACCAGCCCGACGATCCGCCGCATCCTGGCCGAACGGGGAGAACCCGTGTCCGGCCTGCCCGAGGCGCTGGAGGCGCTTGCGGCCGCGGGGATGGAGGATGTGGCGGTGCAGCCCACCCATCTGCTGTACGGCTTTGAATACGATAAGCTCAAAGCGGACGCGGCGGCGTTTGCGGGGCGCTTCGCCCGGCTGGCCCTGGGGCGGCCCCTTGCCGCGGACAGCGAAAGCCTGCGCGCGCTGGCTGCGTGCATGGTGCGGCGCTTCGGGCAGCCGGAGGGCGGGGCGTTGGTGCTGCTGGGCCATGGCACGGAGCACTTCGCCAACATGGTCTATCCCGCCATGCAGACGGCCCTGCGCCTTGCGGGCGGGCGGCGCGCCTATATGGGCACGGTGGAGGGCTGGCCCGGCTTTGACGAGGTGCTGGCGCAGCTGAAGAAAGACGGCTGCGGGCAGGCGCTGCTTGTGCCGTTCATGCTGGTGGCGGGCGACCACGCCCTGAACGATATGGCGGGGGACGGCCCAAAAAGCTGGAAAAGCAGGCTCGAGGCCGCGGGCGTCGGGGTGCGCTGCCGGATGCGGGGCCTGGGCGCGCTGCCGGAGGTGCAGGCGCTGTACGGTGCGCGGCTGCGGGAGATAGTATAAATTTGTAAGGCGGGTGACGGGATGCCGTTTGAGCATTATATCCAGTCCGGCGGAAAACGGCTGCGCTGCGGCTATACCACCGGGACCTGCGCGGCGCTTGCGGCCGCGGGCGCGGCACGCCTGCTGCTGGGCGGGCGCGCGCCGGAGAGTGTCACGCTCACGACGTCCGGCGGCCTGCCTGTTACGGCTGCGCCCCGGTATTGCCGCATGGCAGGGGAAACCGCCTGCTGCGCGGTGGAAAAGGACGGCGGCGACGACATCGACGCGACGCACGGCGCGCTGATTGAGGCGCGGGTGGAGCGCGCGGCACAGCCGGGCGTTGTGATAGACGGCGGCCCGGGCGTGGGCCGTGTGACAAAGCCCGGGCTGGACCAGCCCGTGGGTGCGGCGGCCATCAACCGTGTGCCGCGCAGGATGATCGAGCAGGCGGTGCGCGCCGTGTGCGATGCACGGAACTGGGACGGCGGCCTGCGGGTGACCATCTGTGTGCCGGAGGGCGCGGCGCTGGCGAAAAAAACTTTCAACCCGCAGCTGGGCATCGAGGGCGGCATTTCCATTCTGGGAACCTCCGGCATCGTGGAGCCCATGAGCATGCAGGCGCTCATCGACACGGTGGCGCTTTCGCTGCGCCAGGCGCGGGCCCAGGGGGCCGCCCGCGTGCTGCTGACGCCCGGCAATTACGGTGTGGATTTTCTGCGTGAGCAGGGGCTGGACGCGGCGGGCGCACCCGTGGTGAAATGCTCGAATTTCATCGGCGACGCACTGGACGAGGCCGCTGCGCTCGGCTTTGCCGACGTGCTGCTGGTGGGGCACATCGGCAAGCTGGCAAAGCTGGCGGGAGGCGTCATGAATACACACAGCCGGTATGCGGATTGCCGCACGGAGCTGCTGTGCGCCCACGCAGCAGTGTGCGGCGCGTCGCAAAAGACCTGCGCCGCGCTGCTGGACGCGGCCACCACGGACGCATGCATAGCGCTGCTGGACGAAGCGGGGCTGCGCGCGCCTGTGCTGGACAGCCTGCTGCGGGCCGTGGAGCGGCATCTCGTCCGCCGGGCGGCGGGCGCATACCGGGTGGGTGCGGTGCTGTTTTCCAATGAATACGGTCTGCTGGGCCGGACGGCTTCGGCCGCGGAGATGCTGGCGGAATGGAAGGGGAAAAAACAATGAAAAAAGGCGTTTTTTACAGTGTGGGCGTTGGCCCCGGAGACCCGGAGCTCATCACGCTCAAGGCCGTGCGAACGCTGGAGCGCTGCCCTGTGGTGGCCGCGCCGCAGACGAAAAATGGCGAGATGCTGGCGCTCGCCATCGCGCGGCAGGCGGTTTCGCTGGAAGGCAAAACCGTTGTGCCGCTGCATTTTACCATGTCCCGGGACAAGGCGCAGCAGCACGCCGCGCACCTTGCGGCGGCGCAGGCGCTGCGGCCGCATCTGGACGCGGGGCGGGACGTCGCCATGCTCAACCTGGGCGACGTTTCCATCTACGCCACGGCCGCCTACCTGGCGGACATTTTGGCCGCGGATGGCTATGAAACGCGCATGGTGCCCGGCGTGACGAGCTTCTGCGCCGTGGCGGCCCGGCTGAACACCAGCCTGACGGGCATCGATACCCCGCTGCACATCGTGCCGGGCGGCTGCGGCGCACTGGAGGAATGCCTGGCGCAGCCGGGCGCCAAGGTGCTGATGAAGTCCGGCAGGCAGCTGCCCGGCGTGCTGGCGGCGCTGGAGCGGCGCGGCCTGCTGGAGCGCAGCGCGCTGGTGAGCAACTGCGGGCTGCCCGGAGAACAGGTTTATGCCGACCTTTCCGTGTTCCCGCGCGAACAGGACGCGGGCTATTTTGCAACGATCATCGTAAAGGAGGACTGACCCATGGTGCATTTTGTGGGCGCCGGCCCCGGCGCGCCGGACCTCATCACGCAGCGGGGCGCGGCGCTGCTGCGCGCCGCGGACGTCGTGATCTACGCGGGCAGCCTTGTCAACCCGGCGCTGCTGGGCCTGTGCCGGCAGGACTGCTCGGTGTACAACAGCGCGCAGATGACGCTGGAACAGGTGCTGGAGGTGGTGCGCGCCGCCCATGCGGAAAACAGGGACATCGTCCGCCTGCACACGGGAGACCCGTGCCTTTACGGCGCCATCCGGGAGCAGATGGACGCATTGGACGCACTGGGCATTCCCTATGACGATACCCCCGGCGTTTCCAGCTTCTGCGGCGCGGCGGCCGCGGCCTGTGCGGAATACACTTTGCCGGGCGTGAGCCAGACGGTCATCATCACGCGCATGGCCGGGCGCACGCCCGTGCCGGAACGCGAGGGCATCGCGGCGCTTGCCGCCCATGGCGCCACGATGGTGGTGTTTCTTTCGGCGGGCATGCTGGACGGCCTGCAGGCCGCTCTGCTGCAGGGCGCGTACACGCCCGACACCCCGGCGGCGCTGGTATACAAGGCCACCTGGCCCGAGGAAAAGGTGGTGCGCTGCCGTCTGGGCGCGCTGGCACAGGCGGGGCGCGAAAACAATATCTCAAAAACGGCGCTGGTGCTGGTGGGGGATTTCCTCGCGCCGGATTATGAACGCAGCAAGCTGTACGACCCCTCCTTTGCGACGGAATTCCGCGAGGCGAAGCCGTGACCGTGCGGCTGCTGGCGTTCACCCAAAAGGGCATGGAGCTGGCCCGGCGGCTGGCGGCGGAGCTATCCGGCGAGGCCGCGCGCTGCGGCGAAGGCTGCACGCTGGACGCCTGGACCGCCGACGCCTTTGCCAACGCGGACGCGCTTGTCTATGTGGGCGCGGCGGGCATCGCGGTGCGCGCCGTCGCGCCTTATGCCGGGAATAAGGCGTCGGACCCGGCCGTGGTGGCGGTGGACGAATGCGGCCGCTTCGCGGTGCCGCTGCTGAGCGGGCACCTGGGCGGCGCGAACCGTTTGGCCCGGCGCATCGGCGCTGTTTGCGGCGCGCTGCCCGTCATCACCACGGCCACGGACGCAAACGGAGCGTTCGCCGTGGACGAGTGGGCCGTGCGGCAGGGCTGCTGTGTGCTGGATGTGCCGCGCATCAAACGGGTGTCGGCAAAAATACTGGCGGGCGGCACGGCGGTGCTGCGCAGCCCATGGCCCGTTGCGGGCACGCCCCCGGCGGGCGTGGCGGCGGACGGCGGCGCGTTCGATTTTGAATTGACGGTGCACAGCGCCGACGCGGGCGCGCTGCGGCTCGTGCCGCGCATCGCGGTGCTGGGCGTGGGCTGCCGGAGGGGCATTGGGCAGCAGGCGATGGAGGAGGCCTTCGCGGCATTGCTGGCGCAAAGCGGGCTGTGCGCCGAGGCATTTTATAAGGTGTGCAGCATCGACCTGAAGCGGGACGAGCCGGGCCTGCGCGCGTTCTGCGCGGCCCACGGCTTTGCGTTCGAGACGTTTTCCGCCGCACAGCTTGCAGCGGTGGAGGGCCGCTTTTCGTCGTCCGGCTTTGTGCAGAGCGTGACGGGCGTGGACAACGTGTGCGAGCGCAGCGCGGTGCTGGGCAGCGGCGGGACATTGTATTGCAAAAAACAGGCGGGCGGCGGCGTGACCATGGCGGCGGCCATGGCGCCCTTCGCCCCGGATTGGCGGTGGCAGGATGAATAAGGTATATGTGGTGGGCCTGGGGCCGGGCGGAGAGGAATTTATGACGGCGCAGGCGCGCGCCGCCATGGAACGCGCGGACGTGCTGTGCGGCTACACGGTGTATGTGGATTTGGTGAAGCATCTGTACCCGGGCAAGGAGACATATGTCACGCCCATGACGCGGGAGCTGGAGCGCTGCCGCTGGGCGCTGGAAACGGCGGCGGCCGGGCGCACGGTGGCCATGGTGTGCAGCGGGGACGCGGGCGTGTACGGCATGGCCGGGCCGCTTTTGCAGCTTGCAGGGGAATACGGCGGCGCGGAGGTGGAGGTGGTGCCGGGCGTCACCTCGGCGCTCTCGGGCGCGGCGGTGCTGGGCGCGCCGCTGATGCATGATTTCTGCGTGATCTCCCTGTCGGATCTGCTCACGCCGTGGGAGCAGATCGAGCGTCGGCTGGCCCTTGCGGCGGCGGGGGATTTTTCCATATGCCTGTACAACCCGTCCTCGAAAAAGCGGGCGGACTATCTGCGCCGCGCCTGCGATATCCTGCTGCGGGAAAAAAGCCCGGACACCGTCTGCGGCTGGGTGCGCAACATCGGCCGGGAGGGCCAGCAGCACCGCCTGCTGACGCTGGCCCGGCTGCGGGACGAGCAGGTGGATATGTTCACCACGGTGTTCATCGGCGCGGGAACGACGCAGGCCGTGGCGGGCCGCATGGTCACGCCGCGGGGCTATGAGGCCAAACGATGAAAGTGCTTGTTTTCGGCGGCACGACGGAGGGCCGTTTGCTGGCACGGGAGCTTTCGGCGCTGGGCGCGCAGGTCACCGTGAGCGTGGCCACCGCGCTGGGAGCGGAGGAGCTTCGGGGCGTTCCGCCGCTGACGGTGTGCGTCGGCCGAAAGGACACGCGGCAGATGCGTGAAATGCTGCCGGGCTTTGCAGTGTGCGTGGACGCCACGCATCCTTACGCGGCCGAGGCCAGCGGGAACATCCGCGCGGCGTGCCTTGCGGCCGGGGTGCCGTACAGGCGGCTGCTGCGCGGGGCCAGCGCCCTGCCGCCGGACAGCGTTGTTGTGCCCGACGCGCCGGCCGCCGCGCGGTGGCTGGCCGGCACGCAGGGCAATATCCTGCTGGCGACGGGCGCGAAGGAGCTTGCCGCCTTTGCGGGGCTGGACGCGGAGCGGCTGTACCCGCGGGTGCTGCCCACGCACGAGGGGCTTGCGGCCTGCGAGGCGGCGGGCGTGCCCCACGGCAATATCATTGCGCTGCAGGGGCCTTTTACGCGGGAGCTCAACGAGGCGCTGATGCGCCGTTTTGACATCGGGTATCTTGTCACCAAGGACGGCGGCGCACCGGGAGGATTCGGCGAAAAGGCGCAGGCGGCGCGGAATGTGGGCGCGCGGCTCGTGGTGATCCGCCGCCCGGCGGACAGCGGAGAAGATTACGCGGCGGTTTTGAATGAATGCAGGGAGATGATGGCATGCAGGTGATCCTGGCGGCAATGGGCGGCGGCGCGCCCGGAACGATGACGGCGGAGTGCGCCGGGGCGCTGGCGGCGGCGGAATGCGTCGTCGGCGCGCGGCGGCTGCTGGCCGCGCTGCCCGCGGGCTGCACGGCGCGCAGAGTGGAAGCAGCGCGCCCGCAGGAGGTGCTGCAGGCCGTGCTGGAAGCGCGGGGATACGCCTCCCTGTGCGTTGTGGCGTACAGCGGCGACACGGGCTTTTATTCCGGCGCGTGCGGCCTGCTGCCGCTGCTGGCGGAAAACGGCGTTGCGGCGCGGGTGCTGCCGGGCATTTCCAGCGTGCAGCTTTTGGCCGCGCGTCTGGGCCGCCCCTGGCAGGACTGGACGCTCGTCTCCGCCCACGGCGCGGCGTGCGACGCGGCTGCGGCGGTGTGCGGCGGCAGACCGGTGTTTTTCCTCACGGGCGGCACGCTCGGCCCGGCCGCGCTGTGCGCGCAGCTGTGCGAAGCGGGCCTGGGCGGGCTGGCCGTGACGGTGGGGGAGAACCTTTCCTATCCGGACGAGCGTGTGACGCAGGCCACCGCGGCGCAGTGCGCGCAAGGTGCGTTTGCACCGCTGAGCGTGCTGCTGGCCGAGGCCGCGCCCCGCGCGCCGCAGCGCGCGCCGGGCATTGCGGACAGCGCGTTTGCACGCGGGGAGGTGCCGATGACAAAGCAGGAGGTGCGCGCCGTAGCGTTGGGCAAGCTGGCCGTGCGCCCGGGCGACGTCTGCTGGGACGTGGGCGCGGGCACGGGCAGCGTGAGCGTGGAGCTGGCTTTGGCCGCGCACTGCGGCCGCGTGTACGCGGTGGAGTGCGAAGCAGACGCCTGCGCGCTCATCCGCCGGAACCGGGAGCGGTTCGGGGCGTGGAATATGACGCCGGTGCAGGGCCGCGCCCCGGAGGCGCTGGCCGGGCTGCCCGCGCCGGATGTTGTTTTCATCGGCGGCACCGGGGGCGGCATGGCCGGCGTGGTGGACGCGGCGCTGGCGCGCAGCCCGTCCGCGCGGATCTGCATTTCCGCAATTGCGCTGGAGACGCTTTCCGCCGCCGCTGCGGCGCTGACGGCCCACGGGCTGGCCGCGCAGGTGACGCAGATCGCCGTCAGCCGCACCCGGCCCGCGGGCGGGCTGCACCTGCTTATGGCGAACAATCCTGTTTTTCTGGTCACGGGGAATTGCGAATGATCGAATGTATGCTGGCCGCGCCGTCCTCCGGCAGCGGCAAAACGGCGCTGGCCTGCGCATTGCTGGCCGCGCTGCAAAAACGGGGGCTCGCGCCGTGCGCGTTCAAGTGCGGGCCCGATTATATCGACCCCATGTTCCACCGTTCGGTGCTTGGCGTGGAGAGCCATAATCTGGACCTGTTCCTCTGCGGGGAGGACGCGGCCCGCACATTGTACGCGCGGCATGCGGCAGGCCACGGCGCGGCGGTGGTGGAGGGCGTGATGGGCTTTTACGACGGCGTGGGCGGCGTGACGGCGCGCGCCAGCGCGTGGCATGTGGCCCGCACGCTGGACCTGCCGGTGCTGCTGGTGCTGCGCCCCCGGGGCGCGAGCCTGACGCTGGCCGCGCAGGTGCGGGGCCTGCTCGCCTTCCGGCAGCCCAGCCATATCGCGGGCATTCTGCTGAACGATTGCTCCGCCATGCTGGCCCAAAGCCTTGCGCCCATGCTGGAGCAGGAGACGGGCGTCCCCGTGCTGGGGTATCTGCCCCACATGCCGGAGGCTGTGTTTGGGAGCCGGCATCTGGGCCTGTACACGGCGGCGGAGATCGACGGCCTTGCGGCGCGCATCGGCGCGCTGGCCGCGCAGCTGGAGCAGAGCGTGGATATGCCGCGCCTGCTGGCGCTGTGCGGGCGGCGCACGGCGGATGGAGCGGGACGGGAGCGCAAGGCCCTGGCGCGAAAGCAGGCGGCGCGCATCGCCGTGGCGCGGGACGAGGCGTTTTGCTTTGCCTATGCCGAAACGCTGGAATCCCTGCGGGACGCGGGCGCGGAGCTTGTATTTTTCAGCCCCGTGCATGACGCGGCGCTGCCCGGGGGAGCGGGTGGGCTGTATCTGCCCGGAGGCTATCCGGAGCTGTACGCCGGGCAGCTTTCGCAAAACGCGGCCATGCGCCGCGCGGTGCGCCGCGCGGTGGAGGCGGGCCTGCCCACGGTGGCGGAATGCGGCGGCTTTTTGTATCTGGGCCGGAGCCTTGAGGGCGAAGACGGCGCGGTGCACCCTATGGCCGGCGCACTGCCCGGCGCGGGCGTGCGGCGGCAGAAGCTTGTTCGCTTCGGCTACGCGCAGCTTACGGCCCGGGCCGACAGCCTGCTGCTGCGCGCGGGCGAAACGGTCCCCGTTCACGAGTTCCACTATTGGGACAGCACGGAAAATGGCGCGGCGTTCAACGCGCAGAAGCCTGCGACGGGCCGCAGCTGGACGTGCGGGTTCGCGAGGCCGGCGCTGTATGCAGCTTTCCCGCACCTGTATTTTGCGGGCAGGCCGCAGCTGGCGGAGCGGTTTGTGCGTGCGGCCGCCGCCTTTCAAAGCGGCCGGTGAAGGGCCCTGTGCTTTTTGAGAGGCCGCGGGACCGGGGCGGCGCCGTGCGCTTGGGAAAGCGCCCCGGGCATTGAAAACAAAATGAAGCTGGAATGCAAAGAAAGAAGCTGGAAGCATGGAACTGCGTGAATTGCTGCAAAACATCACGCCGCCGGACGAGGCGGCGCGGGAACAGGCGCACCGCCGCTGGGCGGCGTGCGCAAAGCCTTTGGGCAGCCTGGGTCTGCTGGAGACGGCGCTGGAGGACATTGCGGCGCTGACGGGCGACGCGCAGGCGCCGCTTTTGCCGCGTGCGGTTCTGGTGCTGTGCGCGGACAACGGCGTGGTCGCCCAGGGCGTTACCCAGACGGACAGCAGCGTGACGGCCGCTGTGACGCGCAACCTGGCTGCGGGGCGCACCTCCGTGTGCCGGATGGCGCAGGCCGCGCAGTGCGCCGTGGTGCCCGTGGACATGGGCGTGCGGGATTTTGCGCCGCAGCCCGGCGTGCTGGCCCGGCGCATCGGCAACGGCACGGGGGATATCACACAGGGGCCTGCCATGACGCGGGCCCAGGCGGAGCAGGCCGTTTTGGCGGGCGCGGAGCTTGTGCGCACGCAGAAGGAAAAGGGCGTGCGTCTGCTGGCCACGGGCGAGATGGGCATCGGCAACACCACCACGGCCAGCGCTGTGGCCAGCGTGCTGCTGGGCCGCGCGCCCGTGGAAATGACGGGCCGCGGCGCGGGTCTTTCGGACGAGGGGCTGCGGCGCAAGGTGGCGGCCATCGAGCGGGCCGTGGCCCTCAGCCGCCCCGCCGCGGACGACCCGCTGGACGTTCTGGCCAAGGTGGGCGGCTTTGACATCGCGGGGATGTGCGGTGTGTTTCTGGGCGGCGCGGCCTGCCGTGTGCCTGTGCTGGCGGACGGCTTCATCAGCGCCGTGGCGGCGCTGTGCGCGGTGCGGCTGTGCCCGGCGGCGGCCAAGGCCGTTTTGGCGAGCCATGTCTCGGCCGAGCCCGCGGGCATGCTGCTGCTGGACGCGCTGCGCAAAAAACCGCTCATCACGGCGGGCATGCGCCTGGGCGAGGGCACGGGAGCGGTGGCGGCCATGCCGCTGCTGGACATGGCCCGCGCCGTATATATGGATTGCTACACGTTTGAGGAGGGCGGCATCGAGGCCTATACGCCGCAGGGCGGAGAGGGCTGAACGCCGGAGAGGAAAGGGGCGGATGGGATGTTCACACTGGTCGTGGGCGGCGCGGCGTCCGGCAAAAGCGAATATGCCGAGCAGCTGATCCTGCGGGCGGGCGCTCTGCCGCGCTACTATGTGGCGACGATGGAACCCTTTGGCGCAGAAGCCCGCGCGCGCATTGCGAGGCACCGCGTCCTGCGCGCGCAAAAGCGGTTCGAGACCATTGAATGCCCCGTTGGCCTTTCGCGGGTGCTGCTGCCTGCAAGGGGCGCGGCGCTGCTGGAATGCCTGAGCAATCTGGCCGCAAACGAGCTGTACAGCCCGGCGGGCGCAGGCGGTGAACAGGCGGCGCTGGCCGCTGTTGTGGACGGCGTGGAAAGCCTGCGGCGGCAGTGCGAAGCACTGGTGGTCGTCACGGGCGAGGTGTTCAGCGGCGGCAGCGCCTATGCGGGAGATACCGGTACCTATCTGCGTGTGCTGGCCGCGGCAAACCGGGCGCTTGCCGCCCGGGCGGACGCTGTTTGTGAGGTGGCGTGCGGCCTGCCGCGCTATTATAAAGGAGAGGGGGCCGCGCTGTGACGCTGTTTGAAACGGCCGCCGTGGCGTTTGCCATGTTTTCCGCCGTGCCGGTACCGCAGCCGGTGTGGAACGAAAAAAACATGCGGTACGCGCTGTGCGCCTTTCCGCTGGTGGGGGTTGTGTGCGGCCTTGCCTGGTGGGGCTGGGCGGCTTTGGCGGCGCGGCTTTCATTCCCGCTTTTGCTGCGCGCGGCCGGGCTGTGCCTTGCGCCGGTGCTCGTGACCGGGGGCATCCACCTGGACGGCTACGCCGACACCTGCGATGCGCTGGCAAGCTGCGCCGCGCCGGAAAAAAAGCAGGAGATATTAAAGGACCCGCACTGCGGCGCGTTTGCGGTCATACGCCTGTGCACCTATTTTACGGCCTATCTGGGCCTGTGCGCGGCGGTGGACTGCACGCCCCGGGCTGTGCTGTGCATGGGGCTGGGCTTTGTGCTGGAGCGGGCGCTTTCCGGCTATGCGATCGCGGCGTTCCCTCTGGCAAAAAACACGGGCCTTGCCCATACCTTTGCAACGGGAGCGGACCGCACGGCTGTGCGCCGCGCGCTGCTTGTACTGTGCGCACTGGCCGCCGCAGGCATGGCGGCGGCGGGGGGGATGACGGGCGCCGCCATGGCGCTGGCTGCGGTGCTTGTATTTTTGCGATACCGCGCGGTGGCGCAAAAGCAGTTCGGCGGCATATCGGGCGACCTGGCCGGATGGTTTTTGCAAAAGGCGGAGCTGTGGATGCTGGCCGCGCTGGCAGCGTGCAGCCTGCTTTCGGGGGTGACGGGATGATCTTTATCACAGGCCCGCTGTACAGCGGGAAACGGGAGTATGCCCGGCTGCTGCTGGGCTGTACCCGGGAGGAGCTGGCGCAGCGCGCTGTTTGGGACGTGCAGGAGCTGGCCGCGGGCTGCGGCGACCTTGCCGCGTTGGCGCAGCAGCTTGCCCGGAACGAGGTGGTCATCGCCACCGAGGTGGGCGGCGGCGTCGTGCCGGTGGACAAAAACGAGCGCGCCGCGCGGGAGGCGGCGGGCCGTCTCGGCTGCCTGCTGGCGCAGCGCGCGGACGCCGTGGTGCGCGTGTTCTGCGGTATCCCGGTCTATCTGAAAGGAGCGCCGAACACATGAAAGTTTATCTTTTGCGCCATGGGCAGACGGAATACAATGTGGACAAGCGGTACCAGGGCACGCGGGACATCCCGCTTTCGGAAAAGGGGCGCGCCGCGCTGCGGCGGGCGGACATTGAACCGGACACGGTGTATGTCTCGCCGCTGTGCCGGGCCGTGGACACGGCCCGGGTGCTGTTCCCGGCCGCGCGGCTCGTGCCCGTGCACGACCTGCGGGAGATGTGCTTCGGCATTTTCGAGGGGCGCAATTATGTGGAGATGGAGCGCGACCCCGATTATCTCGCCTGGGTGGGAGACGACTGTATGGGCCGCTGCCCGGGTGGAGAGAGCCGGGCTGAATTTTCCGACAGGACCTGCGCGGCCTTTGCGTCCCTGGTGGACGAAGCGCTGGCGCGGGGCGCGGAAATGCTCGTCGTCATGGCGCACGGCGGCACCCAGATGGCGGTGATGGAGCGGTACGCCTGCCCGCGCCGGGATTATTACACCTGGTGCGCGGGCAACGCGGCCGGCTTTATACTGGATGCGGCGCGCTGGCAGACGCACGGCCTGCTGGACCTTGCGGGCGAAGCGTGTTATGCGGAGGAAGCGTGAGATGGATATTGTGCTGGCCGCGCTGTGCGGCTTTTTGATGGACCTTGCGCTGGGAGACCCGGCCTGGATGCCTCACCCGGTGGTGGGCATGGGGAAATGCATCGCCGCGCTGGAACGCGGGCTGCGCCGCGCTTTTCCCAAAACGCCCCGGGGCGAGCTTGCGGCGGGCGCGGTGCTGGCGGCCGTGCTGCCGCTGGGCACGCTGGGCCTTGCGGCGGGCGCGCTCTGGCTGTGCGGCCTTGCGCACCCGGCGCTGCGCTTTGCGCTGGAGGCCGTGTGGTGCTGGCAGGCGCTGGCCATGCGGGGCCTGCGGGACGAGAGCCGCAATGTGTACCGCGCGCTGACGGGCGGCACGTTGGAGCAGGCGCGCGCCGCCGTGGCCCGCATCGTCGGGCGGGACACCGCCGCCCTTTCCGCCGGAGGCGTGACGAAAGCGGCCGTGGAAACGGTGGCCGAAAACTTTGCCGACGGCGTGGCCGCGCCGATGTTTTACATGCTGCTGGGCGGCGCGCCGCTGGCGCTGTGCTACAAGGCGGTGAACACCATGGACAGCATGGTGGGGTATAAGAACGAGCGGTATCTCTATTTCGGGCGCGCGGCCGCAAAGCTGGACGACGCGGCCAATTATCTGCCCGCGCGCATGGCTGCGCTGCTGCTGGCGGGCGCGGCGGCGCTCACGGGGCAAAACGCGCGCGGCGCGCTGCGCATCTGGCGGCGGGACAGGCGCAGCCATGCCAGCCCCAATTCCGCCCAGACGGAGGCGGTGATGGCCGGAGCGCTGGGCGTGCAGCTGGCCGGCCCGGCCAGCTATTTCGGCAAGCTGTACGAAAAGCCTACGATCGGCGACGCGCTGCGGCCGGTGGAGCCGGGGGACATCCTGCGGGCAAACCGGATGCTGTATGCCGCAGGGACGCTGTGCATGGCGCTCCTGGCCTGCGCGCGCGCTGCGGTGTGCCTGCCGCTGGGGCTGTGACGGGGGGGAGAGAACGCATGGAACTGACGCATGGAGGGGACTGGGCCGGATATGCGGCCCAGTACGGCGGTATGCCGCTGGATTTTTCGGCCAACGTCAGCCCGCTGGGTTTGCCGCAGGGCGTGCGGCAGGCCGTGGCGCGGGCGCTGGACGGAGCGGACCGTTACCCGGACCCGTTGTGCCGGGCACTGCGGAAAAAGCTGTCCGGCACATTGGGCGTGCCGCCGCAGAGCATTTTGTGCGGCAACGGCGCGGCGGACCTGATCTTCCGGCTGGCGCTGGCGGAAAAGCCGAAGCGGGCGCTCGTCACGGCGCCCACCTTTGCCGAATACGAGCAGGCCCTGGCCGTCGCGGGCTGTACGGCGGACCGCTTTTTCCTGCGGGAGGAAGAAGGCTTCGCCGTCACCGAAGCGCTGCTGGAACGCATTGAGCCGGGGCTGGACATACTGTTTTTGTGTGAGCCGAACAACCCCACGGGACGCACCACGCCCCGCGCGCTGCTTTTGCGCATTTTAGAGCGGTGCGCCGCCTGCGGCACGCGCCTTGTGGTGGACGAGTGCTTCAACGAATTTCTGGACGATCCTGCCGCGCACACGCTGCTGGGAGAGCTGGAGGGGCATGAAAACCTGCTGCTCTTGCGGGCGTTCACCAAGTGGTATGCGATGGCGGGTGTGCGTCTGGGCTACGCGCTTTGCGCGGACGGCGCGCTGCTGGAGCGCATGCGCGCCGCCGGGCAGCCGTGGGCCGTTTCCGCTCTGGCGCAGGCGGCGGGCGAGGCCGCGCTGGAGGAAACGGATTACAGCGCGGCGCTGCGCGCGCTCGTCGCCGCCGAGCGGCCGCGCCTTTCGGCGGGGCTGGCGGCGCTGGGGTGCCGCGTGATGCCGGGCGAGGCGAATTATCTGCTGTTTTACCACAGCGGCGAACAGCTGGTGCAGCGGCTGCGGGCCCGGGGCGTGCTGCTGCGCGGCTGCGCCAATTATCCGGGCCTGGGGCCGGGGTGGTACCGCGCGGCGGTGCGCACCCATTCGGAAAACAGCGCCTTTTTGCAGGCGCTTGGGGAGGTGTTGTAAATGGCGCGCTGCATTATGGTGCAGGGCACGATGTCGGGCGCGGGCAAAAGCCTGCTGGCCACGGCGCTGTGCCGCATTTTCCGGCAGGACGGCCTGCGGGTGGCGCCCTTCAAAAGCCAGAACATGGCGCTGAACAGCTATATCACCCGCGACGGGCTGGAGATGGGCCGGGCGCAGGTGGCACAGGCCGAGGCCGCGGGCCGCGAGCCGGACGTGCGCATGAACCCGGTGCTGCTCAAGCCCAGCAGCGACACCGGCAGCCAGCTGATCGTAAACGGCGAGGTGCGCGGGCAGTACCGCGCGGCGGAATATTTCAAGATGAAAAAAAGCCTGGTGCCGGAGATCCTGCGCGCTTATGAGAGCCTTGCGGCGGAAAACGACGTCATCGTCATCGAGGGCGCGGGCAGCCCGGCGGAGATCAACCTGCGGGACGGCGACATCGTCAATATGGGCCTGGCAGAGCTGGTGAACGCGCCGGTATTGCTTGTGGGCGACATCGACAGGGGCGGCGTGTTCGCGCAGCTTTACGGCACGGTGGCTCTGCTGCAGCCGGAGGAGCGCGCGCGCGTCGTCGGCACGGTCATCAACAAATTCCGCGGCGACGTGGAGCTGCTTCGCCCGGGCCTTGCGATGCTGGAGGAAAAGACGGGCGTGCCCGTGCTGGGCGTCGTGCCTTATACCCGCGCGGACATCGACGACGAGGACAGCCTTGCGCCGTGCCTTGCGCAGACGCAGCAGCGGCGTCCGTTGGACATCGCGGTGGTGCGCCTGCCGCGCATCTCCAATTTTACGGATTTTTCCCCGCTGGAGAGCCACCCCGCGCTGGGCGTGCGGTATGTGGAGCGGGCCGGGCAGCTGGGCGAGCCGGACCTGGTGGTGCTGCCGGGCACAAAAAACACGATGGGAGACCTTGCCTGGATGCGCCAGAACGGCCTGGAGGCCGCGGTAAAGAAGCTGGCGGCCGCGGGCACGCCCGTGCTGGGCGTGTGCGGCGGCTACCAGATGCTGGGAACGGCGCTGGACGACCCGGACGGCGTGGAGCAGGGAGGCCGCATGGACGGCATGGGCCTTTTGCCCTGCGCGACGCGCTTTACCGGGCAGAAGGTGCGCACCCGTGTGCAGGCGTGTGCCGCCGCAGGCCCGTTTGCGGGCGCGCAGCTGGACGGCTACGAGATCCATATGGGCCGCACCGAACGCGGCGGCACGCCGCCGTTCTGCCTGCTTGCGGACGGCACGCCCGAGGGCGCGGCGGCAGGCAATGTGTTCGGCACCTATCTGCACGGCCTGTTTGACACCGGGGAGCTTACGGAAAAGCTGGCCGCCTGGCTGCTGGCGTGCAAGGGGCTTTCGGCCGCGGACGTGCGCGCGGAAAGCCATGCCGCGTATAAGGAGCGTCAGTACGACCTGCTGGCGGACGCGGTGCGCGCCGCCGTTGATATAGCTGCGGTGTACCGCGCAATGGACGCCTGCGCGGCCAAGTAAACACAGAGGAGATGCGAGCGTGAACGGAAAACATACCCTGCCCGCGGATATCGAGCGCACCAGCATGGCGATCATTACACAGGAGCTTGCGGCGGCGGGCATTGAGCTGCCGCCGCAGCATGCCGCCGTGGTGAAGCGGGTGATCCATACAACGGCGGATTTTGATTATGCGCAAAGCCTGTGCTTCACGCCCGACGCCGTTGCACGCGGCGTGGCGGCGCTGCGGCAGGGCGTGCCCATTGTAACGGATACCAATATGGCAAAAGCGGGCGTCAGCAAGCCCAGCCTGGCGAAGCTCGGCGGCACGGTGGCATGCTTTATGGCGGACGGGGACGTGGCCCGCGCCGCGCAGGAAAACGGCACCACGCGGGCGGACGCGGCCATGGAAAAGGCCGCGCGGGAATATCCCGGCGCGGTGCTGGCCGTGGGAAACGCGCCTACGGCGCTGCTGCGCCTGGAGGCGCTGATCGCGGACGGGCTGCGGCCGGCGCTGGTCGTGGCGGTGCCCGTGGGCTTTGTGAATGTGGTGGAGAGCAAGGAGCGCATCTTCGCCGCGTGCAGGGCGGCGGACGTTCCGGCCATAGCCTCCATGGGCCGCAAGGGCGGCAGCAATGTGGCCGCGGCCATCTGCAACGCGCTGCTTTACACGGCCGTGGACGCACTGGACCCCGCCCGGCGGGGCTGGCAGGGCTGACAGCAGGCCCGGAATGTGGTATGATATGTCCGCCCGGAAGACGCTGTATGCGCTGTCTGTCCGGCCGCGGGCGCGGATATTTTGAATGGATGGGATGACACGGACATGAAAAAACAGATTTTGAGCTTTACCGCCCTTTTGCTGGCGCTTCTTCTGGCGGGCTGCGCGGCGTCCGCGCCGCAGAGCGGCAGCGCGGCTTCTGCTTCGGCTTCCGCGTCCGGCGCACAGCCGGAAAGCGCGGCGTCCGGCAGCGCGGATGCGCGGGCCGTCACGTTCAACGACACGCTGGGCCGTACCGTGACGGTGGAAAGCCCAAAGCGCGTGGCGGCGCTCATCGGCAGCTTTGCCGACGTGTGGTGCCTGGCAGGCGGGAAGGACACGCTTGTTGCGGCGGCGGACGACACCTGGACGCAGTTTGAGCTGGGCCTGCCCGAAACGGTGGTGAACCTGGGCGGCGTAAAGGAGCCGAGCGCCGAGGCGCTGCTGGCCGCGCAGCCGGATTTTGTCATCGGCAGCGCAAAGACGGCGGCGGATGTGGACCTGCTGCCCACGCTGGAGCAGGCGGGCATCCCCACGGCATACTTTGAGGTGAGCACCTTTGAGGACTACCTTGCGATGCTGGAGGTCTGCACGCGCGTCACGGGGCGGCCGGAGCTGTATGAGCAATACGGCGAACAGGTGCGCGCGCAGGTGGATGCGGCCGTGGCCCGCGCGGAGGGAAAGGAAGGGCCGTCCGTGCTGTATTTGCGGGCCACGGGCAGCAGCTGCAAGGTGAAGAACAGCGAAAACAGCGTGCTGGGCGAAATGCTGGCCGCGCTGGGCTGTGTGAACATCGCGGACAGCGACGCGTCTCTGCTGGAGGAGCTTTCCATGGAGGCCATCCTCGCGGCGGACCCGGAGAGGATCTTTATCGTGATGCAGGGCAGCGACCAGGAGAAGGTGCGGCAGACGCTGGAGAGCGCCGTGCTTTCCAACCCGGCATGGCAGCAGCTGAGCGCGGTGAAAAACGGCAGGGTCTATTATATGGACCAGCAGCTGTACAACTTGAAGCCGAACGCACGCTGGGGCGAGGCATACGAAAAACTGGCGGAGATCCTGTATGGAGAAGCATAGCTTTCGCAGCGTGCCTGCGCGCCTTGCGCTGCTGGCGCTGGCCATGCTGGGCGCTGCGCTGCTGAGCCTGTGCCTGGGCGCGGCGGCGGTGTCCCCCAGGGAGATTCTGTCGGTGCTTTCGGGCGGCGGGAAGGGCACGACGGCGGCAAGCATACTTTTGTATGTGCGCCTGCCGCGCACATTGGGATGCCTGTTGGCCGGCGCGGCGCTGGCGGTGTCCGGCGCGGTCATCCAGACAGTGCTGGCAAACCCGCTGGCCGCGCCCAACATCATCGGCGTCAATTCCGGCGCGGGGCTGGGCGTGGCGCTGTGCTGCGCAGTGCTGCCGACGGCGGCTGCCGCGGTGCCCTTTGCGGCGTTCCTGGGGGCGTTCGCCGGGGTGATGCTGGTGCTTCTGATCTCGGAAAAGGCGGGCGCGTCCCGTATGACGCTGGTGCTGGCGGGCGTGGCCATCTCCGGTATGTTCGGGGCGGGCATCGACGCGGTGCTCACGGTATTCCCGGACTCCCTCATCGGCTATTCGGATTTCCGCATCGGCGGCCTGGCCAACCTGTCCATGGGCAAGGTCGCGCCTGCGGCGTGGGTGATCCTTCTGTGCCTGGGGGCCGCGCTGGCGCTTGCAAACGAGATGGACGTGCTGGCGCTGGGCGCCGACACGGCCCGGAGCCTGGGCCTGCGGGTGCGCGGCGTGCGCGTGGCGCTGCTGGCGCTGGCGGCGGCGCTGGCAGGCGCGGCTGTAAGCTTTGCGGGCCTGCTGGGTTTTGTGGGGCTTGTTGCGCCGCATATGGTGCGGCGGCTGGTGGGCGGTGAAAGCAGGCGCCTGCTGGCGGGCTGCGCGCTGGGCGGCGCGGCGCTGCTCACCGTGTGTGACGTGGCCGCGCGCACGCTGTTCGCGCCGTACGAGCTGCCGGTGGGCGTCGTGCTCTCCCTCGCGGGCGGGCCGTTCTTCCTCTGGCTGCTGTTCCGCAAAGGGAGGGGACATCCATGATCGAGCTGCGTAAAATAAGCGCCGGGTACCGCGGAGAGCCGGTGCTGCGGGACGTGGACCTTGTGTTCCCCGCGGGCTGCGTGACGGTGCTGCTGGGGCCGAACGGCTGCGGCAAAAGCACGCTGCTGAAAACGGCGCTGGGGCTGCTGCCCGCGCTTTCGGGCGAGGTGCTGTACGACGGCGCGCCGCTGTCCGGCATGCCGCCCGAGCAGGTGGCGCGGCGCGCGGCGTATATGGCCCAGAGCCGCAATGTGCCCAGCATCGAGGCGCGGCGCATGGTGCTGCACGGGCGGTTCCCGTACCTGTCGTTCCCGCGGCGCTACCGCAAAAGCGACTATGCGGCCGTGCGGCGCGCGATGGAAAAGGCGGACGCGCTGGAGCTGGCGGACCGTCCGATGCAGGAGCTGAGCGGCGGCCAGCGGCAGAAGGTGTATCTGGCCATGGCGCTGGCCCAGGAGACTCCGGCCGTCTTTATGGACGAGCCTACTACTTTCCTCGACGTGCGCCACCAGATGGATGTGATGCGCACGGCGCGCGGCCTTGCGGACGGGGGAAAGGCCGTCGTGCTGGTGAGCCATGACCTGTGCCAGGCGCTGCGCACCGCCGACCGCGTGGCGCTGCTGGCGGACGGAAGGCTGTGCATGGCGGGCACGCCGGAGCAGGTGTACGCCGGCGGCGCGCTGGACCGGGTGTTCGGCGTGCGGGTGCGGCGCGTGCCCGTGGACGGCGGCTGGCAGTATTTTTGCGAATGAACCGGACAGGCGCGGGCCGGACGGCCGGTATCTCCGCCTGAATTTGTCGTGATGGGAGCGCAGTGTATGGCGTATTTTCCGATGTTTGTGGAGCTGGAGGGGCGGCCCTGCCTGATCGTGGGCGGCGGCGCGGTCGCGCTGCGCAAGGCGCGCAAGCTGCTGCCCTATGGCCCGTGCCTGACGGTGGTTGCGCAGAGCTTTGTGCCGGAGCTGGAAGCACTGGAGGGAGCTGCGCTGTGCCGCCGGGCATTTCGCCCCCGGGACGTGGAGGGACAGGCGCTGGTGGTCGCCGCGACGGGCGACGGCGCGCTGAACCGGGAGATCGCCGCGCTGTGCCGGGCGCGGCGCATCCCTGTGAACGCGGTGGACGACAAGGACAACTGTACCTTCCTGTTCCCGGCGCTGGTGCGGCGCGGGCCGCTTTCCATCGGCATCTCCACAGGCGGGGCCAGCCCCACGGCCGCGGTATATGTAAAGGAAAAAATCGAAGCGGCGCTGCCCGGCGGCGACGGCTGGAACGGGATATTGGAATATCTGGCCGCCCGGCGCGCCCCTGTTCGGGCCTCGGTGCCGGACGAAACCGCCCGGGCGCGGCTGTTCGCGGCGCTGTTCGACGCATGTATGGAAAAGGGAAGGCCGCTGGAGCAGGCCGAATTCGACGCGCTGGCGGCGCGGATGGAAAGAGAGGGGCCGGGGAATGCATAAAAAGGGCTTTGTCTATCTGGTGGGCGCGGGCTGCGGCAGCGCCGACCTCATCACGGTGCGGGGGCTGCGTCTGCTGCAAAGCTGCGACGCGGTGGTTTACGACGACCTCATCGATCCGGCCCTGCTGGCGCAGGCCGCGCACGCGGAGCAGCATCCCGCAGGCAAGCGGTGCGGCAGGCATTCCATGCCGCAAAGCGAGATCAACAGCCTGCTGGTGCGGCTGGGCCAAAGCGGAAAGACCGTCGTGCGCCTGAAGGGCGGCGACCCGTTCGTGTTCGGCCGGGGCGGGGAGGAATTTCTGGCGCTGCAGGCGGCGGGCGTCCCCTGTGAGGAAGTGCCGGGGATTTCTTCGTGCATCGCGGTTCCGGCCGCAGCGGGCATTCCCGTCACACACCGGGGGGCAAGCCGCAGCTTCCATGTCATTACGGGCCACACGGCACAAACGGGCGACACGCTACCGGAATCTCTGGAGGCGCTGGCGGCGCTGCACGGCACGCTTGTGTTTTTGATGGGGCTGAACAGCCTGGAACAGATCGCCGCGCGGCTGACGGCTGCGGGCAAGCCGCCGGAAACGCCCGCGGCGGTGGTGTCCGGCGGAAATGCACCGCACCCGGCCACGGTGCGCGGCACGCTTGCGGACATTGCCGAAAAGGCGCGCGCAGCCCGGGTGCAGGCGCCCGCCGTCATCGTGGTGGGCGCCGCCGCGGCGCTGGAGCTTTGCGCCCCGGCCGCGCCCGTGCTGCCGCTGGCAGGCGTGCGCGTGGGGCTGGTGGGAACGCCCGCCTTCACAGAACGGCTCGCCCGGCGTTTGGAAGCACTGGGCGCGGCCGCGGTTCCCTGCATGACGGCCCGGGTGCGGCCTTTGCCGCCCCAGCCGGGCTGGGAAAGGCTGGCGGACGGGCGCTCCTGCTGGGTGGTGCTGACGAGCCGCAACGGCGTCGGCTGCTTTTTTGACGCGCTTGCCGCGGCGCGCATCGACGTGCGCCGTCTGCACGCCTGCCGTTTTGCCGCCATCGGCCCGGCTACGGCGGAGGCGCTGGCACAGAGGGGCATCACGGCGGATCTGTGCCCGGAGCAGGCCACAGGCGCGGAACTGGCCCGTGCGCTGTGCGCCGCCGCCGGCCCCGGCGAAGAGATCCTGCTGTTTCGCGCCGCGGAAAGCAGCCCGGAGATGCGCGGCATCCTGACGGCTCAAGGCTTTTCGGTGCGGGAATATACGCTGTACAAAACGGAATATGCCGCGGCATCGCCCAATGCGGAGGCAGACTATCTGGCGTTTGCCAGCGCGGGCGGCGTGCGGGCATGGTTCTCCGCCTGCGGCGCGGCGCCGAAGGGCGCTGTGTGCGTGTGCATCGGCCCGGTGACGGCCCGCGCGCTGGCGCAGCAGACCGGTGCGCCGTTCCTGACGGCGGAGGACATCTCCGCAGAGGGCGTGGCCGAATGCATTCTGCGCGCACACCGGCACAAGAAAGCGCAGGAGGAGTAAAACGCCCCGCCGCACAGGCGGCAGGACAGGAGGCCTGAATTCATATGGGATGTATTATTCCCGGCTTGCGGGACCGTGATTTGAAGAAAACAGGGATAAGCCGATACGGGTTTATTTCCACAGCGGAGATCCTGTTCAGCGATGCGGTTCGGAAGATCTGCGAAAACGATACCTGCCGCTTGTACGGAAGAACCTGGGCGTGTCCTCCCGCGGTTGGAACGGTTGAACAGTGCAGGCAGCGGTGCCTCCGGTATGAAAAGGCGATGGTTTTTGACGCCGTATATCCTTTGACAGACCCTTTTGATTACGAAGGAATGACCGAAGGACACGGGGCGTTTAAAAAGCTGTGTGACAGGCTGTATATCCTTGTGAAAAACCAGCTTTCTTCATTCCTTCTTTTGTCCAATGAAGGCTGTAACAGATGCGAAGCCTGCACCTATCCGGAGGGTGCATGCAGAATGCCGGAAATGCTGTTTCCCTCTTTGGAAGGCTTCGGGATCGATGTTGCAAGCCTGGCGGCAAAAGCCGGCCTGACCTATAACGGCGGAGAAAATACAGTGACTTACTTTGGGATGCTGCTGTATTGATCTGGCACGTTTTTGCTTTCCGTCCGCCGGATACAAAAAACCTCCTGCCGGGAATCCCCTCGTAAGGAAGTTCCTTAGAAAATGCATGAATCAATGAAGTCCGTACCCTTTTCAGGGTGCGGACTTCTACTTTGGACTGCAGTGCCGCAATCCGATGCTCGTTATACCTGTGGACACGCTCACACCAGCACAGTCGCCATATGCTGTTTTTTTGATAAACGGAAAATTGTCCTATTCAAGCCATTGAATAAAAGCGGTTTTATCACTGCTGTTATACCCTGCGCTTCTATAAAACTTAAGTATTGACTCTTCCTTTGAACCGGTGAGCAGCATCATTTTATAACAATTTTCCATTTTGGCAATTTCTTTGGCATAATTCAAACATTCTGTTGCATACCCTCTGCCGCGGTAGTCTTTTCGGGTAACAACATTTTCTATAAAGGCGTACGGCCGGACATTTCTTGTTAAATTAGGAATTATTACGCAAACACAAGAGGATACGATTTTATTATCAGCCTCATTCACTATAATGTGATGATTTTTATCTTTTATAATCGTTTCCCATGTCGTTTTTAAATGTTCCGTCCTTTCCGGTACAGACTTCTCGTGCAGATATAGATACAGATTTAACAATTTACTTAGCTCGTTTTCGTAAATTTCTCTAACCATACAGCACCTCTACAAAGTCTATACGTCCTTACAAAGTGTCCTCCCCCCCGGCAGGAGGTTTTTTTGTAAGAAAGGCCTTTGCTGAGGGAAGGCGGCCCTCCCTCAAAAGACCATGTGCAGCGCGTTGGCAAGCACCTGTACAGATACATCGGTGTGCTCACCGCCGTACTCGCCGTCCAGCGTCCACTTTGTGGGCGTGGGGAAATGCACCGTTACGCTGTCCGCATGCAGCAGATGGATCAGCTCGTTGTTGAAATCCCGGGCCAGCAGCTTGGAGACGATGGTGTTCGCTTCCGCCACGCTTGTGGGCGCTTTGATGAGCAGCACCTCGAATTCGCCGTCGTCCAGTGTGGCTTCCACGCTTTTGTCCAGCGAAAAGCCGCCGATGGACGTTGTGTTGGAAATGGAGCAGAACAAAAATTCCTCCTCGAACACCCGGTCTCCAACCTCCACGCGGGCAGGATATTTTTCCCCGATGGGCAGGCGTTTGACGCCTTCAATGATGTAGGCAAGGTGCCCCATGGCGTTTTTCATGTTCTGGGGCGTTTCGTAGGAAACAGCGGAAAAGGCGCCGAAGGCGGCCACATAGCAGAACAGCTCACCGCCGAAATCCCCTGCGTCGATGGCATGCGGCCGGCCGTTGACCACGGCGTCCGCCGCGTCCTCGGGCGTTTTGGGCAGGCCGAGAGAGGCGGCGAAATCGTTGGTGCTGCCGCTTGGAATATAGCCCAGCAGAGGCGGCTGCTCCAGGCGCAGCAGGCCGTTCACCGTATGGTGCAGCGTGCCGTCGCCGCCGCAGCATACCACAATGTCGTAGCCCGCGCTTTCGGCCCCGGCCAGAATGTCCTCTGCGTTCAGCCCGTCCAGAATGGGATATACGGTCGTCTCGCAGCCGCCTGTGCAGAATTTTTGCAGCAGCATGTCCAGGTTGCGGGAGGTTTGCGCGCGCCCCGCGCTGGGGTTATAAAGAAGCAAAAGCTTTTTGCGGTCCATCATAAAAAATACCTGCTTTCCGGAAGATGATGCGGGCCATTGTTAGGATTGCCCGCCGGCGGGGCCGCCACACGGCGCGGCTTTAACAAAATTTCGTCCGCTGAAATTTTGCATGGTTCAATGTTCTCAAGCCCATGCGCAAAAGCGCATCAGCGCACGAAGTGCGCGCAGCCGCGCAAGCGGCGGGCTTAAAATTATTATACCACATCCGTCCGGTATGAATGTTACAAAACTGTGGCGGCCGCCGGCCCGCTCTGGCGCCGTTTTATATCCCGGCAGAGGGCTGCGCAGCTTCCTGCGTATGCAGAGCGTTCAGCGCGGCGCCTGCCCGCGCCGCCACCCAGAGCTGGGGCGCAAGCGCGCGGGCCTGCTCATACAGGGGAACGGCGCCGGCTGCATCGTTTTCCTCCAGAAGCAGTGCGCAGGCCAGATAATAGCTCGCCTGCGCCCGGAGGTAGCTGTTGGGAGCAAGCCCCAGCTCGGTGCGGAAATAGGCGGTGTGGCCGCCCGGCTCGCCCCGCTGCACGGCCATCATGTGCTCCAGGTCCAGCACAGCCTTGCTGAAATGCCCGAACAGCGCGTTGCCCGCCGGCAGCGTGCGCACTTCGTCACGCAGATATGCGAGCTGGCTGCGGGCCGCGGCGTAATCTTCCAGGCCGATGGCGATGCTGGCCTGGCGCGTATAAACGCTCAGGCGGAGCTGCTGCAGGCAGCTTTTGCTGCGGCGGGGCACGCGGTCCATCCCCATGCGGGACAGCGCCTCCAGCGCCTCGGGGCCGCGCCCCAGCGCCTGCAGGGCAAAGCTTTCATTCAATGCCAGGTTGGGCCGCGTGCTGCGGTTCTGCCAGCGTTGGCACCCGCGTATCTCGGCCAGAAACGCCGCGGCGTCGCAGCTCGTAAGAAAGCGCTGGTACGCCGCATTGAAGCGGCGCGTGCCCAGCACGCTGCAAATCACCGCCAGCAGCATCACACCCGCGAGCGTAAGCACCAGAAGCACGCCGAAAGCGGCCCAGTGCAAAAAAATACCGGCGATATAAAGTGAAAGCATCAGCAGACAGCCGATGGAATAGGCGGCCGTGTAGCGTCCGTAATAACCCATATACAAAATCAAACCTTTCTGCATGCGTGCGGATTTTGTCCTTTTGTGTTATTATAGTATAGCACACCGCGCGCCCCGGGCGGCGGTGTGGTTTTGTAAAAAATAGCCGCAGGCTGTTTTTTCGCCTTTCCGGCCGGTCCCTGGGCGGGAACGCCGGGATAGTTTTGCTGTGCAACAAGAAAATGGCCGTGGGCCGTTTTTACGGGCACAGGCGGGAAAGCGGCGGTCCGGGTGTGCGCACGCAGGGCGCGGCGCGGGAACAGGCGGACGCGGCCGAAAGGGAGAGAGCAGATGAATGCAGATTTTTATTCCGAGAGCTTTACCGTAAAGGCGTATGAATGCGATGCCGAGGCCCGTATGACGCCGGGGGCCATCCTGCGGCGCGCCCAACAGATATCCACCGACCAGTGCGACCTGCTGGGCCTGACGAATGAGGTGTACGCGCGCACGCACACCGCGTTTTTGCTGGCGAAGCTGGCCGTGGAGTTTTATGCGCCCGTGCGCGCGGGGCAGTGCGTGACGCTGGCAACCAGGCCCAGCGCGCCCCAGCGCGCGGTGTATGGGCGCTACACCACACTGTGCGCGCAGGACGGCACGGTGCTGAGCGCAGTGGACAGCCGCTGGATCTTGGTGGATACACGGACGAAGCGCATCCTGCGCCGTCCGCCGGAGGACATGCCCATGCCGTTCGTCCAGCCGCCCGTATGCGAGCTGGATGTATCGCTGGTAAAAGGGGAGGCGCAGCCTGTGGCGGAGGAAACGGCCTTTTATACCCGCTGCGACCAGAACCGCCATATGAACAACACCTATTATGCGGATATCGTCTGCGACCATGTGCCTCTGGAGCGCATTGCCGCGCACGCGCCCGCGCGGCTCGCCGTCGTCTATCACAGTGAGGTGCCCATGGGCGCTTCCTTTACCCTGCTGCGCGCGCAGACAGGGGAGAACGGCTGGTATTTTGTAGGAACGGACGGGGAAAAGAAACACTTTGAGGCAAACCTGACGCTGACCGAGTGAGCGGGCGGCAGGCCTTCCCGGCGGCGGAACGCTTTTTCCGCAGCTGCTTTGCGGAGCGGCTGTGCCTTTTGCAGCGGGGAACGCCCTTTTTGGCAAATTTTCGCCCAAAAACATACCAAATGTGTAAGAATTGTAAAAGTTAAAAAATAGTTACAATTTTTTTGAAAAACCTATTGACAGGTGATGTCAAAAGGGTTACAATTTAGTTGCAAGAAAGTTACAAGGCTCTTGCAAGTGCACTTTTTCATCGGGTGCAGGCCCTCTCCTCCTATCGTTGTTTTGGCTAGAAAGCAGCGGTCCTGGGTGCTGCACCAACCTTTTCAAACTCCATTTCACAAGGCAAAACGGCCCCGTATGCTGCATACGGGGCCGTTTTGTACCATTTGCCCACAATTCTCCCGGAAATAGAGGTTATTTTCTGTGCGCAGGACGCGCACTTTTGTGAAAAAACCTTTGCGGCACGCGGCCCTGTGTGCTATTATAATGGGTAAACAATTAAAAAGAAAAGGAGATCACTATGGCCACTTACTTCACGGAACCCTCCCGCACGTTTGGCGAATATCTGCTGGTGCCCGGCTATTCGTCGTCCGAGTGCATCCCCTCCGCCGTCAGCCTGAAGACCCCGCTGGTGAAATACCGCAAGGGGCAGGAGGATTGCCCGCTTTCCATGAACATCCCCATGGTATCGGCCATCATGCAGTCTGTGTCCAACGACACCATGGCCATCGCGCTCGCCAAGGAGGGCGGCGTTTCGTTCATCTACGGCTCGCAGTCCGTGGAGGACGAGGCGGCGATGGTCGCGCGTGTCAAAAGCTACAAAAAGGGCTTCATCGTCAGCGATTCCAACGTGCGCCCTGACGCCACGCTGGCCGATATCCTGGCCCTGAAGGAAAAAACGGGCCACTCCACCGTGGCCGTAACCGACGACGGCACGGCCAACGGAAAGCTGCTGGGCATCGTGGCAAGCCGGGATTACCGCATCTCCCGCATGAGTACGGATCTGCCCGTGAGCGAGTTTATGACGCCGTTTGAAAAGCTTGTCGTGGCCGACGAGGACACCACCCTCAAGGAAGCGAACGACATCATCTGGGACAATAAAATCAACTCACTGCCCCTCATCGACAAGAACCAGCACCTGAAATGCATGGTGTTCCGCAAGGATTACGATTCCCACAAAGAGAACGTGAACGAGCTGCTGGACAAAAACAAGAGCTATATCGTGGGCGCGGGCATCAATACCCGCGATTACGCAGAGCGCGTGCCCGCGCTGGTGGAAGCGGGCGCGGACGTGCTGTGCATCGATTCCTCCGAGGGCTTTTCCGAGTGGCAGAGCCGCACCATCAGCTGGATCCGCGCCAAATACGGCGACAGCGTCAAGGTGGGCGCAGGCAATGTGGTGGACCGCGAGGGCTTCCGCTTTTTGGCACAGGCGGGCGCGGATTTCGTGAAGATCGGTATCGGCGGCGGTTCCATCTGCATCACCCGCGAGACCAAGGGCATCGGCCGCGGCCAGGCAACGGCTGTCATTGAAGTAGCCAAGGCCCGGGACGAGTATTTTAAGGAGACGGGCGTGTATGTGCCCATCTGCTCCGACGGCGGCATCGTGCACGATTACCACATCACGCTGGCGCTGGCCATGGGCGCGGACTTTGTGATGCTGGGCCGCTATTTCTCCCGCTTCGATGAAAGCCCCACGAACAAGCTGCGCATCAACGGCACATATGTGAAAGAGTATTGGGGCGAGGGCTCCAACCGCGCGCGCAACTGGCAGAGGTACGACCTGGGCGGCGCGGGCAAGCTGAGCTTTGAAGAGGGCGTGGACAGCTACGTGCCGTATGCCGGCGCACTGAAGGACGGCGTGTATGTAACGCTTTCCAAGGTGCGCAGCACCATGTGCAACTGCGGCGCGCTCACCATCCCCGAGCTGCAGGAGAAGGCGCGTCTGACCGTGGTCTCCTCCACCAGCATCGTAGAGGGCGGCAGCCACGACGTCATCCTGAAAAACAAGGCCACCAGTGTGACGGAATAAGTTTTCTTTTTAATTTTGATTTTTTGGCTGGAAGGGCTCCCCGCGCACCCGCGTTTGCGGCGTGCGCGGGGAGCCAAAACTGTTGGAAAAGCGGAGAAGTAAAGGAAGAGTCCGGGGAAAAAGTTTGAAAAAGGGGTGGAGAACCCCTTTTTCATTTAAAATAACCCCGCGACGCCCCACAGGGCTAGTGCCGAGGCGTGTAGAGCGAAGCGACCGCCGAAGGCCGCCGTGCGCGGCGAACAGGGCTGAAGGCCCTGTTCGTAAGCAGCTTGGCGAAAAAACTGCGCTTTTTCGCCAAGCTGGGCTCCCCGCGCACCCGCGTTTGCGGCGTGCGCGGGGAGCTTTTTCTTTTGGCATGTCCGCCTGCATTGACAGAGGCGGATGTGCTTGCTATTATTATGTCAGACGATATATCGCGACACATACGAATTGCGGAAGGGGGCGGCGCGCGATGTCCGGCGGACCAATGACGGAGGCCATGTATTATGTGCTGCTGGCGCTGCACCGTCCGGCGCACGGATATCAGCTGATGCAGCAGATCGCGCGGGCGTCCCGCGGGCGCGTGCAGATGGGCCCGGGCACGCTGTACGGTGTGCTGACGCGGATGGAAAAGGAAGGGCTGATCGTCCTGTCTGAAAACGACGGCCGCCGCAAGACCTATCTGCTCACAAACGCGGGGATGGAAGCCCTGCGCGCGGAATACAGCCGTCTGCGCGCCATGGTGCGCGACGGCGCATGGATCGGGGAGGGCGGAACGAATGAAAAAACGCAGCTATAAGCTGAGCCTGCCGCGCTGGGCCCTGGCCCAGCGGGAGAGCTGGTACGCCGAGCTTGCGGCGCGCGGCCTGCGGGTGCAGAAGGCGGGCGCAATGCTGACGCGTTTTGCCCCGGCTCCGCCCGCGCGCCTGCGCTACCGCTTCGAGGTCGGTTCCGATGAGGGCGGCCTGCCCGCGGGCCAGAAGGAATTTTATGAAGAATGCGGCTGGCAGTATGTGCTGAACGACAGGCCCCTGCATCTGTTCTGCGCGCCCGAACAGACGGACGCGCCGGACCTTCACACCGACCCCGCCGCGCTGGCCGATTCCCTCAAGACGCTGCGGGGTTCGATCCTGAGCCAGGCGCTGGGCACGGCGCTGTGGGCGCTGCTGATGTTCGCTCAGCTCACCTATCTGGGCAGGTATACGCTTGAGCTGGTTCTGGCAGACGCCGCCGCGCCGCTGGTTTGGGCCATTCTGGCGGTGACGCTGTTCCGGCTGGGCTGGGGCGTTTACAGCATGCTGGCGCTGATGCGCACCCGCCGCATGCTGCGCGCGGGCGCGATGCCCCGGCACGGCCCGGGCTGGCGGCGGGCGGCACTGGCCCACCGCGCCGCCTGCGCGCTGCTGGGCGCGGTGTATGCCGTTTGCCTGGCTGTGGGCCTGCTGGAGCTGGCGCGCTATGAAAAAACGCCGCTGCCGGAGACCGGCGCGGGCCTGCCGCTGCTGACGCTGGCCGAGGTGGAGGGGGCGGGCTACCGGCGCGCGGCAGAGGCTGCGCCCAATGTGCGGGACGACGTCAACCAGCTGGTGCAGACCTGGACGCCCGGCGCGCCGCTGGGCCTCTCCGCCTGGGAGGCGGGCTATGCCGACGGTACGCAGGACACCGTGTACCTGGTACAGCGCTACTGCCGTCTTTCAGGCGCGGGCGGTGCGAAGGCCTTCGGCCGGGGGCTGGCGCGCAGGCTGTGGCTGCTGGAGCCGGAGGAATACACGGTGCTGAAGGAAACGCCGGACACGCTGGTGCTGGCAAATTATGAGGACGGGCCGGGCTTCCACCAGACATTGCTGTTGGTGGTGGACGGGCCGGACGTTTTGTTCCTGCATTATTGGGGAGGCGGCGCGCGGAGCGCCGATGTGGGCGCCGCGGCGCAGGCGCGGTTTGCGGAATATACGGCCGCAGCGCGCGGAAGGTGAACCGCCGCAGCCCACAAAAGCGCCCGGTTTGTCTTGCGCTTTTCGACGGATATTGATATATTGATATCAGATATGCGCCGGATGTGCCGGCGGTGGGAGGACGGAATGAAAAAGCTGCTGAAATTTTTGTGCGGGCGTATTTTTATCACGGGTCTGCTGCTTTTGCTGCAGGCGGTATGGCTGGGCGTGTTTTTCTGGAAGCTCGCGGCCTATTCGGTGTGGCTGAACGCCGCGTTTACGCTCCTGAGCCTGCTGATCGTGCTGCATATCCTGTACCACGACGACGTTTCGGGCTTCAAGATCGGCTGGATCATCCTGATCCTGCAGCTGCCCGTGATGGGCGGCCTGCTGTACCTGCTGTTCGGCGGCAAGCTGCCCGCGCACCGGATGCGGCGCAGGCTGGCCGCGCAGCACGCGGAAACGGCGGCCGCGCTGGGGCAGGACGAGGCGGTGTTCGGGGCGCTGCGCGGGGACGACGCCCGTGCGGCGGCGCGCAGCCGGTACATTACTGCTACGGGCGGATATCCGGTCTGTATGGATTCGGACGTGAAATATTATCCTCTGGGCGAGGAGATGTACGCCGACATGCTGCGGGCGCTGGAAAGCGCCGAGCATTTCATTTTTTTGGAATACTTTATCATACAGCCCGGCAAAATGTGGGACGGCATTGCGGAGATCCTCAAGCGCAAGGCGGCCCAGGGCGTGGACGTGCGCCTCATATGCGACGATATGGGCAGCCTGTTCCTGCTGCCCCAGGGCTTTGCCCGCGAAATGGAGCGCAGCGGCGTCAAGACGCTGATGTTCAACCCCTTTATACCGGTGCTTTCTCTGGCGATGAACAACCGCGACCACCGCAAGATCATGGACGTGGACGGGCACACGGTGTTCACGGGAGGCGTTAACCTTTCGGATGAATACATCAACGCCGTGGAGCTGCACGGCCATTGGAAGGATACGGGCGTGCGTGTGACGGGCGAAGCCGCGTGGAATTTTACAGCCATGTTCCTGGAGTTCTGGCACGCCTACCGCCCGGAATCCGTGAACGAGCCGCTGGACGCGTTCCGCCCCCATGCTTACCATCCCGCGCCGTTTGCGGGCGAGGGATGGGTGCAGCCGTTCAGCGATTCGCCTCTGGACGGCGAGGCCGTGAGCGCGGGCGTTTACATTGATATTCTGGCGCAGGCCCGGGACTATGTGTATATTTTTACGCCCTACCTTATCATCGACGACGTGATGCAGGCGGCGCTGTGCGCGGCGGCAAAGCGGGGCGTGGACGTGCGCATCGTCACGCCGGGCGTGCCGGACAAAAAAGTCGTATACCGCCTTACGCGCTCCTATTACGCGCCGCTGCTGCGCGCAGGCGTGCGCATCTACGAATATACGCCGGGCTTCATCCATGCCAAAAGCTACCTTTCAGACGACACCACGGGTGTGGTGGGCACCATCAACATGGATTACCGAAGCCTGTACCTGCATTTTGAATGCGGTACCTACCTGTACCGCACCCCGGCGCTGCAGGCGCTGAAGGCCGACGTGATGGACACGCTGGCAAAAAGCCGGGAGATTTCGCCGGCGGACTGCCGCCGCCATTTCTGGAGCCGTATGCTGGACGCGGTGCTGCGCATCGCGGCCCCGCTTTGCTGAGAAAAGGCCCTTACAAACGCGCCCCGCTTCCGGATAAAACCGGCGGCGGGGCGCGTTTGTATGCTCCGCATGTTTTTGTCCGCCGCCATCTTGCACAAACGTAAGGTTGCGCGCGTGGAATGAAAGGCAGTTCGATGGCAGCGCCGGCCTTTCCTTTTTATAATAAAGGTACAAAGCCGGAGGATGCGGCCGGAAGGGGAAAGGCAGGTGCGCGGTGATGCGCGGAAAAATCAAGCGGGCGCTGGCGGGGCTCTTTGTCCTGCTGCTTGCGCTTTGCCTCAGTGCGGGGCTGTACGTGGGGCTGAAGGGCTATGGCATGTACCGGGAGGCTCTGGAGCAAAAGCCGCTGGCGGAAATGGCGGAGCAGGTGCGCGCCCAGCCGGATTTTACGCCTCTGGACGAGCTGCCCCGGCTGTACCGGGACGCTGTGGTGGCGGTGGAGGACCACCGTTTTTATTCCCATGGCGGCGTGGATTTTATTGCGCTGTGCCGTGCGCTGTGGAACGATGTGTGCGCGGGCGCTTTTGTGGAGGGCGGCAGCACCATCACCCAGCAGCTTGCCAAAAACCTGTATTTCACACAGGAGAAGGTGCTCACGCGCAAGGCGGCCGAGGCGTTCATGGCATGGGCCATCGAGAAGCAGTATACCAAGGACGAGATCCTGGAGCTGTATGTGAATTCCATCTATTTCGGCAGCGGATACTATAATGTGCGCCAGGCAAGCGAGGGGTATTTCGGCAAAGCCCCCGCGCAGATGACGCCCTACGAATGCACTCTGCTGGCGGGCGTGCCCAACGCACCCTCCGCCTACGACCCGGCGCAGAACCCCGGGCTGGCACGGCAGCGCCAGAAAAAGGTGGTGGAGCAGATGGTGGAGCGGGGCTGTCTGAGCGCCGCCCAGGCCCGGGAGGCGCTGACGCCGGGCTGAGTACGGGAAAGCCCGCCGGGCGGCAGAGCCGGCGAAACGGCGCGCATCCCGCCGGCGGGCTTTTTTGCTCCGCGGGGCGCGCCGCTTTTCGCGCCGTGCAAAGCATTCCTTCCGCTTTTCCCGCATAGGAATAAGCAGAGGGAGTGAATGCCATGGAGAGCGTCATCACCGGCCTTGTCAGCCGGTTCGGCTATTGGGGCGTGCTGCTGCTGATTGCCGTGGAGAACATTTTTCCGCCGATCCCCAGCGAGGTGATCCTCACCTTCGGCGGCTTTTTAACGACCTGTACGGAGATGACGCCCCCCGGCGTCATTCTGTTTTCCACGCTGGGCAGCGTGGCGGGGGCCATCGTGCTGTACGGCGTGGGGCGGCTTCTGGCCCCGCAGCGGCTGGAGGCGCTGCTTTCGGGCCGGGTTGGGCGCGTGCTGAAAATGGAGAGCGCCGACGTGCACAAGGCGTCGGACTGGTTTGCGGCCCACGGCTGGCCCAGTGTGTTTTACTGCCGCTGCATCCCCATCCTGCGCAGCCTCATCTCCATCCCGGCGGGCATGGCGGGCATGCATCCGGCGCCGTTTTTGCTGCTCACCACCGTGGGCAGCCTGCTGTGGAATATCCTGCTGGTCTATCTGGGCGCGCTGGCCGGGCAAAGCTGGCCTGCCGTTACGGCCGCGCTGGAGCAGGCCTCGGGCTGGGTAAAGGCCGTGCTGGTGGTGGCGTGCGCGGCGGGCGTTTCGGCCCTGTTTTACGGGCGGCGAAAAAAACGGGAGGCGGCGCGGCAATGCGCTGTGCCGGAGCGGGAAGAAACGCAGAAAGAAAAATAAGCAGGGGCGGCCTTCCCGGAAGGCCGCCCCTGGCTTCTAAGGCAATACCGCACAATTCACGGCTGATGCCTTAAGCGTCGCCTCGCTTGCAGATTTTCCGGCAACTGTCACAAAAAATCTGCCGGTGCGATTCGACACTTAGAATTGTGCGGTATCGCCCTAACGCTTTTTGCATTGCGCTTGTTTGGAAAAATACTCGTCGGCCAATATGCTGTACACGGCCGCGTCTACCACGCCTTTGTTGTTGATATCCGCCTGACGGAGCGTACCCTCATATTTCAGGCCGCATTTTATCATGACCTTGCCGGAATTCGGGTTGCGGGGGTCGTGCTGCGATTCGATCCGGTTGGCTTTCACCTGCTCGAATAAAAATGGGATGATGCCCGAAAACGCCTCCGAGGTGATGCCCTGGTTCCACCATCGGCTGCCGATGCAATATCCGATATGCAATATATTCAATGCGTCGTTCCGGTCAACAACGCTGATCGTACCGACGGGCCCATTTCCGTTGTTTTTCAAAACGATCGCCCATTGGTAGAAGTCGTCCCGGGCGTAACCGTCCACCCACGTTTGGATGATCTTCTTTGTCGTATTGACCGTATCGTGTGCGGGCCAGCGCAAAAACTCCGTTACCCGTTTGTCACTGGTCCAGTTTTGAAAAGCCGCTCCGCTGTCGTCCAGCCGGAACCTTCTCAAGATGAGCCTGTCTGTTTCGAGCCGGACCGTTCCTTTGTGCTGCATGGTTTTACCCTCCTGTTCGGGAGCTCACGCGTGCCCGCGCGAGCCGCTGTGCTCCGGTTTCTTCTCTGAAACAATATGTTTTTTCTTTGCCGCAAGGTCGGCGATAAAAAGCGCGGCGGCGGATATCAGCAGGAGAAAAATGGCCAGCATATCCCACACGTCGATCACCGGCAGAAAGAAGAGCTTTGAAAGGACGAGGTTGATCAAAAGGCATGTGGGGACGGCCAACAGCAACGAGGCGGCGGCCGCGAGCCGTTTTCTGGTTTTTAATCGTTTGAACAGCGCGAAAACGCTCCAAAGAAAAACAACGGAGAGAGCGGCCGTTGGGGCGCCGGCCGCCAGGATATTACCATTGCTTTTGAGCAGACGGCTCAGCACATACAAAAAAGGGAGAATGAAAACGCTGAGTGCAAGCAGCGCGCCGAACAGGCCTTTTTTACCGGCTTTCAGGACGGGGAAGAACACAAGCCAGGCGAAAGCCATAGAGACAATGGGAAAAGGCGCCCAGGTGAGTTTACCGGAAACCGCCGTGTTGATAACGGCGCATGCGGCGCTGCCGGCCAACAGCAGCAGAGAAAATGCAACGGCGCACCGGCTGCGCGTCGTACCTGCCGCGGCTTCTGCTTCGCTGTCCGCATATTGCAGGGCATTCTCCCTGCCTGCCGCCGGGCCTTCGGGTTCTGTATTGCTCTGCTCACCGTTCAGCAATTCATGGATGGTTACGCCGAGTATGTCTGCAACGGAGGGTAAAAGGGAGATATCGGGGCAGCTTATTCCG